>Ga0075158_10002008_pt1 | contig 14988 bp, 11 predicted proteins | sample JI91814BDNA_FD_70968 | JGI IMG/M metagenome (GOLD analysis project Ga0075158, IMG submission 70968) | Wastewater effluent complex algal communities from Wisconsin, to seasonally profile nutrient transformation and Carbon sequestration -... | ecosystem: Engineered > WWTP > Effluent > Algae... | reverse complement strand
CCGGGCGTGATCTCTGCGCGCCGGCCCGTCCCGGGTGCCATCGCTCGCCCCGAGTATGTCGACCGGCCGGCACCCGCGCGCTACACCGGGCCCGAGGTCAAGGACGCCGAGACGATCGAGAAGATGCGGATCGCCGGCCGGATCGCCGCCCAGGCGATGGCGGCGGCGGCAGCGGCCATCGCCCCGGGCGTGACGACCGACGAGATCGACCGGGTCGGGCACGAGTTCCTCCTTGACCATGGCGCCTACCCCTCGACCCTCGGCTACCGCAGCTTCCCCAAATCGCTGTGCACCTCGGTCAACGAGGTGATCTGTCACGGCATCCCGGACTCGCGCCGGCTCGAGCAGGGCGACATCGTCAATATCGACATCACCGCCTTTATCCACGGCGTGCACGGCGACACCGATGCCACCTATGCCGTCGGCGAGATCGACGAGGAATCCCGGCTGCTCATCGAGCGCACCCATGAGGCGATGATGCGCGGCATCAAAGCCGCCACCCCGGGCCGCGCGATCAATGTCATCGGCCGGGTGATCGAGTCGTATGCCCGCCGCTTCGGTTACGGCGTCGTGCGCGACTTCACCGGCCACGGCATCGGCACGGCCTTCCACAGCGGCCTGATCGTGCCGCACTACGACGCCGCGCCGCACTATGCGACGCTGATCGAGCCCGGTATGACGTTCACCATCGAGCCGATGCTCAACCTCGGCACGCACGAGTGGGAGATGTGGGACGACAAGTGGACCGTCGTCACGGGGGACCGCCGCCGCTCCGCTCAGTTCGAGCACACGATTCTCATCACCGAGCGCGGCAACGAGATCCTCACCCTGCCCTGAGCGGGACCGCCGCGTGCACGCCGCGCAAGGGGTCTTAGGCGATGGAGTCACTCCCAGAAGGAGTGCTCCTCGGCCGGGAAAGTGCCGGCGGCCACGTCGGCGGCATACGCGCGGGCCGCGTCGGTCAGGGTGCCGCGCAGGTCGGCATACTTCTTGACGAAGCGGGGCGCGCGGCCACCGCGCAGGCCGGCCATGTCCTGCCAGACGAGCACCTGGGCGTCGCAGTCGGGCCCGGCGCCGATCCCGATCGTCGGGATGTGTAGCGCCTCGGTCACCGCCCTCGCCCCAGGCGCGGGGACCATCTCCATGACGACCGCGAAGCACCCGGCCGCCTCCAGTGCCAAGGCGTCATCCATCAGCTTCTCGGCGCCCGCACCGCGCCCCTGAACCCGGTAGCCGCCGAGCACGTGCTCGCTCTGCGGGGTGAAGCCGATGTGCCCCATGACCGGTATGCCGGCCCGCACCAGCAACTCGACCTCGGGAACCATGGCGGCGCCGCCCTCGAGCTTGACGGCGTGGGCTAGGCCCTCCTTCATGAAGCGGGTCGCGGTGGCGAGGGCCTGTTGCGGGCTGGCCTGATAGGAGCCGAACGGCAGATCGGCGACAACCATCGCGTGTTTGGCGGCGCTGGTAACCGCGCGACACAGCGGCACCAGGTGGTCGACAGTCACCGGGACAGTGGTCTCGAAGCCGTAGACATTGTTGCCGGCGCTGTCGCCGACCAGGAGCACAGGAATGCCGGCCTCGTCGAAGATCTCGGCGGCATACATGTCGTATGCCGTGAGCATCGCCCACTTCTGCCCCTTCTCCTTCATCGACAGCAGATGGGGGATGCGCACCCGGCGCTGCGGTGCCGCCTGGGCGCCGGTGCCATAGGGGGCGGTGGTCTCGGGGGCTGGCGTCGTCATACGCCCGATCCTAGGGTCGGCAGGAAATCAGTCGCGTGCTAGCGGCCCTGGACCGCTCGTCATTGCGATAGAACACCCTGGCGAGCAAAATTGTCGTTACCCCAGGGTAGATATCCGCGGCTCTTCGTGCTTGCCTAAGACCGGTCGCCTACCGACGACCAAAATTCCATGGGAGGAAGCACGTGAAGAGACGGCACGTGGGAGCAGTGTCAGGGGTCGCGGTCGCCGCGGTTGCCCTGGCCCTTGCCCCGTCGAGCGCACAGGCCGGGTCATCGCCGGCCGCGTCGCCGAAGGACAGCAGCATCAAGTTCCGCCCGGGTGGGGACTCGCTCCCCAACCCGCTCGCCGACGCGCAGGCCAAGTTGCGCCAGGACGCGGTCGCCAAGCTGCTCAGCGGCCAGGCCACCCTCGAGGGCAGCGGCGCGAACCGCACCATCAAGATCCCCGGCAGCACCGCCCCGGAGGCGCGCGGCACTGCCGCCGCGAAGGGCCGCTGGGTCTGGTACCCGACCAACCGGGAGGAGACGATCTTCTCCATCCTCACCAATTTCGGGTCCAAGACGATGGCGGCCACCGGTGGCTCGGCCGGCCCGATGAAGAACCAGATCCCGAAGCCGGACCGCAACTGGGACGGCAGCGCGACCGACGACAACAGCACCTACTGGGTCGACGACTTCAACCGCGCGCACTACCTGAACATGATGTTCGGCAAGGGCGAGTCGTTCAAGGACTTCTACCTCAAGCAGAGCCAGGGCCGCTTCCTAGCCAAGGGCGACGTCTCCGACTGGGTCACCGTCCCCTACAACGAGGCCCGCTACGGCCATAACCCGGTGGCCGGCGACGGCACGTCCGAGGCTGACGGTTACTGGAACTACGTCAAGGACACGGGCAACTCCTGGTACGACGCGCAGAAGCAGGCCGGCAAGACTGACGCCCAGATCAAGACCTATATCAAGCAGTTCGACAAGGTCGACCGTTACGACTACGACGGTGACGGCGTCTATAACGAGCCGGACGGCTATATCGACCACTTCCAGGCCATCCACGCCGGTGAGGGCGAGGAGGCCGGTGGCGGCGCTCAGGGCGAGGACGCCATCTGGAGCCACCGCTGGTATGCCTTCTCCACCGACTACGGCAAGACCGGCCCGGCCTTCAACAAGGCCGGCGGCACGCAGATCGGCAACACGGGCATTTGGATCGGTGACTACACCACCGAGCCGGAGAACGGCGGCCTCGGGGTCTTCACGCACGAGTTCGGTCATGACCTCGGCCTGCGCGATTACTACGACACGGCCGACGGCACCGGCATGGGCAACAGCACCGCCTTCTGGACGCTGATGTCCTCGGGTTCGTGGCTAAACAAGGGCGGCGACTCGATTGGCACCACGCCCGGCTACATGGGCCCCCACGAGAAGCTGCTGCTCGGCTGGCTCGACTACGACCTGGTGACCTACGGCCAGAACCGCGACGTCCGCGTCGGCATCGCCAACAAGGACGGCGAGCAGTTGCCGCAGGCCGTTGCTGTGCTCCTGCCGAAGAGGCAGCACGTCGAGGTCTACAACACCCCGTATGCCGGTGCCAGCGAGTGGTGGAGCGGGTCTGGTGACAACCTGCAGAACACCATGTCGCGTTCGCTCGATCTGACTGGCGCCAGCACCGCGTCGGTCTCGGCGATGATGTGGGCCGAGATCGAGGAGGGCTACGACTACCTCTACGCCGAGGCCTCCACCGACGGTGGGAAGAACTGGAATACGGTCTGGAGCTACACGGGCGTCAACCCGAAGTGGGCCCCGGTCACCATCAGCCTCAACGCCTACGCGGGCAAGAAGATCGACTTCCGCTTCCGCTACGGCACCGACGGCGGTCTCGCCGAAGCCGGCGCCTTCCTTGACAATATCGTCGTCAAGAAGGGCTCCACCACGATCTTGACCGATGGCGCCGAGAACGGCGACAACGGCTGGACGCTGAACGGCTTCAAGCGGACCACGGGCACCGAGACCGTGCTCTCGACGAACTACTACCTCGCCGAGAACCGCGTCTACAACGGCTACGACGCCACCTTGCGGACCGGCCCGTACAACTTCGGCTGGTCGAACACCAAGCCCGACTGGGTGGAGCGGTTCCCCTTCCAGAACGGTCTGCTCGTCTGGTACGTCGACAACTACTACGCCGACAACAACACCTTCGCCCACCCGGGCTCGGGCTTCGCCCTTCCGGTCGACGCCCGTCCGGCCCTGATGGCCATCGCGGGCAGCCCTCTGACCAACCGGCGCAGCTCCTACGACGCCACCTTCGGCGTGGAGAAGACCGACGCGGTGACCCTGCACAAGAACGGCATCGCGCGGACCTGGCCGTCCGTGATGGGCATCCGGACCTTCGACGACACCAACCCCAACAAGTACTGGAGCGCGGGCAACCCGCAGAACTCGGTCAAGGTTGCGGGTACGGGCACGAAGATCACCGTTGCCAAGTCCAACAGCTCCGGCTGGGTCCTCGACCTGCAGGTGCGCACCAAGTAGGCCGCCTCCCGGCCGAGCGGGTGGGCATCGCCCGAGCGGCCGAACGGCATACGTCACGAATAGCGGCAGTGCCCCGGGAGCGATCCCGGGGCACTGCCTCGTTTACTTCCGCGTAACACGGGTGGGGTTGGATGGGCGCATGGATCGTCAGCAGGAGTTCGTCCTGCGGACCATCGAAGAGCGAGACATCCGGTTCGTGCGCCTGTGGTTCACGGACGTCCTCGGCACGCTGAAGTCCGTGGCCATCGCCCCGGCTGAGCTCGAAGGGGCGTTCGCGGAGGGCATCGGCTTCGACGGCTCGGTCATCGAGGGGTTCGCGCGGGTCTTCGAGTCCGACATGCTCGCCAAACCGGACCCGGCCACCTTCCAGGTGCTGCCGTGGCGGGGCGAGGCGCCCGGGACCGCGCGGATGTTCTGCGACATCATGCTGCCCGACGGCACCCCGAGCATCGCCGACCCCCGCAACGTGCTCAAGCGCACCCTGGCCCACTGCGGCGAGCTCGGCTACACCTTCTACACCCACCCCGAGATCGAGTTCTTCCTGCTCAAGAGCGGCTTCGCCCCGGGGCAGCGACCGGAGCCGATCGACCAGGCCGGCTATTTCGATCATGTCCCCAAGGGCATGGCGCACGACTTCCGGCGCGCGGCGATCTCGATGCTGGAGTCGATCGGCATCTCCGTGGAGTTCAGCCATCACGAGGGCGCGCCCGGCCAGAACGAGATCGACCTGCGGTATGCCGATGCGCTCACCACGAGCGACAACATCATGACCTTCCGCACGATCATCAAGGAGGTCGCCTATGAACGAAACATCTACGCGACCTTCATGCCGAAGGTCTTCGCCGAGCACCCGGGCTCGGGCATGCACACGCACATGTCGCTCTTCGAAGGTGACGCCAACGCCTTCTACGAGGCCGGAGCGCCCTATCAGCTCTCCGCGGTCGCCCGGCAGTTCATGGCCGGCATCCTGCGGCACGGCGCGGAGATCACCGCGGTGACCAATCAGTGGGTCAACTCTTACAAGCGCCTCTGGGGCGGCGGCGAGGCGCCGGCCTATCTGACATGGGGCCACAACAACACCTCCGCCATGCTGCGGGTCCCGATGTACAAGCCACTTAAGGGCCAGAGCAGCCGGGTCGAAGTGCGTTCGATCGACCCCGCCTGCAACCCGTACCTCGCGTATGCCGTGCTGCTCGCCGCCGGTCTGAAGGGCATCGAAGAGGCCTACGACCTCCCGCCGGAGACCGAAGAGGACGTATGGACGCTCACCAATGGCGAGCGCCGCGCTCTCGGCATCGAGCCGCTGCCCGGGTCGCTGCACGAGGCGATCGCGGTCATGGAGCGCAGCGAGTTGGTCGCCGAAACCCTCGGTGAGCACGTCTTCGACTTCTTCCTGCGCAACAAGCGCCAGGAATGGGAGGACTACCGGCGCCAGGTCACGGCCTACGAGCTGGAGCGCTACCTGCCCCGGCTGTGATCGCCGATTCCCGTTATAGGTTGCTGCCTGTGGCTGCCGCGCGGACCGAGAGTGCCGGAGCCATGTTTGCCCGGCTCGGCTTCGCCGACCCGGCGAGGGCCGAGCGGCTGGTGGCTGACTCAGCTCTGACGGGTCTGATCGATCCGTTGGACGACGACTTCGCCGACGGCGTGATTCAAGCCCTGGCCGATGTCGCCGATCCGGACCTGGCGCTCCTGACCTTGGTGCGCCTCATGGAGTCGCTGCGGACCAAGATCGCGTCGTCGCCGGATGATCCCGCGCTGGGACGCGAACTCCCCGCCCTCATCGCGACACTCCGCCACCCCGGTCCCGGGCGCGAGCGGATCCTGGCGGTGCTCGGTGCCTCGATGGCGCTCGGTGATCACCTGATCGCCCATCCTGAGCACTGGCGCAGCGTCGCCGAAGCGCGCACCCGGACGGTCGAGGAGCGGGTCGAGCGCCTGGTGAGCAAGGTGAGCCTCCCTCCGGAGGGCCTGACTCCCGAGGACGCCCTGCGGGTCTACTACCGGCGCGGCCTGTTGGGGATCGCCGCGCTGGATCTGGTGGCACCCGACCCCCTGGTGCAGTTGCCGACGACCGCTGCCGCGCTCGCCGACCTGGCCCAAGCCGCGCTGGAAGCGGCGCTCGCGCTGGCGCGGGCCGAGCTGCCCGAGGAGGCGGAGCAGTGCCGTCTGGCCGTCATCGCGATGGGCAAAGCTGGCGGGCGTGAACTGAACTACATCTCTGACGTGGACGTCATCTTCGTGGCCGAACCGGCTGGCGGGGCCGACGAGCCGGCCGCCATGGCGGCCGCGACCAAGGTCGCGACCCGGCTGATGACTGCCTGCTCGGCGTCGACCTCCCACGGCACGCTGTGGTCGGTCGATGCCGCCCTGCGCCCGGAGGGCAAGCACGGGCCCCTGGTGCGGACGGTGGCCTCGCACCAAGCCTACTACGAGCGGTGGGCCAAGACCTGGGAGTTCCAGGCGCTGCTGAAGGCCCGGGTCGTCGCCGGTGATCGCGAGGTCGGCGAGGACTATCTCGCGACCATGATGCCGATGGTGTGGCAGGCCGCATCCCGCGAGAACTTCGTTGACGAGGTTCAAGCCATGCGCCGACGGGTCGAGGCGCACATCCCGAGCGCGGAGGCCGGCCGGCAACTCAAACTCGGCCCGGGCGGCCTGCGCGACATCGAGTTCAGTGTCCAACTGCTGCAACTCGTCCACGGGCGCACCGATCCCTCCCTGCGGTCGGGGACCACGCTCGACGGCCTGGCCGCCCTGGCAGCCGGTGGTTATGTGGGTCGCGACGACGCCGCGGTGCTGGGATCGGCATACCGGCTCCTGCGCACGCTGGAGCACCGGATCCAGCTGTTGCGGTTGCGCCGCACGCACCTGATGCCTACCTCTCAGTCGGAATTGCGCCGCCTGGGGCGGGCGCTCGGTCATCGGCAGGATGCCGCGACCGCCCTCCTCGCCCAGTGGAAGGCCGAGTCACGCGAGGTGCGCCGGCTGCACGAGCGGCTCTTCTACCGCCCGTTGCTGAATGCCGTTGCCCGCCTGGACAGCGACGAGGCCAGGCTGACCCCGGAGGCGGCCCGAGAACGCTTGCAGGCCTTGGGTTTCCGCGATCCGAAGGGAGCCTTGCGCCACATCGAGGCGCTCACCGAGGGCCTTTCGCGGCGGGCAGCCATCCAGCGCCACCTGCTGCCGGTAATGCTGGGCTGGTTCGCTCAGGAGATCGACCCCGACGGCGGGCTGTTGGCCTTCCGCGATGTCAGCGAATCCCTCGGCACGACCCACTGGTACCTGCGGTTGCTGCGCGACGAGCCCCAGGCGGCGGAGTATCTCGCCCGCACCCTCGCGCGGAGCCGGTTCGCCGCCGACGTCCTGCGCTCAGCCCCCGAGGGCGTGCAGATCCTCGGTGACGCGGGCGGGCTGGTCCCGCGCTCGCGCGCGGACATCGAGCGCCGGATGCGGGTTGCCGCCTCGATCAAGAAAACGCCCGAGCAAGCCGTCAAGGCGGCCCGCCAGATCCGCAAGGTCGAACTTTTCCGTGTCGCGGTCGCCGACCTGATGACGGGGCTGGGGTCGTCCGCCGTCGGCGTCGCCCTCGCCGACATCACCGAGGCCACCATCGAGGTTGCCCTCGAAGCGGTGTCGCGGGCCACCGAGGCCCGCACCGGCCAGTCCCTGCTCACCAAGATCCTCATCATGGGGATGGGCCGGCTCGGGGGCCGCGAGTGCGGTTATGCCTCGGACGCCGACGTCATCTACGTCCACGATCCGCTCGTCGGGGTGGATCAGGGCGCGGCGCAGGCGCAGGCGCTGGAGATCGTCAAGGACTTGGTGCGGGTGCTCGGCGAGCCCGGACCCGACCCAGCAATCGGACTCGATGCCGACCTGCGGCCGGAGGGCAAGAACGGCCCGCTCATCCGCAGCCTGGACTCCTATCGCAGCTATTACGACCGGTGGGCGGTGACCTGGGAGGCCCAGGCTCTGATCCGGGCCCGACCGGTGGCGGGCGACAACGACCTGGCTGCCGAGTTCCTCGACCTCATCGACCCGATCCGGTGGCCCGACAGGGGTCTGGATCAAGCCCAGGTGCGCGAGATCCGGAGGCTGAAGGCCCGGATGGAGGCCGAGCGGCTGCCCCGCGGCGCCGATCGGCGCACGCACTTCAAGCTCGGCACTGGCGGGCTGTCCGATGTCGAGTGGACCACCCAGTTGCTCCAGCTCGAGCACGCGCACACCTACCCGACCTTGCGCACCACCTCGACGCTGCCGGCCCTGCAGGCGCTGGCCCAGGCGCGCCTGATCAGCAGCGCCGACCACGCGACGCTGAGCGAGGCCTGGCAACTCGCCGCCCGGGCGCGCGATGCCGCCATGCTCTATCGCGGGCGGCCAGTCGATCAGATTCCCAGCGATGCGCGCGAAGCCGACGGGACGGCGCGGATCATGGGCTTGGCGCCCGGCTCGGGACAGGAACTGGCCGAAAATTACCGGCGCGTGGGTCGTCATGCCCGGGCCGTCGTCGACCGGCTCTTCTACGGCGAGACGGAGGACGGCCCGTTCGGGGGGCACGCCTAAACTGGCGGCCATGATGCAGCGACTGGATCTGCGCGGCCGGTCCCTGTCCCTGCGCGAGCTTCGCGAGGGCTTGCCCAGGGCGCAGTTCGACGTGGACGCGGCGCTGTATTCGGTCGAACCGATCTGCGCCGAGGTCCGGGCGGGCGGCGGCGACGCATTGCGCGACCTGGCCGAGCGGTATGACGGCGTTTGCCCTCCGCGCTTGCGCGTGCCCGACGAGACCTTGCAGGTGGCCCTCGGCGCACTGGACCCCGACGTGCGCGCCGCGCTGGAGATCAGCATCGCGCGAGCCCGGATGGTGCATCGCGACCAGGCCCGCCGCGATACGACCACGACGGTCAGCGACGGCGGCACCGTCACCGAGCGCTGGATCCCCGTGGACCGGGTCGGGCTTTATGTCCCGGGTGGCCGGGCGGTCTATCCGAGCTCGGTGGTGATGAATGTCGTCCCCGCCCAGATCGCTGGCGTCGGCTCCCTGGCTGTCGCGAGTCCGCCGCAGAAGGAGAACACCGGCGCCCTGGCGGGCTACCCGCACCCGACGGTCCTCGCTGCCTGCGCGCTGCTGGGCGTCGATGAGGTCTATGCCATGGGCGGCGCGCAGGCCATCGCCGGCTTCGCCTACGGCTTCACCGATGGGGCGGATGTCTGCGAGCCGGTCAGCCTGGTCACGGGGCCGGGCAATATCTATGTCGCCGCGGCCAAGCGCCTGCTCAAAGGCCGCATCGGCATCGACGCCGAGGCCGGCCCGACCGAGATCGCCGTGCTCGCCGACGCGAGCGCCGACCCCGAGTTCGTCGCGGCCGACCTGATCAGCCAGGCCGAGCACGACCCGCTGGCCGCGTCCGTGCTCGTCACCGACTCCCCGGAACTCGCGGATGCGGTGTCGCTCGCGGTCGAGCGCCGGGCGGCGGCGACCAAGCACAGCGAGCGGGTCTGCGAGGCTCTGCGTGGCCCGCAGTCGGCCATCGTGCTGGTCGACGACATCGAGCAGGGCCTGGCGGTCGTCAACGCCTATGCCGCCGAGCACCTGGAAGTCATGACCCGCGACGCGGCGAGCGTGGCCGCTCAGGTGCGCAATGCCGGGGCGATCTTCGTCGGGTCCTTTGCGCCGGTCTCGCTCGGCGACTATGCCGCGGGCTCCAATCACGTGCTGCCGACCGGCGGTTGCGCCTGTCACAGCAGCGGGCTGTCGGTGCAATCCTTCCTGCGGGGCGTGCACGTCGTCGACTACACCGAGGCGGCGCTCGCCGAGGTCGCCCCGTATGTCGTGACCCTGGCTCAGGCCGAAGACCTCCCGGCCCACGGTGAGGCAGTGACCGCGCGTTTCGAGTCGGTGGGGGAGCGCTGACCCCGATGGCCGACGATCGCCCGCCGAGCGGGCTGCGCTCACTGCTGCGCGACGATCTGCGTGGTGAATCGCCCTATGGCGCACCGCAATTGGCCGTCCGCGCGGCGCTCAACACCAACGAGAACTCGTATCCGGTCCCGCCCGAGGTCGTGGCCGACATGCTCGCCGAACTCGGCGAGACCCTGCCCGGCCTGAATCGCTATCCCGATCGCGAGTTCACCGATCTGCGGTCTGCTCTTGCCGCCTATCTCTCCAGGGGCGGGGAGCCTATCGACCCGGTGCAGGTGTGGGCCGGCAATGGGTCCAACGAGGTGCTCCTGCACCTGCTCCAGGCCTTCGGCGGCCCCGGTCGCCGCGCCATCGGCTTCACCCCGTCCTATTCGATGCACGCGATCATCGCGACGACGACGGGCACCGCGTGGACGCACGGCCGACGCAGCACCGAGCCCGGGCGTCTGTTCACGCTCGCCGCGGCGGATGTGGCGGAGCAACTGGGCGCCCTCGACCCGCACCTGGTCTTCATCTGCTCGCCCAACAATCCGACCGGCACGGCGGTCGGCCTCGACGTCATCGAGGCGGCGTATGAGGCGGCCCCCCGCGCTGTCGTCGTCGTCGACGAGGCCTATGCCGAGTTCGCTCGCCCGGGCACGCCCAATGCGTTGACCTTGCTCGCCGGGCGCGAGCGGCTGGTTGTCACCCGCACCCTCAGCAAGGCCTTCGCGCTCGCGGGTGGCCGACTGGGCTATCTGGCCGCCGACCCCGAACTGGTCGACCTGCTCCGGCTGGTCCGCATGCCCTATCACCTCTCGGCGCCGAGCCAGGCGGTCGCACGGGCGGCGCTGCGGCATACGGACATGATGCTGTCCACGGTCGGTGTGGTGAAGGCACAGCGCGACCGGCTGGTCGCGGAACTGACCGCGTTGGGGTTCGCTCCGGTGCCGAGCGATGCGAATTTCGTGCTCTTCGGCGGCCTCGCCGACGCCGCCCGCACCTGGCAGGCGCTGCTCGACGCCGGGGTTTTGGTCCGCGACGTCGGCATACCCCACTATCTTCGGGTGACGGCCGGGACTCCCGAGGAGACCACGGCCTTCCTCGATGCACTGGCCGCACTCGGGCCGGAGCACCACCTGGGCACGGAGAAGGCGAGTTAGGTATGGCGCGCACCGCAGAACGCACGCGGCGCACGAGTGAATCCTCGGTGCGGGTCCGCGTCGACCTCGACGGCACTGGCGAGGCGCAGATCAGGACCGGTGTCGGCTTCTACGACCACATGCTCACCGCGCTCGCACGCCACTCACTCATCGACATCGAGGTCGAGGCCACCGGTGACTTGCACATCGACGCCCACCACACCGTCGAGGACGTCGCGATCGTGCTGGGCGAAGCGCTCGCGGAGGCGCTCGGGGACAAGAAGGGCATCGCGCGCTTCGGCGACGCAACCGTGCCGCTGGACGAGGCGCTCGTCCAGGCCGTCGTCGATGTCGCCGGGCGGCCCTATTGCGTGCACACCGGCGAGCCCGAGGGTCAGATCTATGTCGTCATCGGGGATCGTTACCTCGGCTCGCTGACCCGGCACGTCTTCGAGACCCTGGCCTTCCGCGCTCAGATCGCCCTGCACGTGCGGGTGCTTGCGGGCCGTGATCCCCACCACCTCGTCGAAGCGCAGTTCAAGGCACTCGCCCGGGCGCTGCGGGCGGCAGTCGCGCTCGACCCCCGCATCGGTGGGATCCCCAGCACGAAGGGCGCGTTGTAGATCGTGGCCAGGGCCAGCGACAACGGTGCGCCGGCGGGACCGGTGGGCGGCCTGCTCTTGGTGCGCGCGCGTGCGGATCAGGTGACCTCCTGGGTGGGCAAGGGCTTGGTGAGCGCCCATGTCACCCCGTTGGGGGACTGGACCGCCGTGACTCCCGCCGGCGACCACGCCGCGACGGCAGCGCCGTATGACGATGCCCGCACCACGCTCGCCGCTCGGCCCCTGAGCACCTCGCTGCGGCCGGCCATCGGCTTCTTCGTCGCCGACCGGCGCGGCTTCGTGGTCATCTCACCGCCAGGCTGGCGGGCGGTCAAGCGCTGGCTGGTCTGGAGTCCCGAGGACGGCACCGTGCGCACCCCCAGGCTGGCCGGGGCCCGGCCGGCCGACCTGGCCTCGGTCGCCGGAGTCGGTGCTGGCGCGCTGCCGGCACTGGTCGCGGCCATCCGGTCGGCGCACGCCGGGCCGATCCCCTGGCTGGCCGGAGTGCACTCTGCCCTCCAACTGCCTGGTCAGACCCTGCTGACCGAGCGCGATGCCCCGCGCGGGGCACTGGTCCCGGCGTCCGCGAAGCGCGTCGCGCAGTTCGATGCGATGGCTCGCGAAGAGGCCGCACACCTCGCCGAGGTCGCGGCCCCGCCACCGCCGCGCCGGCTCCGGGGCCGCCACGCGCGGGAGGAGTCATGAGCGCACGCGTCGTCGTCCTCGACTACGGCAGCGGCAATGTCCGCTCGGCCGTGCGGGCGCTCGAACACGTCGGTGCCGAGGTCGAACTTTCCGCGGACCCGAAGCTCGTCGCGGCGTGCGATGGCCTCTTCGTCCCTGGGGTCGGCAACTTCCATGCCTGTATGGCCGGGCTGCGTGCCGCGGACGGGCCTCGCCTAATCGACGTGCGACTGGCGGGCGGTCGCCCCGTGCTCGGCGTCTGCGTCGGTATGCAGGTGCTCTTCGACGGCTCCGAGGAGCCGAGTGCCGCGGTCGAGGAGGGCATCGGGGAGTGGCCCGGGATGGTGCGCCGGCTGCCCGCCGAAATCGTCCCCCATATGGGCTGGAATACCGTCCGGGCGCCGGCCGGGAGCATGCTGTTCGCGGGCGTGGAAACCGAGTCGTTTTATTTCGTGCACTCCTATGCCGCCTTGGACTGGGAGTTGCCCGTGGCCGACGGCGCCATGGCCCGCCGCGCGCCGCTGATCACTACCTGCGATTACGGCACCAGCTTCGTCGCCGCCGTCGAGAACGGCCCGCTGAGCGCGACTCAGTTCCACCCCGAAAAATCCGGGGCCGCCGGGCTGCAGTTGCTGCGCAACTGGGTGGGGTCGCTGTGACCACGCCCAAGCGAGCCTCCGCGAAGTCTTCCGGCCGACGACGCACGAGCGCCACATCCACGACGACGGGTTCCCGCTCCGCGAGCAGCCGCTCGACCGGCCGGCGGCGGACCACCCGCAGCCGGTCGACGACGCGGCGGCGCACGACGCCGCGTGTCGCCACCACGGTCGGCTCGGCCCTCGGCCTGCTGCTGGTGACCGCCTTGACCTCGATGACGTGGCCGCAGCGCCTGGCGCTCGCTGGCGCGGTCCTGGTGGCCGGGCTGGCCTACGTCCTGTGGCGCAACCGCGCCGAGATCCTCGCTGCCGCGGACGGCTCGGCCGCCCCGCCCGCCGACCTAGCCCCGCCCACCGATATCGCACCGCCCCCCGACCCAGCCCCGCCCACCGACACGCCACAGACTTAACCTCTGCTAGCAGAGGTTAGGTCGAGGGCCCAGGAGCTCACCCCGCCACGAAAGGGTGCACATGACCGAGCCAGCCCAAAGCGCGCAGCCGGCGCGCCTCGAACTACTGCCCGCCGTCGACGTCCGCGAGGGCCGCGCCGTCCAGTTGCAGCAGGGCATCGCCGGCAGCGGGTGGGAGTTCGGAGACCCGATCGACGCCGCGCTGACCTGGCAGGAGCAGGGGGCCGAGTGGATCCACCTGGTCGACCTCGACGCCGCCTTCGGCACCGGCTCCAATGCGGACCTGCTCGCCGAGATCGTGGGCCGCCTCGACATCAAGGTCGAGATGAGCGGCGGCATCCGCGACCAGGACTCGCTGCACCGCGCGCTGAGCACCGGCTGCCGCCGGGTCAACGTGGGCACCGCCGCCCTGGAAAATCCCGAGTGGACGTGCACCGCGATCGCGACCTATGGCGACCGCATCGCCATCGGGCTCGACGTGCGGGGTGAGACGCTGGCCGCGCGCGGATGGACGACCGAGGGCGGCAACCTCTGGGAGACACTGGCCCGGTTGGATTCCGAGGGCTGCGCCCGCTATGTCGTCACCGACGTCAACAAGGACGGCATGCTCGCCGGCCCGAACGTCGACCTGCTCAAATCCGTTGCCGCACAGACGAATGCGCCGATCGTCGCCTCGGGTGGCGTCTCGACCTTAGCCGATATCGTCTCGATCCGCGGTCTCGTCGGCGACGGCGTCGAAGGCGCGATCATCGGCTCCGCTCTCTACAAGGGCGCCTTCACCCTGCCCGAGGCCCTCGATGCCGCAGGCCGCCCCTGAGCCGACAGGCGGACGGCTGACGCCCGTTCTCGCCTGGCTGCGCGAGCGCACGCGACGGCTGCGGCAGCGAGTCCCGCTGGTCGATCACGGCTGGCGCGCCACGGAGCACTATGTCGAGGTCCAGGGCTCGCTGCTCGCCGCGGCCGTGACCTACTACGGCTTCTTGTCGATCTTCCCCTTGCTCGCGCTGGCCTTCGGCGCGGTCGGCCTCGTGGCACGGATGGTCCCGGACGCCAAGGCTGACCTCGAGCGGGCCCTGCAGGAGATCGTGCCCGGCGTCATCGACAACGGGCCGCATCAGCTCTCCCTGGCGACCCTCGAGGGCACGGCCACCACGGCAGCCGGGCTTGGTGCCCTCGCCGTCTTCTACTCCGGCGTGAGTTGGATGTCCGATGTGCGCGAGGGCCTGACCACGATCTTCCGCGTGCCCAGGCAGGACCAGCCCAATGTGGTCGTGGGCTATCTGCGAGCGCTCGCCTCGCTGGTCCAGGTCGGCGGCATCCTGCTCGCC
>Ga0075158_10002001_pt1 | contig 15018 bp, 7 predicted proteins | sample JI91814BDNA_FD_70968 | JGI IMG/M metagenome (GOLD analysis project Ga0075158, IMG submission 70968) | Wastewater effluent complex algal communities from Wisconsin, to seasonally profile nutrient transformation and Carbon sequestration -... | ecosystem: Engineered > WWTP > Effluent > Algae... | reverse complement strand
CGCGGCGATCGCAACGTGTAGAAACCGAACTTCAGATTGGGGGAATGAAATGGACAAGCTAGAAACTTTGGAAGGAGTCCTCTCGGGAGCTGCCCTGGCGGCAGCGGCGGGTTTTGCTCGCGAGGGGGATGAGACGCAGCGCAAGATTCGCATCGCTCGCGATGACTCGACCCGCGCGCTCCGGGAGATCGAAGAGTTGAACACCCGCGGGGATGCGGTGCGGTCGCGGATGCCTCCCGTCATGGATTTCATGGCGGGTCTCTCGATCGCCCACCAGCCAAGCCCTGCGCCCTCGGTCACGCCGAGCGTCGCGGGGCTGACTCGCCCGGACTTCGCCGCCAACATGGCCGCTGCGGTGGCGGACCTGAAGTGGCCGCCCAAGCCCGGCCAATACGACGAGCGCGGCAACATCATCACCGTCGGCGAGCTCACCGCGCTGGCCAGCGCCCTGGTCTGCGAGGAAGTGCGGGCCCTTCTTCAAGGATTTGTGCAGTCCAAGCAGCCCACCACGGAGCACAAAGTCCAGATCTACCGGGCCGCCAACGCTCTCGGCGCGGCGCTGCAGAACCTCAACCTCAGCTGGGACCAGCATGCGGAGGTCTGGAAAAGTTTGTTTGCCGGCGGGCTCCGCGGGACTGCTGAGGGTGCGAGCGTCGCAGATCCGCATCGGCTCACTTCCAGCCCTCCGGTGGCACAAGTCGTTGATCCGGGTATCACCTCGGTGGTGCCGCTGGGGCAGCCGGAGCTGGCCAATTATCCCTATGTGCACCAGAATACGGATCATGCCTCCAAGTGGCGTGTGACCGTGGGCGCCAATGTCGTCGCCGGCACGACTGCTTTCCAGATCTCTTTTGGCACCCATCCGTGGTTAAGAGACGGCAAGCCCTACCAGCCGGTAGTCGTCTGCTCGTCACCGCAGTTTACCGTTGCGGTCGTGACCTACAATGGATTCTCCGTCAAGACGGTGCAGGCGATCGGCTCAGGGTCGATCATTGATCTAGGGTTTGCGGTTTGGGCGGGATAAGCCAAAGCCGCCGTTGATACCGAGTTCGCTCGGGACACTGAAGGGACCCGAGCGGCTCGCCAGTTAGCGCTGTGCTGGCTGCTGCGAGCCGCTCGGGATAAAAACGGTTCCTGCGGGACCGTGGAGGAAGTGAAGATGCCGCCTCAAATTCCAACTGGCGCCAATGCGCAATACTATGCCAACGGCCGCGGCCTTGCGCGCTATCAGGCGCAGAAGCCGCTTGCTGCCGACCCTGCCGCCGGCACTCCGATATGGTGGTCCAACGAAGGGGTCAAGGACGTCTGGGCGGGTGTGCCGTCGCGGACAGGAGCCGAGACGATCTGGCGCGATAACGGTGGAGGTCCAAGGCAGGTGGTCGGCGGACCGGACGCAGCGGCCAATCCGTGGGCCAATCCGCCGCAGGCTGGGCCAAGGCAAGCCCCCGCGTATAGGCGCCGCGATGCTCCAGTGTATCAGCCGCGCGTCGGCCAGACCGGGCAGAGCTACCAGATTCCGCCTCCGGGCCAGCCTCCGGTGCCGGTACCCGGCGGTGGAGTGACGGCTACCTACGAAATATATGGCAGGATGAACGGCAGACTGATTCCGCTCTGGAAGGAGTTGAGCTTCGATGGAGTTAGCTTCCACATTAAGCAGGGGGGGCACATCTTGATCAGCCACAATCCCGCTGAAGGCTATGGATTCGGCGGCATTCCGGGGAGCTGGACGAAGCTGTATGGAGGCCGCTCGCCGGCGGACTGGGGGCAAGATCCTGACAAGGGCGTTGTGGCCTTTGATGGGTCCCGTTCATACGCGATTCCTGCGACGCAGCTGGTAGAGATTTTCGGGGCCGGCTGGCGGCAGATCGTTTATGCATGATGACATTCATTGGGCGCAGCGTTCACCTACTCGGTTGACGACTGCGACACTTGGCAGGAAGGCTGTTGCGATGAAAATGCCGGACGGGTGCAATGTTCGGGATATTATGTCTAGCCGAGCCAGAGCCTCGTCTGCATCGATAAATTGGTCGGACCTATTAGGATAGGGCGCCGCGCGAGCGATCTCGATAATTGCCATGGCCGCCCCCCGTCACACCGCCCGCCCCTACCATGTGACAGATTAAAGCAAACTGCCTGTCTCTCACTGGACCTGCTGTGGCGGGTGGACGCTAAAGAGACTTTTGTATAGACGCGAATTATCTAAACAGCGACGTCTCTGATAGCATGGGCGCTCATGTCAGCGGTCGTGGATTTCTTGGTCATCGCTCCGCTCGACGAAGAGCGCGCGGCGGTGCTTGCGCACTTGCCGGAAGCAACTCGTCTTCCTCCAGACGACAAGGATGTGCGCGTTTACCATCGGGTCATGCTGCCCGTGGAGCTGCCAGGCGGCGAGCACGGAACCTACGAGCTGGTTATCACGTCTCCCCTCAACATGGGACGTGTTGAGGCGGCGACGCTGGTTGCCGACGCGGTCCGGAGGTTTTCCCCTCGCTTCATCCTCCTGGTCGGCATTGGCGGTGGTGACCCAGCTGCCGTTCGCTTGGGTGACGTGCTTATCGGCGAGCAGTTCGCGGATTACGAAGTACAGAAAGTTACCGACGAAGGCGCAGAGCCCCGGTATCAAGCCTATCGCGCCAGCCCTCGCCTGCTGGCTGCCGCGCAGCATGTCAGCAACTGGGAATCAGATGTGCGTCAACCGCGGCCCTTCGAGCGTTCATCCGGCCAGCCTCGTGTGCACTTTGGCGTAATGATGACCGGCGACAAGGTCCAGGCGAAGTCCAAGGCGCTGCAGCAGTTCAAGTCTACCTGGCCCAAGCTTATCGGCGTCGAGATGGAAGCCGGTGGGGTGGCAGCGGCGGCATGGGTCGCTGCCGGGCAGCCTGGGGTGCTGATGATACGCGGCGTATCAGACTTGGCAGATGCCAAGAAGGGAAGCCGCCGAGTCGCTCGATGGAGAGGCTACGCCTGCGACGTCGCGGCGGCTTTTGCGGTAGCCCTGCTACGAAGTGGCCCCGTCTCCTTCTCTCCCGGAAGAAGTCATTCTCGACCTGTCCCGATCCCGAATGGAGTGCATGCAGACCTTCTTGATGGGATGCGCGATGATCCAGCATCAGGCCGGCTCCAGAATCTAATGCAATACTACTTGGGCGCAGAAGGTGGGCCGCAACCTTTTGGCGGCCGCGACGCCCAGCTTCGTGTGTTGCAGGAGTGGCTGGAGGATGTTGAAGCGCCCCAGAGGCTCTTGCTCTTGGCCCCAGCCGCGTATGGCAAGACGGCACTCCTCTGCCATTTCTGCGTGCAGACCGCTCGTCACCCAAACTGGTCAATAGTCTTTTTCCCGATCAGCTATCGCTTTGATCTTCGCCGGCCCGCGGACGTCTTCCCACCGCTTATCTCCCGCCTGGCCCGGATCTGCAGCGAAGCCGGCTCTACCCTCCGCAGTGCCGGTTTATCGGACTGGCAGCACCAACTGCACGAGCGGTTGCGCGATTCCCGCCTAGAAGGCCGAAACATACTTGTCGTGCTCGACGGGCTCGATGAGGCGGACGGGTTCACCTTGGACCGCAATACCCTCCCCTTAGATCTTCCCAAGGGCGTCCGCCTCCTGGTTGCTGCACGCTTCTTGGCCGGAGATGCCGGTGATAGCGGCTGGCGTCGACGGTTGGCCTGGGAGTCGCCAAAGCTGGCACGCACGCTGGTGCTTGGCGCCTTGGACGAAGCTGCGGTTCGCGACGCGACAAGAACACTCGGGTTGCCGCTCGGGAACAATGCACAAAGCAGCGCAGTCGTGGCTGAGCTGATGCGCCTAAGTCAAGGGAATCCGCTGGTTCTACGACTCCGAGTGGAGTCAATTTGCCAGACGCTACGTCCTGGTGAACTGCCCGAGCTGGCAGTGTTGCGGAAAATGCCGCCAGGGCTAGACGGATATCTTGAAGATCTGTGCGGGCCGCTTGATGAAACGCCCGGCTCGGAGGCGGCGGACGTCTTCCTCTCGCTTCTTGCATTGGCAAAGGCGCCGTTGCAGCGCTCCGACCTGAGCGATCTGGCTCCCGAGCTATCCGACGCGGCAGTATGGAAGAAGACCCTAACGAAACTATCGAGGATCGTTCTCGGCGACGGACAAGAGCTGGGCTTCGTCCTAAGCCATCCGTGCCTGAAGGATTACTTCACAGATCGTATGGCTGCCCCCAAGGCAGGTCTGTATCGCGAGCGTTTCTTGGCGTATGGCCGCCGAAGCTGGCAACATCTGCTAGCTGGCCAGGTCGCTCCGCAGCAAGTCTCTGCCTATTTGCTCGCATGCTTCGTGGCGCACCTGCGAGAGGCAGAAGCCGACCCGAGTGAGTTCATCGCGCTGGTGTCTGAACCATGGCTTCAAGCCTGGCACGCTCGCGAGCAAGGCTATGTAGGTTTTCTGCGCGATGCTGCGTTGATCCGGGAGATTGCCGAGACAGCCGACCGTCAGAGAATCAGTAAAGGGCTTTGCCCGGTTCATGTGGTTGGCATCGTCCGCGCCTTGCTCTTTGCATACAGCGTCAGTGATATGAGCGCGCATCTGTATCCCGAGCTCCTGACAGCTCTTCTCAAAGAAGGACTTTGGAGTCCGCAGCGCGCGTTGGCAGCCATCCGGTACCATGCACCGAATAATCTAAGTCCCAGCTTCGAAGAGCTGTTGGGAGCCGTCGCCGATTATCTGCCGAAAGAGTACATACGGGAGGCTGCGTCGCTGGCCGTAGAACGAGCCCGCATCCCAAATAGCTATGATCGTTCCCTTCTCCGCATCGCTCCTCAACTTGGGCGCACATTTCCAGATGAGGCGCTTCGCCTAGCCTACGATCTACCACCGGAATGGCTGCAATTTGAGTATTTGGTGGCCCTCCTGCCCCACTTGGAAGCAACGCGCTCGCAGGCGGCGTTAGACTGGGCGATCTCCATTACTCGCCAACAATCTCCGAACGGCCATGCTAACGGCATGCTAGCGGTGGCGAACAAACTCGGGCCGGATTCACCAACTCGGAAGTCGCATTACGACGAAGCATGGGATCAGGTGCTCAAGCTTGCCGAAGGAGAAAAGCAACTCAATCTAATGGTGTACCTGATTACGGGCGGTCCGGCTGACCTAGCGCACGTCAGGCTCATGGATATACTGCCGACCTTTTTGGAAAAGCTTGAGCCTGTCAACCTAGTGACGATAGTCGAAGCCATCTTCGACTGGAAGGGAGCGGTTCGGGCGCGCTTCACAACTCGTTTGGTGGAGCATGCACGAGGACGCGACGCTCTTCTTCGGTGGGCCGCTGCTCTTCATAAGCCTGCCGTCCTAGGCGAACCACCGCCTCGGCCGGGAGCGCGGCTTGAGCAGATCCGAAACAGTCTTTCTCGTGACCACTATCAAGGCCTGATGCAGACCGCAGGGTCCTGGATCCGGGAACATGCAAACGCGAGCCACATTGTCCAGGTCGTGGAGGCCATCGCGTCCGAGCTATCTGGCCCCGTCATCGCTGAATTATCAGACGTCTTCGATCGGCTTGCCGGTTCTTTCGATCGTTCAGCGGCCCTGTGCATCCTAGCCTCCTACTCGGATGACAACGCGCGGCTCTCAGCATTTCGTACGGCGCTTAAGTTTCACATGAAAGGTGGAGGAGAGCAGCTTATAATATATGCAGTACGCAACCTCCTAGAGCGCCAAGTGGAGGAGGCGCAGGCGGACGCCAATGAAGCCTTCACTGCAACCAGAGAAGTCGACCAGAAGGCCCGCCGCGCATGCATTCAGGCATGGCTCGCGCTGAGCGATCGAGACACACCCAGCAGCAAAGACCTTCGCCTTCGCGCTCACCGAGAAGCGGCGCACTTGCTTGATCCTTCTGCTAAAGCGGAGATTTCCTTGGGGCTTGCAGCTCGATCTTCAGCCGCTGACCAACAGCCGCTGCTTAAGGAGTCGTTTGAATACCTGGATCGGATCACCAATTCAGAATCAAAGTATATTACAACGCTCAAGATCGCACTGTCGCTGAGCCAGCCGTGGCAAGAATTGGCGCTTGGCGCCGCGCTGGAGGTCCTATCCGAGCTTCCATTGCGCGACCAGTTGTACAAACTCAAACATCTCATAGATAATTTTACACTATCGGACTCGCTGCGGAGTAAAGTGGAGGACTCCATTCAAGCGTTGGGGGACGCAGCTAATGATGGGACATTCGTTTGGTACAACTATCTAGAGATCGCCCAGCGCGCCCAAGGGATAAAACGCCGCAAGTCCCTCGAGCGAGCCGTTGCCAGGGCGCAGCGAGCCGATGACCTGAGCATGGAGCTCACCCTACTCTCATCCGTACCTCAGGATGGGGAATCGATCGGCATCGCTCTTGCGCTAATCGATCGGACCTCACAAGCCCGCGACCGGATTAGACAGTTAGTCGGTTTCTTGCCAGAAGGTCAGTCGCCGGATGCCAATGAGCGTATCCTCCACCGGCTGAAGCATGAATTGTCGCTTCTGAACCATGAGGATCGATTCGACCTGGAACGTCTGGCCGCTTGCGTCGGACAGGCACCAGACACATGGCAGCCCATGCTGGCTGGGTGTCTCTGGAGACTTCTACGCATGTTTATGATCGAAAATAAGGAATTTCTCAACTATCCTCCCGGGCAGCTTCCTGATTACCTGGGCAATCGTCACGATTCGATCTCCGGGCTGCTAAGGACCGTGCTTCCAGTCATGTTACCCCGCCTTACTAGTGACGATGTCACTGAGCTCATCTCATGGATTCCCCGGCGCGTAGAGTATTCCGATCTACTGGCTAGACTGCTGCCCTTCCTCACTACCGATTGCGTGCACCAGGAGTTCGAAGCAGCATGGCAAAGGGCTCTTGGGGCAGGGACGATGACTCGCGCCCTGCGGCTTGCGGAGCTCGCTAAAGTGGCCCCTCCCGAGCGGCGCAGTGAGTCAATTCGGGCGGCGTTGGAGGCCGCCTGCAAAATTCCGATGAACGGAGCCAGCACAGACACGCGACCTAACGTACTCGCCGACTTGGCCGAGCAGTTTGGCGCCGAGCATGTGGAACTAATTCTCCGTTCTTTGACGGATCTTATCACGGAAGCCGGCAGCCAAACAGCCTACATCGGACGTAGGATTCCACATTTTGTCCCGCTTATGCAGCCAGAGGTTCGTGAGCGGGTAGCCTATCACCTTCTTGATGGGGGGCTGTATCTTTCCAGATCCGAACGAACCCATTTGCTGCTGCGCCTTGCGAAGAAGGACCCGCGCTATTTGTCCAGAGGAATGCAGGCCGTGCGGGATGCGCTTGACATGAACACAGCGGCTGCCTTGGCCGCCCTTGGCCCTGACCTGAGCGACGCCGATCTAGATACGACCTTCGAACTGTTGCTAACGAGCCCAGGCGTAAACCAGACACCGTCACACTGGACTAGCTCCTTGAACAGCATCGTTGCGGAATGTGTGCGACGCGGACGTTCCATCAAACCCGGCCGGCTTGCGCCGCTTGTCATGGATATGTTGACCGCCCCCCAGCAGGGGCGAGCAGCGCTGCTAAGCAGCCTCGCAGCGCTGCCGGATACGCTGAGCGCTCTGGGTGTCAACCTAACCAGCTTGGTGCGCGCGGTTCTCAATGTAACAGAGTCATTCGACAGGGTTAGTAATTCTCAAGTAGTGACGACATAGGTAGTGCATAGTAGCGCGCGGTGGAAGCCACCCGGCCGAAGTTGGAAGTTTATAATGCGTAGCAGAGCTGCCGAGCGGGTTGGGCCATGGGCAGCGGCGTCCAGAATGCACCGAACTACCGCCATAGCGCACTCGGGAAGACCAGGAGCGCGCCAAGCAGTCCTCTCTCCGTTCTTGAGCCCGGTGTCATGGCGGCCGCGTCCGCCGCGGCGTGCCCGCTCTGTACGCGGCGCGCATCAGTAGCCCACGTTCGGCGCTGCGCACAGCAGCAGTTCCTGTTTGCCTGTTTGTAGCGGAAGGCTCGCCCTGGTTGATGGACTGTGCAGGTGGTCTGCACGCAGTCCAGGTAGCGGCACACCGCCTGGGGGCCAAGGACCCCAGGCGGAATCGCGGTGCTACGAAGGTTTAGCTGGCGGCGTGGAATTCGTACAGCTAAGCCTGACAGACAGGATACGGAGAGCCAGCTAATAATAGTTGCGAGAAACATCACTCACCCGTCATTTGGCCTGACGAAACTGCATAGTGCTCTTCATCGGGGCCGAGCGGGCAGATACTAATACGTCACGAGCAGCGCTAGCTAATCGCTATCATGGAGAGATATCAAAGCAGAAATTCTATCTAGCTATTCCTGACTCTACATTTCTCTCCGTCGCTCAGAACTCGCAGGAGGCTGCAATTGTCTACTCAAAGTTCGTTAACTAGTGATAATAGCTACGATGGCTCTCGCACAAGACTCACCCAGGTATCTAAACCAACAAGTACGAGACGAGCTGAGAAAACGACTCGCCACCGACGCAGAACTCGATGCCTTCTGCATGGACTACTTTCGCGAGGTGCAGCAGCTCTTTTCGGGAGGCATGGATCGCCTGATGAAGGAAAATCTTCTCCTGCAAAAGGCGTCGCCCAAGCACATCCTCAAGGCACTGATTGGTTCGCGTGATATGAGGAGCGAGAACGACGAGCCGCGGTCCACTAAAACCTGGATGAGTTTAGCGAAGACTCTGCAGCTTCCGGATCCAATCGCGGTCGATCTGACAAAATATGACACAGAGCTCGATATGCTTGTTCGCGCCTGGGATACGAACCACCCGACTCGCAACGCGGAATCTGCATGGATAGGTGAGCATTGGGCAGTGGATGTAGCACGCTGGCTGGTTCGACTAGCCGGGAATGAGTCCCATTGCCCGGCACTATCTAGAGAAGAGTGGGTCGTTCTGCTCTCGGCGCCGCTGTTTGTCTCGGCCGAGATTGAACGAACCGTCCCCTCCCCCGAGCAGGCACTGTCGGCCATCCTCGATGCTGGAGCTTCGGTAGCGTGGCCAGATGCAGAGCGCCAGTGCGCCTTCAGGGACTTTCTTTCTACCCACGAGCCGCTCGTTGAGCGAGCTCAAAGAATCGCTGCTTCGTCGGCCTCGAAGCCCCTTGCGGCACAGGAGAAGCTCGGAGCCATCACCGACTGGCTGCGCTACCGCTTCGCACGGAAGATTCGCGCCAGCTGGGATCCTCTTCGGATGCTCCTGTTCGAGAAAACAGAGGGGAAAGTTTCAATCGCACAGCTGCTTGCCGGACGAGCTTTTCACCGCCCAGACGTCCGCGATAGGGCCAGTTTCTGGCACGGCCGGCTCTTACGCATCGGCTGCATGAATGGGCAGGAGATCCATAGCTGGCTTTCCGAGACTGATATGAGGAACGGTGCCGTCGTGTTTGACGATCGGCGTATTCGGTTCCCCCTCTTGGCAACTCTGCTGCTGCTCGCTGAGCACCTAGCGGTACGGCCAATCGACCTCAGTGAGGCGATTCTTCATCACATCGACATGGATCCCGATCTGACTCCAGCTGCGGTCTGTGAAGAAGTGCGACAGAGGGTCGACGTTGACCTGGCAGTACCCTCGCGGCAGATCGTCATCCGCGCGCGGTGTCGCTTCAACGTGGTCGATTTTGCCCTGAACGAGATTGCTCAGGAACTCGACGCACTGCTGCGCGGAGATCTGCGACGCCTGCAGGATCGTCTAGATGTCGGCTACTTCCTGCCGCCGACCTGTGTTGCTGACGTCGAGTCAGCAGAAGATAAGGCAACCGGTCGAGTCTACTATCGCAAACCGCACCTGAGCTTCTCACTGGACGCAGACGCAGTCCGAGCAATCTTGATGGGTACGCAGCTCTGGGAAAAGCGCGAGCTCGCTTACCGAGAGCTCTATCAGAACGCCCTGGACGCTTGTCGTTATCGTCGATGCCGAAGCAGCTACCGGGGCGTTGCCTACGAGCCCAAGATTCGCTTCCATGAAGGCTGGGATGAAAGTGGGCGCTATTTCGTCGAGTGTGAAGACAATGGGATCGGCATGGACATGAACCTCCTGTCGAACTGCTTTGCTCGCGCTGGCAGCCGGTTCAGAGACAGCGGCTCCTTCACGCAGGAACGACGCGAGTGGGAGCATGCACAGATTCCTGACCTCATGTATCCAAACAGTCAGTTTGGCATAGGTGTCTTCAGCTATTTCCTGGTGGCGGACGAGATTGAGGTCGAGACCTGTCGGCTGCGCTCCGACGCAGTAGGTACTGAGTGCCGATATCGGGTGAGAATTCCCGCCGCCGCTAGTGTCTTCACCATAGATGAGATAGTAGATACCGCGGCGCTGAGCGGCTACTATCACCGGCAAAGTGAGCGCAAGGAGCCCATACGCTCCGAGCATCGACCGGGGGCGGGCTCGCGTATTCGACTTTACCTGACCAAGCAGCTTCACCCCAACCGCGACCCGGATCAAGTACACAGGGCGCAGCGCTTTGAACGCTGCATTGACACTCTGGAGCGACTCGTTTGGTTTACCGATGTATCTATGGTCGCCACGGCGTATAATCGCGCGGAGCCGTCCGTATGGGAGCCACGAAAGCTGGCGCCACGAGTGGCGCAATACGTCGAACCAGTCCAAGGTCTAGGCGAAACCCAGCACTTCTGGGTACTAAAGCCTGGACTCGTTTCAAAGAGCTCGTCGAACCAGCAATACGTACCGCTAGCTGGCCTTGATTATTCAAATGACCTGGATCTTGAAGAGTGGGATGGTCCACTAGGATGCGTGTTAGCGGATGGAATCGCGACCGATCATGTCGTCCCCTGTGCAATCGTAAACCTTTGGCGTGATGAGCAGCCCACGCTGTCTGTAGATCGTCAACGAATACGGCATTATTCTGCTGAGCGAGTGCGCGCTCGGTTCGCGGATCCTGGTCGTCTGCGAGCTCGGCCAAGCGGTGAACCCGCGGATGGCCGCTGGCTACACAGTCTCTTCGAGGCCTGGCCAGATGTCTGCCAGAGGCTAGTCATGGAGCGCGCGCGCGCCGGAAAGACGTGGACCTACCACGCCAGCTTCCTACTCGATTCGGAGAGGTGGACCGCTACGTTCGCCGACAACGGCTTTTGCCCAGCCGATACTGCCATCTTGTCAGATTCAGCTAAGGAGCTGTTTCTGACTGGCGCTCCTCCGCTTCCACCTTCCATGCTCTTGCTGGCTGTCTGGCGCTGCTTCATCTGGGAATTCCCATCGCGACCGTCCCGACAGACTAGCAAGCTAGTGCTGGATCCCTTGCTCCATGTGCCCGCCAAGCATCGCCTGGCTATGCGCAGTCACGGGGCCATGAGAATGAACCACGATGACGGGAAACTTCGCCGCGCGCTAGACATCCGGTGGATTGATGCGGAGGTACAACAAAAGTGGCGAGACACGGTCCTCACTCCTCTCGAGAGCTATTTTATCACCGAGCTTAAGCCGCGCGTCCCCGGCGTTCTTGTTGCTGAGCAGGAGCAGCTCGATCGAACGACTTCTCTATTCACAAAGCTATCGCTCTGTTTAAGTAGAGAAGGCGCTAAAAAATGGATCACTCCAACCCTTGCCGCCCTGATGCGTACTCTTGCCAACTTCAAGAATACGGATCTACCGCGCTCATCGTTCCTGGCACGACTCGACCGATTATTAGAGATCCTAGACGAAGCGAAACTCCCGTCGCTAGGGACATCGCCGGATATGCTGCCCCTGGTCAGCCCCGAGGATATGAATCTCCTCGACTCGATCGAGAACAGGACGATAGGACCAGACTTACTTGCAGCAAAGTGGCGGGCCAATCAAAAGTTGCCGGCGCTGGTTGACCGGCTCACAGAGCTTGCAACTGCCTACGGAATCCCGGCTCCGACGATTCCCGTAGAGTCGCTGGATGCCCTGCCTCCACTTGATGCCGAAGATTGGTCGCTGTTGAGTGCCAGAGGCGATGGACGTCCTCCCTGGCACTCCCGTGACGAGCATTCATTCTTCCGCATCGTCAACATGCTCTTGGAAATGAATATGAGCGACGCGGCGGGAGACGCGAAGCTCGAAAAGCTTGCGCTGATCTTTGGCTGGGTTATTTCCTTACCCGCCCCAGAGTCTAGAGCGATACTAGAAATGCTCTCAGCGGACGATCGAAAACTCCTGAGCTGCAGCTTTGATGGACGGCGCCCCTGGATCATGGATCATGGCTCCGTGGGGGAGCATGCAGTCGCTGCGGCGCTGCATCTGGGACAGTCCGTCGCAACATGCGCAGCACGACTCAACGCCCTGGCACCCGCCCTTGGATGGAAGGTCCCGCCTTTTTCTTCCGACTCTCTGGCCGTGTTAGAGACGCTGAGCGCTGAAGACCTAGTTCTCTTGGGCTACTCTTCCAATACATCTTGCGCGATTTCGACCTCGATCCGAATGGGTGGCGTCCGCGGCCATGTGTACCGGGCAGCACGAAGACTGGGTCAGCCCGTTGCTAAGTGTAGCGAGCGCCTGCAAACTTTGGCTCCAGCTCTCGGTCTGCAAATTTCCTGTAGAGTAGAAGAGCTACGCTGGCCCACGTGGCTGGAGGAATCTGAGCAATTGGAGTATCTCTTCAATGGCCCGGATGAAGCTTGGCAGTCGCCAGGCGCGTGGCTGAGGCTTGCAGGCCAAGTACGTCGTCCGGCGCATGAAGTACTTGCGGTCTGGAATTGGCTGAGAGAGCAGCTGGGCATCAAGAAGCCACCAGCCGATATAGAAGCGCTCAAGGCACTCGAGCCAATCACGCGCGCAGACTTTCAGCTGTTTGATTGGACAATGAGCTTCAGCCCTGGCCCCCCCCAATCACTCCAGCAGCTGGCTATGAAGCTCCTGGTATCGCGGTCTCGTTGGCCGGAACAGCGGAGCCCGCTCGTCGAGCTCATTGCTCTCGCATTTTTTACCCGAGACCACTCCGGGGCGCCGCGGGAATACCCTGGTTGGGAAGATGTTTATCGGCGTTACATTCGGTATGATACCATCGCTACGGCCATTGGCTGCCCCCGAGTAGATCCGCAGTCCCATCTCCAGCATCAGGAGCTGGCGCGATTGACTGCGGTGGAGTGCACGCTGCTCCTCACGCTTGCCGTCTGGGGAGAAGTGACTACTGATGGGTCAGTCAACTTGGAGGAAACCGCAGCGCGGCGTGCTCAGTGTGGGCGCTTCGTTGCCCTGGCCGCGCTCATCCATCGACCGCTGTACTGGATCGATGAGCGCCTCCGCCGCTGGCAGCCCATCTTCGGAACTGAACCGGTGAACAACGACGCGGTCTATCTAGGTCTGCGCTGGGACACTCTGGTGACACGTTCTCGTCGAGACCATCCCGGCTTCGATCAAAAAGACTAGGCTCCGTTCCGTGGGCCCCCCCTGACTGGGAGGCCCTGCGGAAGGGTTCTGCGCGATGGCGGCCAAAGGCACGGGGCTACTGGCATGGGGCCGGAAGGCGGCAGCCGTAGCGGCGCACGGCTCGATCAGTGAGGGACTGTGGATGGCGCTACGCAGGGTGGGGACTTTGAAGTATATTGAAGAGAAGGTCTTGGCATTTTTGGTCGGACCAATGAATCAAAAGCAAATATGTGCAGCGCCCCAAAATTGATATAGTCGCCAACCGTGCTACTACCAAGGCCCCAGAAAAGTTCTCGCTTCAGACGGGCATTAGCGCCACTCGCGACGTCGGTGTTGTGGCTGGCAGCCACTGCCCATGCGGCAGGCGGCGAGGTTGGCATTTCTGTAGTCCGAGGGACCGGTTCTGAGCGGGTGCCACAATCGCTGCAGGTGGCCGTTAACGAGCGGTTGGTCGGCTTGCTCACCACTAGCCCCGGGGATGCAGCGGCATTCTTACTACGACTAGCCTCTCGCGATGATCCCCACGAGGTCAAGCTGACCAGCGCCGACAGCGCCTACGCGTTCCGCTTTCGCTTAAGCGTCAGCAAGGAAGCGGTCTCGCTCGTGGAACCCCCATCTACAGATTCGTGTGCGCAACTGGCTTTACGAGTCACCCTGCTGCCGACTCAGCGCGCGCTGCATACTCTACAGCTTCACTTCGATCAGCGGGACCCGCGCCCCGAGGGAGCACCAGCCTGCAAGGGGAGCGCGCGCGCCCTGGGACCCCAGGCTATGTGGAAGGTCAAGTTTACCAGCCAACCTATCGGAGCCAGCCTTTTTTTACCAGAGCGAGGCTTGGGTTCTATCGAATATCGCCGGGTCGGTGCACTCACGCCCCTCTTGTACGTGAGCGACTTGGGGGCAACCGGAACGATGCGGATCTTTTTCAAAAAGCCAGGGTATGAGGAATGTATCCGGGTGCTCGCGGTTAAACGCCAGGGAAATGTTCCAATGCTACGCATTACTGAGTCTGATGGCCCAAGCGAGGGAGCGATGCAGCCGCTCCTTGAGGAACCCACGGAGGCTCAGATCCCCCAGGTTCACTGCGAACTGCGTGCCATGCCAACGACACCCTGAGGTCTCATCATGCCAAGCACTGGAGCGATTCGCCCTCGATCCTACCTCTTGATGGTGCTCCCTATACTCATAGCCGTGGCAACGGTCGTCGCCGAACTGGCGTTCCAGCCGCACGGAGGTGTGAGCCACGTCCTTGATGAGCGATTGAAGAAGGTCATCGATATGGACACTGACCTGGCCAAGTGGTTTATCGGACTGGGCATCACGCTCATCGGTGGCACCGCATACTACGTGCGGGCGCTGGCCCCATCGACGATTTTTTCCCGGGTAGCGATCGTATTGACTATCCTCGGCGCTGTAGTATCGGTCTTGTTTGGTCACTTGTGGCTGGCCAATATGCGCAACATGGTCGCCAATGACTATTTTGACGCAAAAAGCGACGCATTGATCTGGCCCGAGCGAATCCAATACCTGGCCTTTATTGGCTCACTCTGCTGGTTTGCCCTGCTCGCCATCGAGCGCGAGACCAGCCCGCGGCCCGTGTTACCCCAAAGTCCTTCGGCACCCGGAGCGGCCCCACATGCGGCATGCTAGCAAGCTAGGTCTCATCCTCGCCTTGGCTGCAAGTTG
>Ga0075158_10002000_pt1 | contig 15021 bp, 14 predicted proteins | sample JI91814BDNA_FD_70968 | JGI IMG/M metagenome (GOLD analysis project Ga0075158, IMG submission 70968) | Wastewater effluent complex algal communities from Wisconsin, to seasonally profile nutrient transformation and Carbon sequestration -... | ecosystem: Engineered > WWTP > Effluent > Algae... | reverse complement strand
GCGCTACTGGCATAACTGTTTTGGCATTTTTAAAGAAAAAGAGTGCTTCTACAGCAGTTTGATCTGGAGCATACTCATCAAAGATAGAGAGCATATCCTCACGGATCATCTTGAGGCGGGCACCGGCATCCAGAGTCTTGGGGGTGGATATAACACCAGACCCTACATATACAAATACATTTGGTGGCGTGTAATCAACAATGCCAAATCCAACGGTAGCCGTACCGGGGTCGATACCGAGAATGCGCATGGTGGAGTCTGACTTAGAAATTTTAATAGCTCCATAGCAACTGTATATACATCTAAGAATGTACAAACAAGACCTTATTAAGTGTAACATTGACATGATGTTCATGAGAGAAATGCTTATTGCACCAGAAAGCCTGACCCCCCAGTCAGGTTATCTTGAGCATGCCAGGCAGCGCATCAAATTGCCGATTGCCTTCGCTCTTGGTGCTATTCTCGGGCTTTGCACACCAGGCTTTGACCAGGATTATTTAGCCTGGGTTGGACTTGCACCACTTCTGGTATTAATCAGAGGGTGCCGCAGCTCAATGCAAGCAGCCTGGACCGGTCTTGTCTTTGGCATGGGCTATTACGCTATCGCCCTGAGCTTTTTTAACGGCTTGATACCACTTGGCTGGCTTAAAATTCCAGACATCCTGGGCTATCAGCTTGTCTTTGTTTCCTGGCTTATTGAGTGTTTGCACTATTCACTGCTCTTTGCTCTCTTTGCCGTTATGGTGCATCTGGTCCCAGCCAGACCTGGATTTTTAGCCCACTTCCGCCGTCCCTTTTACCCTTATTTATTGGTAGTGCCGATTTTGTGGGTAGCTATCAACTGGATTCTGGCGCCATCCCCACTGTTCATGGGCATTCCGCTATGCCAACTGGCTTACAGTCAGAGTCGCAACTTGCCTCTAATACAGTTAGCATCAATTGGTGGCGCGGCAGCCGTTGACTTTGTCCTTATCCTGGTCAACTGTGTTGTCGCCAATCTCTTTATGGAATTTACCAAACTGGTAAAGCGCCTCGGTCAACGCACCGACCAGCTCAATACTAAAATCGGCGCGACTTTTGACCTGACTGCCTGTATGTTGCTATTGACTCTAATAACCTCCTGGGGGCAGTATCGCATTGCCCACATCACCGAGGCAGTCCGTCCCGAAAAAGCGCTAAAAGTCTCGCCCCAGTGTCCGCCTGTGCCAGTAGCAATTGTCCAGGGTAATGTCTCTATCGAAGAAGAGCGCTACAAAACCATCTCTCAGCAAGAATACATGCAGCGCTACAGTGAGCTAACAAGCAATCTGGGAGCCAGTCTCATAGTACTGCCAGAAGGTGTGGTTACTGTCGATCAAATTGGTGGACTGGAAAACCGCCTCAAAGAGATAGAGACAAAAGAGAAAAAAGAAATCATATATGGTGCCGTGGTACCCAATCAAGAAGGCTATATCAACGCCGCTAAGCTACTTACGCCCAATAATCTCAAAGGCACAATCTACGGCAAACAAAAGCTCATTCCCTTTGGTGAGTCTATCCCAATCAATTTGATCTATCAAAAAATACCGGAAGAACTGAGAGAAAAAATCCCCGCCACTAAAGAGCGCTTTTTGGAAGCACCAGAGGCAAAGCTATTGACCAGCGGCTTTGGCAAAGTGGGAGTGACTATAAGTAATGAGATAGTCTATCCCAAACTAGTCGCCAGCGAAGTACGTAAAGGTGCATCACTACTCGTTTGTCTCGCTAATCTGGGATGGTTTCATAACTCCAGCCTGGGCAAACAATTTTTAGCTTGCGCTACACTACGTGCTGTTGAAAACAAAAGATTTTTGGTCCTCTCCACAAGCACAGGCACTTCCTCGGTGATAGACCCTGTAGGCATGGTGGTCTCGCGCTCTTATGCCCACAAACGTGGAATCTTACTGGACACGGTACAATTTATCTACACAAAAACCCCTTACAACAGAATGCACTGGCTATGAGTAATAAAAACAAACTGGCGCTCTCTACCCTCGTGGCCCTTGTAATCGCTCCGTTGAGCGGTCTGGCAGCTCTAGCCAAGATGCCCGAAGTCAAACTGGGCAACGAAGTAGTCAAACTAGAAGTGGCATCCACCGACAAAGAAGTGCAGCGCGGTTTGATGTACCGCACCAATTTGCCCGAGACTCAGGGGATGGTTTTTTTGTTTAATCCGCCAAGACCAGTGGCGTTTTGGATGTATCACTGCTTTATCACTCTTGATATGCTTTTTATCAAAGATGGCAAAATAGCCAAAATCAGCCACAATGTGCCGCCTTGCAAGTCAAAAATATCCAGCGAGTGCCCCACTTATCCGGCTGACGGTCAAATAGAAGTCGATCAAGTAATCGAAGTGGCTGGCGGCTACTGCGAGAGACACGGCGTCAAAGAAGGCGACTCCGTCTCTGTAGATTTTGCTAAATAATGCCAGACCTTAAAGTGGCAGGACTGACGCTGAGCCCACTTACCGCCGCGGTAACTTTGCTCACCATAGATAGATTGGAGCAGCGCAATGCACTGTCGCTCGTTATGTGGCAGGCTATCCCCAGCATCCTAACTAGTCAATTGGAGCAAGGCACAAAAGTGCTGGTCATTACTGGCAGTCACAATTTGTTTTGTGCGGGAGCAGACTTTAACGACCTGCGTCAAATCCGTGGCGCTGAGTCTAAAGCCCGAGAGCTCTGGACAGCCATTGCCACTGCTTTAAATGCCCTGGCTGACAGCAAGCTCGTCACCATAGCTGCAATTGATGGACCCTGCCTGGGTGGCGGCTGTTTGCTTGCTGTTGCCTGTGACCTGAGATATGCCAGTGCCAGATCAAAATTTAGCGTACCTGTAGCCAAGCTCGGTATCCAGCTCGATGACGCCAATATAGATCGTCTACAGAGCCTGATTGGCACAGCCCGGACAAAAGAAATGCTCTTTACGGCAGGCACCATAGATAGTGCCGAGGCCAGTCGCATCGGACTAATCAATGCTGTAGTCTCTGCTGCTAGCTCCGAAAAAATGAGTGGACAAAGCACAGTGGTGGATCACTGCAAAGAGATAGCGCTAGCTATCGTGCACAACAGTCTAGCAGCGGTAACATCTACCAAAGAGAGCATAAAACGTCTAAATAATGGCATGCCCTACGGCGAGGCAGAGCTAAAAGAAGTAATAGCAAGTTATACCAGTGAGGATTTTGCCAGCCGCCTGCAAAAATATGCCATATGAAATACTCATTTAATATCACAGCCAATGACGGCAAAAATGACTACACCGAAAAGCTCGTCATAGGCGCATTTAGCAACGAATCAGGCGACGGTATCGCCCTTAAACTTGTGGCTTTTTTGATGTTTATCAAACAGCATCCCAACATAGGCGAAGACCCGGGCTGGCAGGTAGTGCCGGATTTACTGGCGCGCAATGACTCTGGTGATATCACACTCTGGATTGATTGCGGCAGTGTCTCGGCTAAGAAGGCCGATACCATTGCCACAAAAGTGCGCGACAGCATTGATTTTTACGTCTTTCGTAAGACAGAGCGCGACATGGAGCAGTTTTACAATCAAATAAAAGACAAAGTCAAACATCTCCAAAACGTCAAATGTGTCAGCTTTGATGATGGCTTTATCGATGGTCTGGGAGCGGCTCTCGACCGCACCAATAATCTCTCGGCTTATATCACTGATGAGATGGTAACCATCACTGTCGACAATACTTTTGGCAAACACGAGGGCTACTCAGCGATTTACAAGATTGCTGGTGGTTAAAAGGGTCCGAAAAATCGCCACGCCGTCGCAAGGAGCAAATATAACGCTCCGAAATAGCTTGAATTGCAAGTTGTTGAAGGTGGTATGGGCTATACCAGTTTGATAATAAGAAGGTCTCGCTTGCCCAAATATCAGACCCTTTTGCCCCTGGATTTCCATGGCTAAATCTTCGAAGAAAAAGAAACTGTAAGGAACAAGGACCGCAGGCAGAGTAGCGATCAAACTAGCAGATCTAACATTCCGAAATCTCATTGCAATACTCCAGTAAGACTATCATTGCCCCGCAAGAGAGCAAAGTCAATCTGGCAGTGGGGGTTTTACGTTCAAAGTGATCCAAATTCGCCAACCGCTATCAAATTCATTCAAAATCCAATCAACATGCCCTTAGATCGTCAGACATTGGGGCCTTATAGACAGCATAGACTTCACAAGACTGACCAGGTATCAATGGCTGATCCGAGTCAAACGGAATTGCATCAGAGGCGTATTCACTAATACTATATTGTCTCAAACCATCAGTAGCACTGATATCCGTCCATATAGTTTTCCCCGCTACTATGCCTAACTTCGGATACTTCAAATTAACCGAAAGAGGCTTGTTACCTAAATTCGACTGCGTGTATTCAAGCAATGCATAAACATATCCATCAGGAGATTCAAACGCACGAGAGACTCGATCCAGAATTTAGTCTGATTAAAGAATGAAACCTACAAATAGAACTCCTGCATCTCTGATTGAATCAAAGCTTTGTCGCTTCAATTACTCCACTGGTAAACTCTTTAAGCAGGGGGTATAACTTAGTCTAGTACAAACGGACCTTTGCCCATGACCGCCTCAAAAATAACTCTACACGTCATCATCGAAAAAGATCCCGAAAGTGGATGGCTCACGGCGAGTTGTCCAGCTTTACCAGGCTGCGTCACCCAGGCCGAGACTCAAGAAGAATTGATCGAGAATATAAAAGAGGCTGTCACTCTCTGGCTCGAAGTGCAAGATGAGAAAGAAATGCAATCCGCGCATGCCACTCTCGGTGGCTCTTCACTTGTCCACGAGCTGGCTCTAAAGTTCTAGATATGGGCGACTGGTCCTTATCAGAGCTGCCTTCTGTTTCTGGTGCTCAAACAGTAAAAGCTCTTGAAAAAGCAGGCTGGGTCTTAGCTCGTTCAAAGGGCGACCACGCAATTCTCACGAAAACTGGAATGCTAGCCAATGTCTGCATCCCCCAGCACCGCGAACTTAAGAGACCTACTCTTAAGAACATACTTCAGGCAGCCGATTTGACAGCCGCTGAATTCAAGCAACTTCTTTGAACAACTTGAGTTAAGCAAAAGCCCGTTTTCAGTGTCACACCAGACATAAACACCCATGCCAAAAAGGTCGGAGAAATCATCCTCCGACCTTGATGCTAACTTAGCCTGCGCTCAGCTCTTATACAGAGATGACGCGTTTGATTTCAGGCAATTCTTCTTTGAGTGATCTCTCAACGCCCATCTTGAGGGTCATTGTCGAGCTGGGGCACATGCCGCAAGCACCCATCAGACGCACAAATACTTCGCCGTCTTTGACTTCGACTAGCTCGATATTGCCACCGTCCATCATGAGCATGGGACGAATCTTTTCGAGTACGGCTTCAACTTTCTCGTTAAGCCCGGTTTCAACTTTCTCAGTCATTTCACTGTCCTTTAGATAAAGCTTTTAGATAGTGCAGTCGGCTATTACTAACCACTGATTATGATAACCGGTCAACAAGAGGAACACACAGTTTTTTCCCAAGATGTTAAGGATGTGAGGCGTTTTGGGGGTCAAAGGCTTAAGGTCTAATAAAAAACAGGGGCATACGAGCAGATCGGCAGTATCCTCATAGCCATGCCGGATAGAGCGCAGTAGCCATAAATGACTCGCCTATCTCTACTTCCCTGTGAGAGGACTATATTCAGATGGCAAGAGTAGCAATTAATGGTTTTGGTCGTATCGGCCGCAATGTGTTTCGCGCTTATATCGAAGCAGCCCCTAAAGAATGGGAAATCGTAGCAATCAACGATCCCTTCCAAAATTTAGAGCAATCAGCTCACCTTCTTCAATTCGACTCAGTACTGGGCGAATTCAAGCACAATATCTCTGTTGATGGCGAGTTTCTCGTAGTCGACGGCAAAAAAGTCAAATTTACCGCTGAAAAAGATCCAGCAAACTGCCCTTGGGCTAAGCTCGAAATCGACATGGTGCTTGAGTGCTCCGGTGCTTTTACCGATGCCGAAAAAGCCAAAGCTCACATGACAGCTGGCGCCAAGAAAATACTTATCTCAGCTCCTGCTAAAAACGAAGACATCACCATCGTGCTCGGTGTCAACGACAAAAACTATGATGCTGAAAAGCACAACATCATCTCCAATGCTAGCTGCACCACCAACTGCCTCGCTCCAGTAGCCAAAGCGCTTGACGATGCATTCGGTATCGAGCATGGTTTGATGACCACCATCCACAGCTACACCCTCGATCAAAAACTGCTCGACGGCGCTCACTCAGACTTGAGAAGAGCAAGAGCTGCTGCTCTTTCCATGATTCCTTCAACCACCGGCGCTGCTAAAGCAATCGGTCTGGTTATGCCCCACCTCAAAGGCAAACTCAATGGCTTCGCCATGCGCGTGCCCACTCCTAACGTGAGCGTAGTCGACCTGGTCGTCACCCTCAAAAAGGATGTCACCGCTGAGTCTGTCAACAAAGCAATCAAAGACGCTGCCGAATCCGGTCTCAAAGGTTACCTCCAGTACAGCGAGAAGCCACTTGTTTCCATCGACTTCTGCGGCAACAAAGTATCCTCCATCGTTGACGCTGACCTGACCATGATTGTCGGTGAGCGCATGGTCAAAGTATTGGCCTGGTACGACAACGAGTGGGGCTACAGCAACCGCCTGGTAGAGCTCGCTACTCTCGTAGCAAAAAAGCTCCCAGTAGCTGCTAAGTAAATCACTGTAAAAAGCCCTCGGATTGATTATCCAAAATCATCCGGGGGCTTTTTTTATCCAAAACGAGGTTTTGATCAATGGCTACAAGCAAACAAACAATTAGCGACCATGGTGCTAAAAACTTTGCCGGCAAGCGTGTGCTGGTGCGTGTCGACTTCAACGTCCCACAAGAAGAGGACGGTTCAGTTACTGACGATTCGCGCATCAGAGCAGCACTTCCCACCATTGATTTCCTCACCAAAGCTGGAGCCAAAGTCGTTTTGGTGTCCCACCTGGGCAGACCAAAAGGCAAGCCATCAGCCAAATACAGCCTGAGACCCATTGCTGAGCACCTCAAGGGTTTGCTTGCCAAAATGGGTCACAACGTTGTCCATTTTGCCGAGGACTGCATCGGACCAAAAGCTACCGAAGTAGTCGAAAAGATGCATGACGGCGAAGTAACTCTGCTCGAAAACGTCAGATTTCACGAAGAAGAAGAAAAGAACGAAGCTAACTTTGCTAAAGAACTGAGCAAGCTCGGTGATATCTATGTCAATGATGCCTTTGGCACAGCCCACCGTGCCCATGCCTCCACCGAAGGCGTGACCAACCATATCAAGCCAGCTCTGGCAGGATTTTTGGTAGCAAAAGAAATCGAAATGCTCTCACAAGCTCTCGATGATGCCACTTGCGTCCATCCTTTTGCCACCATCATTGGTGGCGCTAAAGTTTCCAGCAAAATTGGCGTACTGGAAAACCTCCTGGCTAAAGTAGACGTGCTTATTATCGGCGGAGCCATGGCATTTAGCTTTCTCAAGGCACAGGGCATGAATGTCGGCAAGTCGCTCGTTGAAGACGACAAACTCGATTACTGCCTGGAGCTTGTCAAAAAAGCCAAAGAAAAAGGTGTGCGTCTGGTATTACCTAAAGACGTTGTTGTCGCTGCCGAAATAAAAGAAGGCGTCAAAACAGAAGTAGTTACAGTAGATAAAATCCCTGCCGATATGATGGGACTGGATGTTGGTCCGGAAACAATTAAAGAAATAAACGAGTCACTTAAAAATGCTAAGACCATTCTCTGGAATGGACCGCTTGGTGTATTTGAAAAAACCGGCTTTGAAAAAGGTACTTACGCGCTAATAGACACACTGGTCGAACTCACCGCCAAGGGAGCCAAGACCATAGTGGGTGGTGGTGACTCAGTATCTGCTCTCAAGCAAAAAGGCGTAGAAGATTCTAAACTTACACACGTCGGCACTGGCGGCGGAGCATCTCTGGAATTTTTGGAAGGACTGCCATTACCTGGCATCGCCTGCCTGGACGAAAAGAGCAAGGTAACCGTCTAACAAACAGCAAAGGGAAAAATGTCTAAATCACTCAGCAGAGCTTTAAGAGGCCTTTTGGCGTTGTCATTTTGCTCGGCAGTGCTGGCTCAGCCAGTTTTATTGCAGCCAGCATGCGCCCAGCAGCAGTCTTACACTATTGATGGCAAGCCAGCTACACAGCAAATGGTAGATGGCATAAAGCTTCTGAACGAGTCGATTCCCTTATTGCAGAGCGGACAAAACCAGGAGGCAGTAGCAAAACTGTCTCAAGCTGCCACTTTTGCTCCAGATGTCGCCGAGATACACAATACCTACGGGTTTGGCCTGGCCAAGCTCGGACGTACTGACGAAGCACAACTGGAGCTAGAGAAGGCAGTGGCCTTAAAGCCATCTCTTGGTCCCGCCTGGATGACCCTGGGTGGGCTCTATCAATCACAGGGTAAGGTACAAAAGTCGCTCGATACCTATACTCAATTTATCAATCGCTTCCCCACTCATCCTGACGTTAATAAGGTAAAGGCCATAGTGGCCGGGATGAAAAAAGAAATTGCAGAAGGCACTCTCAGCGTGGACGCTGCGGCAGTAACAGGCGACAGCTATATCAAAGAACTCAAAGGTGCGCTTTATCACTGGCCCGCTTCAAGTATGCCTATAAAGGTATACATTACCCCAGGAGCTGGCACCCCGGGGTATAAGCCATTTTTTGACTCGGTCTTGCAAGAGAGCTTTATCAATTGGGCTAATGCCAGCAATGGTCTTGTGGGCTTTACTTTTGTGCCCTCCGCTCAGGGCGCTGATATAGTCTGCAGCTGGACAGGCGACGCCACTCAGTTAGCCAACACCGCCGAAGCTGGCGAAACCCATGTCACGCTCAACTCAAAAGGTATCAACAGCGGCACGATCAAACTTTTGACCGTACCTCTGATGAAAGAACTTCCTGTAACCGAAAACTTCCTCAGACAGACCTGCCTCCATGAAATAGGCCACGCCCTGGGCTTTGGCGGTCATACCAATAACCCTGCCGACATTATGTTTTTTGCAATCCGTATCTCGGACAAGCCACCAGTGCTGGGTCCTAGAGACGCAAAATCAATTCAGATGCTCTATACCAACCCTTAAACAGCGGCGATTTAATACAGCTAAAAGCGCCCGCCTATCCGGTGGGCGCTTTTGTTAAGCCGACCCCGGGGCTAATCACATTGGCGCTGTGGGAAATATACGATGTCAGTGGGACAATCCCCAATTGTTGACAACCCTCCGGGTAGCTAGACTCACCTCAATGCAAAACACCCCTTGTGCCGAGGAAGTCTAGATAATGAGCATGTTTACTCACCCCACCGACGAAGAAAAACTTTGCCAGGTCCTTAAAGCTTACGTCGAAGAATGGGGACCAGAAAATGTCATAGTCTCCGTACCGGAGCACTGGTCCGAGTATTCTGCCAGCAACCTGGGCCGAGTCCGCCTGGAGTTTGCCACCGAAAACACAGTATCAATAAGAGTCGAATACGACTTTGTCAGAGTGAGCTACAACGTAGAGTTAGTGGCCGCCTGATTTTAAGGCAAAGCAACAGCCAAACATCTACAGTCAGTGCTGATAAAGGCATACTGTTGTCTGAGCTGTCTGCAATATCCAACAAATTTAAGAGCCACAGCGTCAGTTGTGGCTTTTTACTTGTCCGACAAAGCCATTACAGACAGAGCCATTGGCTAAGCCAACTTATTCGATGCTAGCTAGTGATAGCGCGGTGCTAAAGTCTGACTTACTATGGCTGTTTGACTGTATCTTGCAAGACTTGTATGGCCATTTCACTGGTGCAAGTGCCACGCACTACCAGTGATTGCATTTTGAGTGCGGTGTTTAGCACCACAGGACTCAAGATAGCAAGTCTCTCAAATGTCTCAGCAAAGGTCTGATCGCGCTCGATAGAGACCTCGATAAGACCAAGCAATGACAGCTCATTGACACAGTGGGCTGCCACCAAAAGCTCCAGAGCACCAAGCAGCTCAGGACTATCGGCGTAAGATGTATAACCCACCAGACTGTAAGGCAGCGGTGTGCGAGCCACTTGCAGATTACGCAAACCAGCGTGGGTGACATTTTGACGCAATTGGATATCAGTAGTAACACCGGAATGGTGCAGAGCAAGTCCGTTTAAGAGTATCTTGTAAGCTTCCATGGTGATAAAACCGGAGCGCACAAGACTCTGTCCAAGGGTCAGTCCATAAGCAAGAGCATACTTACGAGCGCGATCAAACTCCAGGGGAGTAATGAGATTGCTAGCCAGTGTAAGCTCGGTCAGTAAACTATCAGTAAAAGCTGAGTCAGGACCCAGGTCCATACTCTCCAGCATTGACTCAAAGGGCAAAAACTCAGTCAGACTCTTGCGCAAAGCAGCTTGCGCCCAAGGTTTGTGCAAGAGACCTTTTTTGACAAAATTATGGGCACTGATTAACGCTTTGAGATCAGCGCTTGCTATAAAGCCACTCTCAAATAAGACCTCAGCGACAGTCTTATTAAATGTAGTGGCAGATAATTGCACTTGCGCTAGAGTCTGCCCGTCGACAACTCCTGAGGAACGGACCAGTTCTTCCATTAGTTGCTCGTCCATGAGCACCACCGATGACACTTCGCGACTTGGCGCGGTGACATTGGCAAAAGCTACTGGTGGGGAGAAGACTGTGGTCATTTGTATATAGAAGGAGTGAAAATCACTGGGGCACGACCGGTGCGATCTAAAGGTACCAAATCCAGAGAATAGCGACCAATAGAATTGCTTCAGGTTGGAAGCAATTTGCTCCAAACGGGCTACCTGGGCGAAAAGACTTTGACTAGTAAGGGGAAAGCTTTAAAACAATTATTAATAAGCAGAGGCCCATAGTCAATGGGCTTTCTACGTAGTCCAGAGCTGGATTTTTAATTGAGTTTCTGCCTGAAGCAAACTTTACGAGAGTTGCGGTCGATCCAGATTAGTTCGTGACCAAGCTTGGGATATTCGCTATTAAAGTAAAGACGAGTGGACTTTTCTTCGTACGGTGCAAGAGTAAAGTTGAAGCCATAGTCATCTTCAGGTCCCATCGAGACAGAATATTTGTTGCCATTACTGTCGCGAGCAAATAGATCTATTGAGCTAAGTGTACGGTTGCTGTTATTGACGATATCTACATCCAGACGTAAGAAGCTCCCACCCAGTCCATCTCGTACGGTCTTAGACTTATTGACTTTGATAGTCAAACCTTCAAGGTTATTGGATGCAACTTTTTTAGTGGGCTCAGTAAGAGCAGGCATCAACAGGTCAGTATCAATAGAGAGATTGAGATCATCTCCAGGCTCAAGATAGGCACTGCGACCTTTCTTCATGATGGCGTGGCCGGCTGCCAGTAGCGCACCACCGGCGGCACCACCAGCGATATTGTAGCCATGGGTAGCAGCTGTACCGCGCATGCCAAACAACTGATAAGCAACAAGAGCACCGACGATAGCACCACCGGCGGCATTAGCAGCCACCATACCGACGCCACGCGCCTTACTTTTGATGGTTGATTGCTTGAAGTTATCAGCCTGAGCGTTAAAGGCAAAGCGGCGACCGTCAGGCAAATTAAGTTGATCAAAGGAGATTTCCAGCCAGCCAGGGCGCTGCACGCGTCTGGGTGGGCGCACACACGAGACTTTGCCCTTAAAAATCGTGCCCATCGGGATTACTTTATTATCCTCGACATATATATCCTCGGTGGTACGAGCAGATATAACGTCTCCCACATGAGCTGGCAAAAAATTACCATCCATGTCTTTATCAAGCAGTCGCATACCATTGCTTGGCACTGTCGCTAGCTTGAGCTTCATGCCAGTGCCCTTTGGCACACAGAGACTGACTTCACCTTTGAGCACTGTGCCACTTGTGCCTGGTGTCCCGGCACTGCTAGTGGCTGCCGCCTCAGTAGCGTTGCCAGCAATACCTGATTGAGTCTTTGGACTGGTATTTTGCTTGTTTACAGCCGGCTTATTGGCAGGTCTGGCATCAGCAGACTGAGCCCCTGGTTTTGCCACTTGAGAAGCGGTCTGATTAGATGTTGTCTGTCCGGCAGGCTCGCCAGGGTAATAGTTAACCCCTGGTTCATGTCCTTCTTCGATCCATTGCATCTGGTCAGCCTGGGCCAAAACTGCCAATGTTGCGTTTTGCATGGCCATTGTAAGAGCTAGTGCCAGAGCCAGTTGTTTGTTTTTCATCAAAAGAATGAGCCATCCCAGCCGGTATTTTCGGACTCTGCCAGAGAGTTCTAAAGAAGTATAGCAGCCTGCCAGACGAGGGATTTAAAGAGAGAAATCTGTTAAGGTATTGGTTAAACTTGTTGATCTTCCCAATATTCCAAGAGCCAATGGCGGTCACACCTTCCGAACAAAAGCCAGATCGAAACGAGCAGACTAAAAGTCAGCAAAATATTATCGTTTTGAAATATGGTCCAGAACTCCTAAACGAGATGGCAGCCTTAGCAAAAACTAAGCGTCTCTATGATGCCATTATTGTGGATTCGACTTTGTGTGGCTATTTGTTCCCGGCAGAAGTATTGATTGAAGCCGGCAGGTTGGCTAAGGGTTTACTGGAGCTGGCCGGAGCACTTATTTTTCTTAAGTCCGAAAAAGCTACTGCCATCATTCGAGAGTCACTTACCGGGATGATGTCTTTTCATGTCTTTGACAATCACGCTGAGCTATTTGATTACTCACCGTCACTGACTAAATTTATCCAGACCGCTATTGGTCGAGATTCTACTTTTGTTGATGAAGCGACAGATCTCTCACACCAGGTACTGATGAGTAGTGTGCCAGTGCTGACAGCGCAGGCAATGACTCTCAAGCTCAACATGGAGACGCACCACAGGCGCAATCTGCTTTTGGCCTGCATAGATAATTACACTCCAGTAGCCACTCTCAGCAATAGAGCTGTAGCAACTGGACGTGTCAGTGATCAAGAATTTGTCGAACGCCTAAAAGAACTGGAAAACGAGAAAAACATTTTCCCGATTTTTAATAAGATTCCGTTTTTGGTCAATTGTTTTAAGGCAAAAACTGCTTTTACTCTGCGCGAATATCTAATTGCTGGCGGACTAATAACACGAGCCCAGATGGACGATTTGCTCACTGAGCAAAATAATATGCCGGCCAAGCAAAGACTATCTATCGGGGTTTTGGCAGTCAAAAAAGGTTTGATTAACGCCAGACAACTAGAAATTGCTTTGCAGGATCAGGCGTTTTACGGTCAGACCGAAGAATCTGAGAAGTTTAATCTTGGCTCAGCTGGTGGTGAAGAAGACAAAGTGCAGTCGCTTGTTGGACATCTTGGCTCAACCGATCCATCCAATTTGCTGCAAAACCTGGCCACTAACAGAGAGACTGGTGTGCTCTCAGTTGAATACCGCGACATGCAGTTTAGAGCACTATTTGAAAACGGCAAAATCACTCACGCAAAATTGGGCAAATTACTCGGCAATCCAGCCGTGATTGAATTTGCCTCAGTATGGAAACAGGGCATCTTTGTCTTTATCCAGCGCACACCTCCAGCAGATCTGGCTAAAGACAATTGCAAAGTCGGCAAAGCCCTGGACAAACTATTACTAGATGCCGCTCTGGCTGCAGATAACACCGAAGTCACCTGGAAGAAGCTACCGAAAGGACCAGAAAGCGTCCTGGAAAAAGTAAGCGATACTCAAGGTCATCTCGACAACGAAGAGCTCAAAGATCCAAAAGAGAAACACAAACTCAATCAAAAAGAACGCGACATGATGCGCAAGCTCTGGAATGCGCTCGATGGCTTGCACACACTCTCCCTGGTGATACGCAATCTACAAGATGTAACGACAGCTGATGCATCAGCTGCTATTGATAGACTTTTGGCCTATGACTTAGTCAATGTGCCACAAGTTGATTTGTTTGGACCACTGAGCAAGTTTCAAGAGTTGGTCAAACGTATTACCGAGACTATTGGCGTCGAGCGCTCCGAGGCATTTTTGCGTCTCAGCTTGAGAGACACACTGGGATATTCTGGTCGCGCTCGGGTCTTTATCCTGTCGCGTCAGGGCGATGTCGGGGTGGATATGGCCGCAGCTCGCACCGCCGGCACATCACTATCTGTGGTGCTACAGGATTTAGAGGACTGGCAGGTCAAATACATCGAGTATGCCACTCAGGAGCTTGATCGCAAAGTCTTACTCGCCATCATCAAAGAAGTACATAACGCCTGATCAGGATGCCAAAAATGACCAAGTTCAATGCTCTTTTACTCACTCTCGCCTTAGCCGTATCCGCAGCCAGCGCGCAAGATGAAGCGCCGGAGCAACTGGCATCGCAAAAGGTGAGACAGAGACTGGAACTGGATAGCTATCCCATGGAAGCAATTAAAGTTGCTGTGGCAGCCAACCCCAAAACTCCAGCAGATATTTTGACGACTTTAGCCACTGACAAAAGCTGCTTTGTCCGCCGCGCCCTTGCCACCAATCCAGCTTTGAGTGAGCAAATCAAAGAAGTCCTGGCCCAAAGTACAGACTATATGGTGATTGAAGCACTATTGCGCAATACCAGTTTGCCCAACGAAGCCACCCTGCTAAAACTGATTGTGGATGCACCGCCGCGCACACGCGAGACACTGGCGGCCAACCCCAACACACCTAAGGCAGTTTTGACAAAACTAGCTCAGGGACCATATTACACCGAGTACTTGCTGCTCTCTCTAGCGCGCAATCCCAATACACCAGAGGCAGTCACCGTCCAGCTCTGCAAAATCGGCGATCGTCTGGTGCGCACTTTTTTAGCTAAAACTGCAAGACTCAGTCCAGCTGCCTTTGGCATCCTGGCAAATGACGGCGACCTTGGCGTCAAATCGATGCTGGCAGCCAACCCGCTTTGCCCTCAAGCAATTTTGGTAGAGCTGGCGCGCGATATCCATCCGACAGTAAAAGAATCTGTTGCTAATAATCCTAGCTGTCCAGCC
>Ga0075158_10001998_pt1 | contig 15032 bp, 7 predicted proteins | sample JI91814BDNA_FD_70968 | JGI IMG/M metagenome (GOLD analysis project Ga0075158, IMG submission 70968) | Wastewater effluent complex algal communities from Wisconsin, to seasonally profile nutrient transformation and Carbon sequestration -... | ecosystem: Engineered > WWTP > Effluent > Algae... | reverse complement strand
AGCTGAGGCAGCGCGGCGCCGTGCTCATGGGCACCGAGTCGCCGAACCTGCTGCGCGAGGAGTATGAGCTGGTGCAGCAGCTGCTGGCGCCCGGCCGGGTGCACCCGCCGCGCAACCCGGGGGCGCTGCTGGCGCGCCGGGACGGGTTCATCGCCCTGCGCATCGCCCAGACGCTGCTACCGGCAGAGACGGGAATTCTGTTCATCGGCGCGCTGCACCGGGTCGCGCCGCTGCTCCCGAGCGACATCGAGGTCGTCTATCCGATCTCGGCCCGCGCGGACCGCGGACACCCGGCCAGACCGTAGCGAGAAGGCGACCCGCGGGCTCTGTACTTGTGCGGGCTTATGCGGGCTTACGCGGGACCCGCAGCGACGCGGACAGGACCTGATCCTACAGGCCCCCCGGGGCGGCGGTCATGACAGCGACCTCTCGCGCTGGGCGAGCACGGTGGCGAGCGCCTCGTCCAGATCCGAGCACTCGATCTGCACCTGGGCGGAGTCGATGTGGGCGCCGGCGGCGCGAGCGCTGTGCACGGCGCGGCGCAGCGCGGTGAGCGCCGCGCGGTGGCACATGCCGGCCAGCTCGGCCCCGCTAAGACCATCGCTGAGAACGGCGAAACGCTCCAGGTCCGGCGTCCCCTGCATCGGCTTGTTGCGCAGGTGGACCTTCAGGATCTGCCGGCGCCCGGCGAGCTGCGGCGGCCGGATGGCGATGTGACGATCGAAGCGGCCCGGTCGCATCACCGCCGGATCCAGGATGTCGGCGCGGTTGGTCGCGCCCAGGATGAGGACGCCGGTAAGCTCCTCGACACCGTCCATCTCGGCCAGGAACTGGCCGATCACCCGATCGGACACCCGCGAGTCCGAGCCGCTCTCGCTACGACTTGGCAGCAGCGCATCGAGCTCGTCAAAGAAGATGATGCACGGCGCCGCCTGGCGCGCCTTCTTGAAGATGTCGCGCACGGCGCGCTCGGACTCGCCGACGAACTTCGAGAGCAGGGCCGGGCCCTTGACGGAGATGAAGTTGACCTCGCACTCGGTGGCGACCGCCTTGGCGAGCAGCGTCTTGCCGACCCCCGGAGGCCCCGACAGGAGGATTCCCTTGACCGGCTTGACCCCGGCCTTGCGGAACAGCTGCGGGTACTTGAGCGGCCACTCGACCGCCTCCATCAGCTCCTCCTTGACGTCATCCAGGCCACCGACGTCGGTCCACTTGACGTTGGGCACCTCGACGAACACCTCGCGGATCGCCGACGGCTCGACCTCGGTCAAGGCGCCGGCGAAGTCGTGCATCTGTACCTCAAGGCGGGCGAGCTGCTCGTAGGGAATGTTCGTGGCGGCGAAGTCGATGTCGGGCAGCAGCCGGCGCAGGCAGAGCATGGCCGCCTCGCGACAGAGCGCCTCCAGGTCGGCGCCGACGAAGCCGTGCGTGATCTCAGCGAGCCGCTGCACGTCGACATCGGCAGCCAGCGGCATGCCGCGGGTGTGGATCTCGAGAATCTCCTGACGGCCGTTTCGGTCGGGAATCGGGATGCTGATCTCGCGATCAAAGCGCCCGGGACGCCGCAGCGCCGGATCGATCGAGCCCGGGAGGTTGGTGGCGGCGATGACGATGACGTTGGTGCGCCGGCTCATTCCGTCCATCAGCGCCAGCAGCTGCGCCACCACGCGCTTCTCGACGTCACCGACCACGCGGTCGCGCGGCGGGGCGATGGCATCGATCTCGTCGAGGAAGATGATGCTCGGGCCCTTCTTGGCGGCTTCTTCGAAGATCTTGCGCAGGTGCGCTTCGCTCTCACCGTAGAACTTGTGGATGATCTCGGGGCCGTTCACCGAGTAGAAGTTGGCCTCGGTCTCCTGAGCGATGGTGCGGGCGATGAGGGTCTTGCCGCAGCCGGGCGGACCGTACAGAAGGACTCCCTTGGGCGCGTCGATGCCCAGCCGCTCGAACACCTGGGGGTAGCGCAGCGGCAGCTCGATCATCTCGCGGATGCGCTGGACCTGGCGGCGCAGGCCCCCGATGTCCTCGTACGCGAAGCGGCGCCGCGCCTCGCCGCGGTCCTTGTCCTTGCTGGCGCCGATCACGAGCTGGGTCTGCGACGTGATGAGCACCGGCCCCTTGGGAACGGTCGTCTCGACGGTAAAATCCGCAGTGCGGCTACCAAACAGGGTGGCGCGGATACGGTCTCCGGCCATCACCGGCAGGCCATCGAGCAGGCGACCGATGTATGGCAGATCGCGGTCGCTGGGCGTGATGCGCTGCGGCACCAGCTGCACCCGGTCGGCGGCCTGGACACTGGTCTTGCTGAGCGTCACCGACTCGTCCAGACCGACGCCGGCGTTGTCGCGCATGAGGCCGTCCATCTGGACCCGCGACTGCCCGCGCATGTCGCTGTAGGCCGGCATGACCTTGCCGATGGTGGTCCGCTTCCCGGTCACCGCCACGGCATCGCCCACCTGCACTCCCAAGCGAGTGAGGTCCGCGGGGTCCATGCGTAATAGTCCGCGCCCGACATCTTTGCTGAGCGCCTCCGTGACGCGCAGCGTTCCTACTGGACTTCCGTGGCTTGCCATCTCAGCTCCTTCCTTCCACCAGATCTCGACCATGCAGTGATCCGCATCCCGGCGCTCATTGAGTTCATGGGCTTCGGGCCAGCCACGGTGGCAGCATATCACAGCGGCGCTGGCCGCACCCGCGGCGAGCGGCCCGGCTCGTTCAGAAGCTCGGCCAGCCCGGCAAGACAGCCGATCCTGCTTTACCTGCAATAGCTGTGCCCTCAGCAAGCTGCTCGCCAATCGCTCGACAATTGCTCGCCTATTTCTCGGCGACAGATCGCTGGAAAGTCGCATTTTCGATGCCTCTATTGCGCCGATGGTTTACGATCTCTTGGGGCGGATCGACGATGGGGTAGCCTGCCCGAAGGCGCCAGTCCCCGCGTCGGGAGAGGGGGTTGTACGAGCATGTTCACTCTTCCAGGCTATGAGATCGACCGGACCATCTACAGCGGTCGGCACACCACGCTGCTCATCGGCCGCAGGCTTACTGACTCTGTGGCGGTGGCGATCAAGAAATCGGCCAAAGACACTCCCACGGCCCAGGATCGGGCGTTTCTGCGCCACGAGTTCGAGCTGCTGCAGAGTCTGAACCTCCCCGGCGTCGTGCGCGCCTACGCGCTGGCGGAGTACGAAGGCGGAGTGGCGCTGGTCCTTGAGGCCCTGCCCGGGGAGACGCTCGATGTGCAGCTGAATCGCGGGCGGATTGGCCTCGGCGAGGCGCTGCGGATCGCCATCGCGATCACCGAATCGGTGGCCGGCGTCCATAGCCGCGGCATCGTCCATAAGGACCTCAAGCCGCATCACATCTTCTACAACCCCGAGACCCGGGCCGCGCGCCTTATCGACTTCGGCATCGCCACCTCGCTGGAGCACGCCGAGCAGCCGGCGCGCAGCCCGGAAGGGCTGGAGGGAACGCTCGCCTACATCTCGCCCGAGCAGACCGGCCGGGTCGCCATCGCGGTGGACCGACGCAGCGATCTGTACTCCCTGGGCGTGCTCTTCTACGAGCTGTTCACCGGCGCCCTGCCCTTTGCCACCGTCGACCCGATGGAGATGATCTACTGTCACCTGGCGCGGCGGCCGATCCCGCCCCACGTCCGGGCCGCCGAGGTGCCCGAGCCGGTGTCCAACCTGGTGATGAAGCTGCTCGCCAAGCAGCCCGAAGACCGCTATCAGAGCGCGTACGGACTGCGCGCCGATCTCCACGCCTGCCTGCGCATGCTGGAGGAAAAAGGGAGCATCAGCGGAGTCCCGATCGGCACCCGCGATGTCTCCTACGACCTGCGCATGCCGCAGCGCTTGTACGGTCGGGACAGCGAGCGCGACGCGCTGCTCGCGGCGCTCGGCCGGGTGCGCGCTGGCGAGACGATCTTTGTCCTGGTCTCGGGATACTCTGGAGTCGGCAAGAGCGCCCTTATCAATCAGATCCGGCGCATGGTCACCCAGGAGAGCGGGCGGTTCACCGCCGGTAAGTTCGAGCAGCTCAGCCGCAATGCGCCCTACTCCTCGCTGGCCCGCGCACTCGGCGGCCTGGTGCAGCTGGTGCTGGCGCAGCGGCCCGAGGCCGTCGCCGACTGGCGGGAGCAGCTGCGCCGCTCGCTGGGTGACAACGTCGCCATCCTCAGCGAGGCGGTCCCCGAGCTGACCCTGCTCCTCGGGCCGCCGCAGACGGTGGCCGCGCTGGGTCCGGCGGAGTCGCAGAACCGCTTCGACGCGGCGTTCGAGCAGCTGGTGCGCGCGTTCTGCGAGCCGGGCCAGGCCCTGTGCCTGCTGCTCGACGATCTGCAGTGGGCCGATGCCGCCTCGCTGCGCCTGCTCAAGGTCCTGCTCGGGCCGGGAGGGCCGCGCGGGCTGCTGCTCATCGGCGCCTACCGCGACAACGAGGTCGATGCCGCCCACCCGCTGCGCATCACCATGGACGCGCTCCGCCGGGAGGGCGCGGCGCTCACCGAGATCTCCCTGCTGCCGCTGGGCCTGCACGATCTGTGCAGGCTCCTTGCCGACATGCTGACCCAGACGCCGGACGAGATCGAGCCGCTGGCTCGCCTGGTCTATGACAAGACCCGCGGCAATCCGTTCTTTGTCGGACAGTTCGTCAACGCCCTGTACCGGGACGGACTGATCCGGTTCTCGATACCGCTCTCGCGCTGGCAGTGGGACCTGGCGGAGATCGCCCGCCGCGATGCGACCGACAACGTCATCGCCTTCATGGCCGAGCGCCTCAAGCGGTTTCCCATCGACACCCAGCAGGCGCTGAGCCTGGCGGCGTGCATCGGACATGAGTTCGATCTGGGGACTCTGTCGGTCATCTGCGAGCGGTCGATACGCGACACCGCCCAGCTGCTGGAGGTCGCGCTCAACGAGGGACTCATCCTCGCCCTGGACGCCGAGCTCCGTTACGCGACCCATCTGGAAGCGGGCGCCGCCAGCGAGGCGGTGAGCCACGGCGTGTATCGCTTCCTGCACGATCGGGTGCAGCAGGCCGCGTACTCCCTGATCGCGGCCGCGGACACCGCGGTGGTGCGTCTGCGCATCGGTCGGCGGCTGCTGTCGCGGCTGCAGCTCGCCCAGGAGGCCGCCGGACCGTCGGCCCAGGGCGGCGAAGAGCACCTCTTCGATGTCGTCGATCACCTGAACCAGGGACGGGCCCTGATCACCGCGCCGGAGGAGCGTCGCCAGCTCGCCGCCCTGAACCGCCGGGCGGGAGATCTCGCACGGACCCGGGCGGCGTTCTCGGCCGCGGCCGAATACTTCAACGCCGGCCTGGAGATGTTCGACGAGGCGACCGACTCCCAGGAGCTCGGGGAGGCGCTGCTGCTCGGCTCGGCGGAGGCGGAGTCGCTGTGCGGCCGGTTCGCCCGCGCCGAGGAGCGCTTCGAGCGGATCGAGCGCAGCGCGGGCACGCCGCTGTCGCGTGCGCGGGCGACCAGCCTCCGCCTGAAGCTCTACCAGGTGGCCGGGAGGTACCGCGAGGGCGTCGGGCTGGCCGAGCGGGCGCTGCTCGCTCTGGGAGTCGCGCTGCCCCAGTCCCCGGAGGAGGCCCACGCGGCAATCGGCGCCGAGGTCGCCGCCATCGCACGCAACCTGGCCGGCCGCACCATCGAGGAGCTGGCCGATGCCCCCCTGGCCACCGATCCCCACGTCTGCGCCATCATCGATCTGCTGGTGAACGTCGCGCCGTGCGCCTACATCGGACAGCCCGAGGCATTCCCGGCGATCGCCCTGAAGATGGTCAACCTGTCGCTTTTGCACGGCAATACGCCGGCCTCTTGCTTCGCCTACAGCGTGTACGGGTTCATGCTGGTCGCGGTCTTCAATGACACTCAGGCCGGTCACCGCTTCTCCGAGATGTCGATCCGCCTGAACGAGAAGCTCGGCGACATCTCGCTGCGCGGCACCCTGCTGCACCTGCACGGCGACCATATCAACTTCTGGACCAAGCACATCCGCTCTGACTTTCCCATCTTGGAGCGCGCCTTCCTTGCCTGCCAGCAGGCCGGCGACCATGTGTATGGGAACTACGTCGCCTTCGAGATCATCTGGCAGCACTACGAGGCCGGTGATGCGCTGGACGTGGTGATGGCGGCGTCCGAGCGCTTCGCGGTCTTTGCCCGCAAGACGCACAACGAAGCGGTCTTTCAGACGATCCGACTGGAGCAGCAGTTCGTCCGCAGCTTGATCGGCAACACCGCCGCGCCGTTCACCCTGGCCGCCGAAGGCTTCAATGAGTCGGAGAGCCTGGCGATCATCAACCAGGCCAACTTCGGCTGCGGCACCGCCTTTTATCACATCATCCAGATGCTGCTCTGCTTCCGCCGGGGCGAGCTCCAGGCGGCGCAGCAGGCGGCAGCGGCGGTGGTTCCCTACCTGGGCGCGGTCATGGCCATGCCCATCGAGGCGACGTTCCACTTCTACCGCGTGCTACTCCGCTGCGCGCTGGCGCAGAGCGGCACCGCGGAGGAGCGCGCGGAGCACCTGGAGACGATCCGCGGCGACCTCGCCCGGCTGGCGCGGTGGGCCGAGCACAGCCCCGAGACTTTCGCCGCCAAGTACCTCATGGCGCGCGCCGAGGTCGCCCGCCTGGACGGTCAGATCCTCGCGGCCCTGGCCGACTATGACGCCGCCATCGATGCCGCGGCCGCCAGCGGCTTCCCGCAGTATCAGTCGCTCGCCAACGAGCTCGCCGCCCAGTGCTATCTGCACCTGGGCCGGGTCCGCCCGGCGCTTACCTATCTGGAGTCCGCGGCCCGGCTGGCGCGGCGCTGGGGGGCGCTGGCGCTGGCGTCGCTGCTGGAGGCGCGCCTGCTGAAGCTGCAGCCGGCGCGCGCGGCGCTGGTGGCAGAGGCGCCGGCCCACGCGCTGGTCAGCGCCAGCCAGACCCTGACCGCGCATGAGATCACCAACCGACTGCTCGATGTCGCGACGGTGCTGCGCGCCGCGCAGGCGATCGCGAGCGAGATCGACATGCAGCGCCTGCTCGAGCGGGTGCTGCGCATCATCCTGACCAACTCCGGAGCGCAGCGCGGCGTGCTGGTGCTCGCCCAGCTGGACGAGGACGCCCCCGCGAGCAGCGAAGCGACCGACTTCGCGATCGTCGGCATCGCCTCCATGGACCCCGAGAAGGTCCGCGCCGGCCTATCGCTGTCGATGGAGGATCACGGGCATGAGGTGCCGGTCAGCGCGATCCGACTGACCAGCCACATACGCGAGCCCCTGTTTGTTCCCGACGCGCTCAACGACCAGCGCTTCGCCGCCGATCCCTACATCGTCAAGCACCAGGTGCAGTCGCTGCTCTGCCTGCCGCTGCTCCACCAGAACTACCTCACCGGAGTCCTTTATCTGGAGTCCACGGCCGTCCGCGATGCGTTCTCGACCGAGCGCACCGAGATCCTGCGGCTCCTGTGCACGCAGGTCGCGATTGCGATGGAGAACGCCCGACTGTATGCCCGCCTGCGCGGCACCTCGGCCCAGCTGCGCGAGGCCAACTCCCGGCTCGAGTCGGATGTGGCGCTGCGCACGACCGAGCTGAATCAGGCCAACCAACACCTGCTGCATCGCAGTGAGCAGCTCGATCAGGTAAACCAGCAGCTGCAGCAGGAGCTACAAGAGCGCCAGCGCGCCGAGCAAGAGCGTCGCGCCATCGATCAGGAGCGGGCGCGCCTCAAAGACGAGATTATCCGCGCCCAGGAGGCCCATCTGGCCGAGGTGGCGACGCCCCTTATTCCGATCGCGCCCGAGATCATGGTCATGCCGCTTATCGGGACCATGGACGCGGCGCGCGCCCAGCAGGTGCTCACTACCGCCCTGGAGGGCGCCCAGACCCACCGCGCGCAGGTGGTCATCCTCGACATCACCGGACTGCGCCATGTCGACACCTCGGTGGCCGGCACCCTGATGAACGCGGCGCGTGCGCTCCGGCTCCTTGGCACCCGCGCCGTGCTCACCGGCATCCGCGCCGAGGTGGCCCAGACCCTGGTCGGGCTGGGAGTCGATCTGACGGGGATCACCACGCTCACCAACCTGCAGAGCGGCATCGCCTTTGCTTACCGAATCATCGGGCGCACCCCGACTCACTAGAAGTATCGGCACCAGCGCGACCCGGGCACCGGCGGCTCTTCCAGGACCTTCCAGGGCCCGGTCTCATGGCGACTCCGAGACGGAGATCTTGAGGCGTACTATCCACCGCGACCTCAAACCGGACAATGTGGGCGCTGAGAGCGATCGAGCCTCAAACGATCCGCTGCGGTGCCAGGCCCTCGGCGGCTCAGCACTTCTGCCCGGCCAGCTCCGCCTTATCCAGCAGCAGCGCGCGGATCGCCACAAGCGTTCACGGAAGGCCCGCGTCCAGAATACGCCAGCTCGGCAGCGGCTGGCGCTCGCAGCGCAGCAGGGTCCCTTCGGCGAGCTCGGTCCACGGCTCCGCGGTCATCTGTTCGGAGGCGATGAGCACAGCATGGCGGTCCGGGGTCCACGGCGTGTCGATCGCGGCGCCGGTCTGGTACGATTCGCGGTGGACGCGGACTCGATCGGAAGGGTGCCGCTCGAGCACGAACAGAGTCCGCCCGCAGCGGTGGCCGTACAGCACCTCGCCATCTGACAACAGGAAGTTGCAGGCGCCGAACGCGGGCTGCTGCAGCGCCTCCTTGATCGACCGACTCAGGATCGAGTCGGTACGCGCCGATGCCGCCTCGCCGCTCACTCCGGCTTCATCGAAGCGGGTGAGTAGATAGGAGAAGAACAGCTCGCTGTCGGTCTGTCCCTCGATCTGCCGCAGCCGCTCCGGTGAGGCGCGGGAGCGCAGGTACTCGGTGTTCGTGATCGTGCCGTTGTGAGCAAAGAGCCAGCGCTCGCGCCGGAACGGGTGAGTGTTGGCCGCCGTCGCCTCGCCCACCGTGCGAGCGCGCACGTGCGCGACCAGCAGCTCGCCGTGGATGGAGGTCGCGGCCTCATAGAAGTGCTCGCACTCACTGGCGCGTACCGGCCGCTTGCGCAGCGTCCAGCCGCACTCGCGATCATAGACGCCGACACCCCAGCCGTGGGGATGGTCGCCGGACAGCGAAGCCAGGCTCCGCGGCGCGGTGTGCAGAGAGAAGTGAAAGTTTGTCCGCTCGCTCGAAGCGATTCCCAGCAGCCGACACATGATGCCCCTACTATACACTCGGCACGGTCTCAGGCGGCTCCGATCTGCGCAGGCTGCTCAGGTCTGGCCGGGGGCCGGGCCTGCTTCAGGCGCGCGCCATCGCCGCCGCCTGGCGAAGCTTCTGCGAGCCGCTCCAGCCGGCTTCCTGCCCCTTCTTCTCGACGCGGTGGACCACCTCGACCAGCGCCACCAGCGGGGCCGGCAGGACCTTCTCCAGTCCGGCCTTGAGCGTCCCCAGCACCTCAGTGACCCACTGCTTGCCGAAGCGCTGATTGAGCGCCTCCACCATCAGTGCAACCGGAGTCTTCCCCAGCGTCTTTCTATGATGATGAGCCCATGGTGGTTCTCCTTGGTCATTCTCCTTCTCCTTGCTACCGAGGCCCCTTCAGCGGAATGCCGCGCGCTGCGCTGCCTTCCCATAGACTATTTTGAATAATATGGGGCGCTGAGCGATTGCACCAGGAGATTTTCTTATCATACTTGCCTATTAACTTGCCTATGAGGCCTGAAGCAGAGAACTCACCAGCAATACCCTTGAAAGGTGGCGAATGAAGGTACTTGGATATAACGGTGGACTCGATGGATATCCGGCCTTATTCAACACCGGCCATGACGCCGCGGCGGCGCTGGTCATCGACGGCCACGTGGTAGCGGCGGCCGAAGAGGAGCGCTTCAGTCGCGAGAAGCACAGCGGCAAGTTCCCCGAGCAGGCGATCGCGTACTGCCTGCGCGAGGCCGGCCTGCGCAGCATCGCCGAGCTTGATCTGGTGACGTACTATTATTCCTATCCGCTGATGTTCGACGCGCAGAAGCTTCACCAGAACGCCGCGCGCCTTACCGGAATCGAGCGCACTGCCCTTGGCACCTGCCTGAGCGCGATGCGGGCGGTGAACCGCTACTGCGGCTACGACAACCGGCGCAGCCAGCGGCTCTTCGAGCGGAAGCTGGGGGTTATGCTGGACGAGCAGCGCTATCAGGTAGTCCCCCACCACCTCTGTCACGCCGCCAGCGCGTTCTATGACTCCCCATTTTCGCGGGCGCTCTGCTTGACGCTCGACGCCGAGGGCGAGAGCGCGTCCAGCGTGGTGCTGCAGGCGAGCGGCACCGAGCTGCGGGTGCTCGCGGAGACGCACGCGCCGAACAGCGTTGGCTATCTGTACTCCTTCATCACTGCGTTCCTCGGCTTCGAGCAGCACGATGAGTACAAGGTGATGGGCCTGGCACCCTACGGCGATCCGGCGATCTATAGATCCTACTTCGAGCAGGTCGTGCAGACGGCGCCGAGCGGTGACTTTGTAGTCGATCCCAGTCTGATCCTGCGCCTGCTGGTCCGCGATGCGCTGTGCCCACCGGCGCGGCTGTATCCGCGCTCGCTGACCCGCGCCCTCGGTCCGGCCCGGCGCAGTGAGGAGCCGGTGGTGCAGCGCCACATGGACATCGCCGCCGCCCTGCAGGAGGCGGTGGAGCGGGTCGTCCTGCGGCACCTCGCGCACCTGCGCCGCACCACCTTTGAGCGCAACCTGTGCCTGGCGGGCGGGGTGGCGCTCAACTGCAGCATGAACGGCAAGATTGCGCGCAGCGGACTGTTCGACCACGTCTTCATCCACCCGGCCGCCCACGACGCCGGCACCAGCGTGGGCGCGGCGCTGTATGGCTATCACAACCTGCTCGGTCAGCCGCGCGTAACCGCGGCCCGCCCGAGGGTCTATCTGGGGCCGGAGTATGAACCGGACAGCGTCGCCAGCGCGCTACAGCTGTATGACGCCAAGGTCCGCCACAGCCGCCCCGCTGACCTGTACGAGCAGGTCGCGCAGGCGATTGCCGATGGCAAGGTGGTCGGCTGGTACCGCGGGCGGATGGAGTGGGGACCGCGCGCGCTGGGTAATCGATCGATCCTGGCCGACGCGCGGCGCGACGACATGAAGGACATCGTCAACCACGCGGTGAAGATGCGCGAGGGCTTCCGGCCCTTCGCCCCCGCCTGCCTGCGCGAGCACGCCGCGGACTGGTTCGACATGAGCGGCCTTGGCGGCGAGAGTCCGCACATGCTGTTCGTCGTCCCGGTGCATCCGGACAAGCAGAGCGCGATTCCGGCGGTCTCCCACGTAGATGGGAGCGCCCGCGTCCAGACCGTCGCCGCCGCCGACAACGCCCCGTTTCACGCCCTGCTGACCGCCTTCCACCGGCTGACCGGCGTGCCGATGGTCCTCAACACCAGCTTCAACGTGAAGGGCGAGCCGATCGTCAATACGCCCGCCGATGCGATCCGCTGCTTCCTGAACACCGGGATCGATCTGCTGGTGCTGGACGGCTTCGTGGTGGAGAAGCGGCAGGTGCAGACCCGGGCGGGTGAGCGGCAGGTCGCCGCGCCGCCCCTGGACAGCGGCCGCGTCCGCGGGGGCTCGGTGGGCGGCGCGCAGATCGGCGCCGCGCCCCGGAAGAAGTACTACAAGGTCAAGTTCGGCGACCTCGTCGTAAACTACCTGCCCGAGCTCGATGGCGGCGGCATGACGTTCGGGCTGCAGTACCTGGACGTGGTCGCGCGCAAGCTCGGGCGCGCCGGTCACGTGTTCGAGTACTGCGCCGGTCCCGGCTTCATCGGCTTCGCGCTGCTGGCCAGCGGCCTGTGTGATCGCCTGACTCTGGCCGATGTGAACCCGGCCGCGGTGGACTGCTGCCGCCAGACCGTCCGCGACAACCGGCTGGAGCACTGCGTGTCGGTCTACCAGTCGGACTGTCTGGATGATATTCCGCCAGGCGAGCGCTGGGATCTGGTGGTGAGCAACCCGCCGCACTGGCCGGGCAGCGCGCAGGAATACCGCGACAACCTCCGCCTCATCGATCCAGCGTTCATCGTTCACCGCAAGTTCTACCGCGACGTGCGCCACTTCCTGGCAGAGGACGGCTCGATCATCTTTCAGGAAAACGGTCACGCGACGCGGCGCGATCAGTTCGTCCCGATGATCGAGGAAGGCGGGCTCCGGGTGATCGAGACGTTCAGCGAGCGCGAGTCCCGCCGGCCGCTGACCGAGGCGCCGCCACCGCCGGTGAGCGAGCTGCAGCGCGCGTTCTTCCACCGCGTGCTGTCCCCGGTCGAGCGGCTCCTCACCAGTCCGCGAGTCGAGCGGCTGATCAAGGACAACGACCTTTATCGGGCGGCGAGCCGGCTCCCGATCTTCACCCCGTCCCCGTACTACTTCATCTGGAGTAAGCGCATGCCAGCCTCCGCCGCGGGCCGGCGATTTGCGGAGAGCGAGCGAAATCAGTAGCTCCTGGTGACGGCGCCCGGGGGCAGCGCTCTCACGCCGCGCGCCGCCGATCCCCGGGAGTCGCGACCCCGATCAAGAGGGATAGCCGATAGATGGGTCTTCAGATGGTCGGATGTAAAAAATAAGAATGGTCTGATCTGGCTGTGGTTACGCCGGCTTGTGCGAAAAAAGTAACCTGCAAGGCCCCCTTCGGCATCTATTTCTGTGGACTCGCGGCCGCCTCCCGGCTAGTTAATGCGCGGCTGTTTGTCCACGGCCGCGCCCAGAGTTTTCGCGTGCTCGCCTGCGGGCACGTGCCTAATTAAGATCCTACGGAGTCGAGAGCTTATGAAGATCGCCGTTCCCATCGAGAGGCGCCGCGGCGAGCAGCGGGTGGCGCTGGTCCCCGAGTCGTGCAAGCGGCTCCTCGCCGCCGGAGTCGAGGTCGCCATCGAAGCCGGCGCCGGCGCGGCGGCGTTCTTTCCCGATGAAGCCTACGCGAAGCTCGGGGTCGCCGTAGAGGGCGACCGGGCCCGCCTCCTCGGCACCGCCGATCTGGTCTGCGCGGTCAACCCGCCGGAGTCCGCGGATGTGGCGCTCCTGCGCGAGGGCGCGCTGCTGCTCGGGAGCCTGTTCCCGACCCGCAACCTCGAGGTCATGCAGGCGCTGGCGGCGCGCCGCGTCACCGCGTTCTCCACCGACTGCATCCCGCGCACGACGCGCGCGCAGGCGATGGACACCCTGTCCAGCCAGGGCAACCTCACCGGCTACAAGGGGGCGCTGCTCGGCGCGCTCGAGCTGCCCAGGTACTATCCCATGTTCATGACCGCGGCCGGCACCACGCTGGCCGCCAAGGTGTTCGTGATCGGCGCCGGGGTCGCCGGGCTGCAGGCCATCGCCACCGCCCGCCGCCTCGGCGCCAGCGTCACCGCCACCGATGTCCGGCCGGAGGTCAAAGAGCAGATCGAGTCGGTCGGCGCCAAGTACGTCGGCATCGAGCTCGGCCAGTCCGGCGCGGCCGGCGGCGGCTACGCGCGCGAGCTATCCGCCGAGGACAAGACGCGCCAGGCGCAGCTTCTGGCCGAGCACTGCGCCACGGTCGATGTGGTGATCACCACGGCGCTCATCGGCGGCGTGGTGGCACCCAAGCTCCTCGATGAGAAGGTCGTACGCGCGATGAAGCCGGGCTCGGTGATCGTGGATCTGGGTGCGGATGGCGGCGGCAACTGCACCCTGTCGCGGCCGGGCGAGACCGTGCGCGCTCACGGGGTGACCATCCTGGCGCCGCTCAACCTGCCGGCGACGGTGCCGCACCACGCGAGCATGCTGTTTTCGCGCAACCTGCTGAACTTCTTTACCGCGTTCTGGAACACCAAAGACAAGAAGCTGGAGCTGGATTTCGCCGATGACATCCTCGCCGGCGCGGTGATTACCCGCGACGGCGCGATCGTCCACGCTCCCACCAAGAAGCTCACCTAAAGCTCACTTAAAGCTCACTTAAAGCCCTGAAGGCGCCTCCGGAGTCAAGCGTGCCGCTGCAAGAGATCCCGTCCCCCGCTGCCCACCCGTCCATCGACTTCATGGGCGCGCTGTTTGTCTTCATGCTGGCCAGCTTCATCGGCATGATGGTGATCCAGCGCGTCTCGCGGCTCCTGCACACGCCGCTGATGTCGCTGACCAACGCCATCTCGGCGATCGCCGTGGTCGGCGCGATCGTCGTCGCCGCCCCCGACAAGAGCCCGCCGTGGATCACCGCGCTGGGCCTTGTCGCGGTGGTCGCCTCGACGGTGAACATCGTCAGCGGCTTCCTCATTACCGACCGGATGCTGAAGATGTTCAAAAAGAAGGAAGGGCAGAAGTCGTGATGGGCCACCTCATCCAGCTCGCCTATCTGTGTTCCACGGCGCTGTTCATCATGTCGCTGCGCTGGATGGGCGCGCCGACCACCGCCCGCCGCGGCGTGCTCGCCGGGGCGACCGCGATGGCGCTGGCGGTGCTCGGCACCCTGGTCGCCGCGCTCACCCCGGGGCAGGCGCACTGGCTGGGGATCCTCGCCGCGCTGGCGGTGGGCGCCGCCATCGGTTATCCGCTCGCCCAGGTGCCGCTTACCGCGGTGCCGCAGCGGACCGCGCTGTCGCACGCCTTCGGCGGTCTGGCGGCGGGCCTGGTCGGCACCGGCAAGTTCTTCCTCTATTACACCGGCGATCAGAGCCAGCTCAGCCCGTTCATCGTGTTTGCCATCCTCACCGAGGTGCTGCTCGGGCTGCTCACCTTCACCGGCTCGCTGATGGCCGCCGCCAAGCTGCAGGAGGTGAAGTGGATTCCGCAGCGGCCGGTGACCTACCCGGGCCAGAACTTCATCAACGTCGGGCTGCTGCTGGTCGCCATCGGCCTGGGTGTCGCGCTGACCCTGCAGCCGGGCGCCGGGTGGGCGCCGCTCGCCTTCGGGGCCATCGCCGGACTGTCGCTGCTCTTCGGGGTGCTGCTGATCATCCCGATCGGCGGGGCGGATATGCCGACGGTAATCGCGATCCTCAACTCGTACGCCGGGCTGTCGGCGGTGGCGATGGGGTTCGTGCTCGACTCCAA
>Ga0075158_10001997_pt1 | contig 15034 bp, 13 predicted proteins | sample JI91814BDNA_FD_70968 | JGI IMG/M metagenome (GOLD analysis project Ga0075158, IMG submission 70968) | Wastewater effluent complex algal communities from Wisconsin, to seasonally profile nutrient transformation and Carbon sequestration -... | ecosystem: Engineered > WWTP > Effluent > Algae... | reverse complement strand
CGCGAGCAACAGATTGTCGAGAATCTCATCACCCGCCGCGTGGACGGGCTGGTCATCGTGCCGGCCAGCCCCCGCCATGACTACCTCGCGCCCGAGATCCGGGCGGGCCTGCCCGTGGTCTTCGCCGACCGGCTGCCCCGCGGCATCGACACCGATTCGGTCACCACGGACAACCGCCGGGGGGCCTTCCTCGCGATCAACCACCTCGTGCACGTTGGACACCGGAGAATCGCCGTGCTCACCGACGCGCCGTCGATCGCGACCGCCGAGGAGCGCATCAGCGGGGTCCAGGATGCCCTCGCCGCGCATGGTCGGGAGGGGACCCTCGATCTATTGCACACCGGCATACGGTCCGAAGCGGACGCCGAGGCTGCGGTCCGCGCCCTGATGGCCGAGCCATCTCCACCCACGGCGATCTTCGCCGCCCGGAATGTCCTCGCGCAGGGCTCGGTGCGGGCACTGGCGGCGATGGGCTTGCGTCACTCAGTGGCCCTCGTGGGCTTCGACGACTTCCCGCTGGCGCAACTGCTGGATCCGCCGCTGACCGTCGTCCGACAGGACGTGGCGCGGCTGGGGCGACTGGTCGGGACCCGGTTGCTGGAGCGGCTGGACGGCGACACCTCGGCCCCAATCCATGAGGTCATCAACCCCACCCTGATCGCCCGCGGGTCCGGCGAGATCCCGCCCAGCTGACCTCGGCGCCGGGAGCCGCTTTCGGCTGCGCCTTAGGCGGGGCCGAGGAAGCTGACGCCCGGAAGATTGCGCACGACCGCGAAGACCGTCATCACGGCGACCAGTCCGAGAGCGAGCCGGGGATCGGCCAGCAGCGGCCGCAGGCGTGGGCCCCGGCCGGCCACTCGGGCAGCGAGGAGCAATGCGCTGATCCCCAGGAGGGTCATAACCAGCGGGTTGTGTCCCCAGGCGGCCGCCAGGTCCCCGTGCAGCAGGGCGTCGGTCATCCGTAGCCCGCCGCACAGGGGGCACGCATACCCGGTCAGGGCACGGAACGGACAGACGATCATCGATGGCGGGCCTCACCTCGGAGCGCCCCGCGACGCCGCGTCGCGGGGCGTCCGAATCAACGAGCGGGAACGACGACGGTCTTGGCGGCCTGGTCGTGGTAGCCGCGCAGGCGGCCGGTCGGGTCGGCCCAGAAGGGCGAGAGGTAGACGACGAGCGAGAGGATCGAGCAGATGAAACTCGCCACCGTCGGCAGGCCCCAGCGGATCAGCGACGGCCCCCAGCCGGGGAGCGCGCCGCTGTCGACCTGCACGACCTTGATGCCCATCAACTGCTTGCCGAGCGTGGCGCCACGCAGGGCGATCAGGACGACCTCGTAAGCCAGGCTCAGCACCGCAAAGAGCGCCAACATGCTCAGCCACGCGCCGAACGCGAAGCTGCTCGCCGTGTCGCTACCGCTGAACATCGATGCGCCACCAAGCCCGACGGCGCCGAGGATGCTGAAGACGATGCCGAGCAGCACGGCGTCGATGATCCGCGCCAGCAGGCGGGTGACCATGGTCGGCGGCGTGCCGCCACCGGGAAGGGCGACGGCGCCCGGTGCGCCGTAGGCGCTCCCCGGGGCCATGGGCGGCGCGCCGTAGGGCTGCCCACTGGGCGGGTAGGCCGGTGGCGGGAAGGCGGCGCCGCTGTCGCTGGGCGTGCCGTATGCCGGCGGGGCCGAGTAGCCGCTCGACCCACCGCTCGGAGGGGTCGAGTAGCCCGACGAGCCGCCGCTGGGCGGCGGCGGGAAGCCGCTCGACCCGCCGCTGGGCGGCGGCGGGGGCGCGGCCGCGGCCTGGGGGTAGGCCGGCATACCAGAATCGGACGACGAGGCCGGCGGGTAGGGGGTAGCCGGACGGGGCTCCTGCGGAAAGACCGGGTCGGCGTTCGCGCCGTAGTCGGGCGCGGTCGGATCGGTATTGCTCATGCGTCCCCTCGATTCGATTGGGCAGCCAGGACGGCGGCCACGCTCGGCAGCGTAGTGGCGGGGCGGGCAAGCGGCCAGAGAATCGCGCAAAACGCGCAAAGCGGCGACTCCCGGGGTGGGGAGTCGCCGCTTCTGTGCAGCTGGCGTTAGCGGCGTGGGCCGCTGACCGCGTTGTAATAGGCGGTGGACTCTTTCTGATACATGAAGAAGATCGCGGCAGCGCCGATAGCCAGGCTCACCAGGCCGAGGATGCGCGACAGGGCCGACTGGGCGGAGCCGAAGCTGAGCACCGTCATCAGCAGCGAGATGGCGAAGAAGACGGTCGCCAGGATGCGTGCCCATGAGCGGCCCTTGCCGTTGGCCGCAGCCATCCAGAACCACAAGCCCGCGCCGATCAGGCCGATGACGACCCCGATGGCGAGGCCGACGGTGATGGCGGCGTCGATCGTGGACTGGGTGACCGACGGGTCCGCATCGCGCATCTGCTTGGCGACGCTCTCCTTCAGCGAGCCCTGCATGAAGAACACGCTCAGCAGGCTCAGGATGGACAGCGCACCGCCGGCCTGCATCAGCCGGACAGCGAGATCCATCGACTTGGGGCGGGTGACCGGCCCTGACGGGGTCGGCGAGTAGCTCGGCATGGCGTCGCCATACTGCGGAGCGGCGGGCATGTGGCCGCCGAAGGGACCGGCGTTGCCATACCCGGGAGGTGGAGGCGGCGGGGTCTGCCGCGGCGCCTCGGGATTGGTGGGGTCGTCGTTCGACATGAGTGTCCTTGGTCGGTGATCGTGGCCCACACTGCGGCCACCGGTCACCCCGATCCTACGAGGCAGCGCCGACAACCCGGCCGAAGCGCCTCAGCGAGGGCGTCGCGTCCGGGAGATCTCGTAGAGCGCGACGCCCGCCGCCATACCGGCATTGAGCGACTCGACCGCGCTGCTCATCGGGATCGAGACGATCTGATCGCAGGTCTCACGGACCAGGCGGGAGAGGCCCTTGCCCTCGGATCCGACGACGACGACCAGGGGCTCGGAGGCAAGTGCCAGGTCGGGCAACTCGACATCGCCCTCCATGTCCAGGCCGATGACGAAGAAGCCGGCCTTGCGGTAGTCCAGCAGTGCGCGCGTCAGATTGGTCGCCTGCGCCACGGGGATGCGCGCGGCCGCGCCGGCGCTGGTCTTCCACGCCGAAGCCGTCATCCCCACCGACCGGCGCGCCGGCAGCAGCACTCCGTGCCCGCCGAACGCCGCGACCGAGCGTATGATCGCGCCGAGATTGCGCGGGTCGGTGATGCCGTCGAGGGCGACTATCAGCGGGATGCCCGGGCGCTCGGCATCGAGCAGGTCGTCCGGATGGGCATAGGAATAGGGCGCGACCTGGATGCCCAACCCCTGATGGACGGCGCCGTCGGTGATCCGGTCGAGCTCCGCCCGAGGTGTCTCCAGCATGGGGATGCCGCGCTGGGTCGCCAGGGTGATGGCTTCGCGGACCCGGTCGTCGCTGTCGATCCGGCTCGCGACATACATCGTCGTGGCCGGAATGTCGGCGCGCAGTGCCTCGAGGACCGAGTTGCGACCGGCGACGATCTCGCTGCTCGCCTTGGCCCTGCGCGGTGCGGCGCTTCGGCCCGGAGCCTGGCGACCCGCGGCGGGCCGACCCGGGGCCCCACCCTTGGTTGCCGACTGATAGGCCTTGTGATTGGGGCGATCGGCGGCTTTGGGCGTCGGCCCCTTGCCTTCGAGCGACTTGCGGCGCTGGCCACCGGAGCCGACGGTCGGGCCTTTCTTGGAGCCTGGCCGGCGGGTCGCGCCGGGCCGGCCGCTATTGCCCGGCATCAACGATCACCCTGCTTGACGAGGCTCCATCGGGCGCCGGACGGCGTGTCATCGATCTGAATTCCGGCCGTATGCAGCGCGTCCCGGATGGCGTCCGCGCTCGCATAGTCCCGAGCCGCCCTCGCCGACGCGCGGGCGGCGAGTTGCGACTGAATGAGCAGGTCAAGCGCCTCGGTCTGCGCGCTCTCGCCATCGGCGGACCCGACCCAGTTGGGCGCCAGCGGGTTGACGCCCAGGACGTCGGTCATCGCGATCACCAGATCGGCGATCTCGGCCGCCTCGGTCGGCTCGTCCTCATCGAGCAGAGTGTTGCCCTTGCGGACGTGCTCGTGGATCACGGCCAACGCGCCGGATACGCCCAGGTCATCGTCCATCGCCTCGACGAATTCGGCCGGCAAAACTTCCTCGCCGGTGGGTTCGCGCGTCGTCACCCTCGGCAGCGCGCGGCGCAGGAAGCCCTCGAGGCGTTCGACGGTGGCCTCTGCCTCGGCGAGCGACCCCTCGTGATACTCGATCGTGGAGCGGTAGTGCGCGGCCGTCAGGTAGTACCGGACCGCGAGCGGGCTGGCAATCTTGGTGACCTCGCTGATCAGCAGGGAGTTGCCGAGCGATTTGCTCATCTTCTCCCCGCCCGTGGTCACCCAGGCGTTGTGCAACCAGTAGTTGGCGAAGCCCAGGCCCGCCGCCTTGGACTGGGCGATCTCGTTCTCGTGGTGCGGGAAGCGCAGATCGACGCCGCCACCATGGATGTCGAAGGTGTCGCCGAGATACTTGCGCGCCATCGCCGAGCACTCCAGGTGCCATCCCGGGCGACCCCGGCCGTATGGCGTGGGCCAGCTTGCGCTGGCCGGCTCGGCGGGCTTGGCGCCCTTCCAGAGCGCGAAGTCGCGCGGATCGTGCTTCCCGCGCGGGTCGGCGTCCTCGGCGGCGGCCATGTCGTCGATCCTCTGGCGCGTCAGTTCGCCGTATGCCGGCCACGACCGCACATCGAAGTAGACGTCACCGCTACCGTCGGGCGCGGCATACGCGTGGCCCTTCTCGATCAAGGTGTCCATCAACTCGACCATTTCGGGGATATGGCCTGTGGCGCGCGGCTCGTAGCTCGCCGGCAGCACACCCAGCTGGTCCAACGCCTCGCCCGTGGCCCGTTCGTTGCGATAGGACAGGGCGAACCAGTCCTCGCCCGCCTGCGCGGACTTGGCGAGGATCTTGTCGTCGATGTCGGTGACATTGCGGATGAGCGCGACGTCATAGCCGTGGCCGCGGGACAGCCAGCGCCGCAGCACGTCGAAGGCGACGGCGAAGCGGACGTGGCCGATGTGCGCAGGCGCCTGGGTGGTGAGCCCGCAGATGTAGATGCCGACCTTGCCGGGGGTGACGGGCACGAAGTCGCGCAACTCCTTGGTGGCGGAGTCGAATAGTCGAAGGCTCACCAGGCCAAGGGTACCGGCGACGGGTCGCCCGCCGGTCCGTGCGAGGTCGCTGGACGATTGTCATGCTTTCGAGATGCGCGCGTAACGCATCCGTGCCACCATGCCATTTGCCGAGAATTTTCCTCTCGGCCACCTCGAGCTGATGGGGATGGCATATGAGCGAACGCAGTCACGCGTCAAGCCTTGACGCGGAGCAAGTCGGCTACAAACAGTCCCTTGGCCGGCGCCACGTCCAGATGATCGCCATCGGCGGCGCCATCGGCACGGGCCTCTTCCTCGGCTCGGCCTCGCGCTTGCACAGCACGGGCCCGGCCCTTCTCTTCAGCTATGCCTTTGTCGGCGTCATCGCCTACTTCCTGATGCGGGCGCTCGGCGAACTGGTGCTGCACCGCGCCACCTCCGGGGCCTTCGTCTCCTATATGCGCGAGTTCTACGGCGAGCTGTGGGCCTACATCACTGGCTGGATGTACTGGCTCAACTGGGCGCTGACCGGCATCGCCGAACTCTCCGCGGTCGGCCTCTATATCCAGCACTGGTGGCCGACCTTCGCGACCTGGAAGACGGTGCTCATCTCCTTGGCCGTGGTCTTGGTCATCAACCTGCTCTCGGCGCGCGCCTTCGGCGAGTTCGAGTTCTGGGCCTCGGTGGCCAAGGTCGGGGCCATCCTGATCTTCCTGGCGGTCGGCCTGGTCGTCGTTGTGGGCCGCATGGACATTGCCGGTCACAAGGCCGGCTTCCAAAACCTCTGGGCCAACCCGGGAGGCTTTTGGCCGCACACCGACGGCTTCGCGTGGTACGGCCCGATCATGGTCATGTCCGGCGTCGTCTTCGCGTATGCCGCGATCGAGATGGTGGGCGTGGCCGCGGGCGAGATGGAGAATGCCGAGCGCGAGGTGCCTAAGGCGGTCAATGCCGTGATCATGCGGATCGCCGTCTTCTACTGTGGCTCGATCCTGCTGCTGGTCTCGATGCTCCCGACCAGTGAATACAAGAAGGGCATCAGCCCCTTCGTCACCGTCTTCGGCCGCATGGGCCTGGACTGGATGGGCAATGTCATCCAGGCCGTCCTCATCGTCGCCGCGATGTCCTCCCTCAACTCGGGGCTCTATTCCACCGGGCGGGTGTTACGCAGCCTTGGCATCGCCAAGCAGGCTCCCGCCTTCACGTTGAAGATGAGCAAGTCCGGGGTGCCCTGGGCGGGCATCGTGATGACCTCGGTCGTCTATCTCTTCGGCGCCATCCTCAACGCGCTTACCCCGTCCGCCTTCGAGATCGCCCTCGAAGCGGCCGCCCTAGGCGTGCTCTTCACGTGGGGGACGATCTTCGTTTGCCAGTTGCGGCTTCGAAAACTGGTGAACAACGGCGTAATCCCGCCCAGCCCATTCCAGGCCCCCGGCTATCCCTGGACCAGCTATCTCGGCCTGGCCTTCTTGGTCTATGTCGTCATCGCGATGGCGATCAGCGGGTGGCAGTCGAATGCCTACTTCTGGCACAAGACCAACTTCATCGTCGTCGTCATCGGCATCCCCTTGATCGCCGTGCTGCTGGGGATCGGCTGGATGGTCGTGCGGCCCAAGGTGGTCGCCAACACCGGCAACCGGCTCGGACCCGTGTGGTCCGAGAACGGGCCGACCTACCCCGATACCCGCCAAGCCGTCCCGGCGCGGAACGCCTGACCGAGAGGAGAACCGCCTTGACAACCATGACGACGGCAGCGGGCCGCGGTGTCGCGCGGCGGCGCGTCACCATCCTCCTTGCAGCCGGTGTCCTTCTCGGGACTGCTGCGGCGTGCTCGTCCTCCTCCGCCACGACGAGTTCGACCACGCCGGCGCCGAGCGGGACAGCAACGATCAAGATCGGGATCGCGACCGACGAGCCAGGCGTCTCGCTCAAGAGCGGCGGCACCTATTCGGGTTTCGACATCGAGACGGCAAAGTATGTCGCCGGGAAGCTCGGATTGAATCCGGAGTGGGTGCCCGTCGCTCAGGCCGACCGGGTCAGCGCCCTCGAGAGCGGCGAGGTGCAGCTGGTCGTCGCGACCTTCTCGATCACCGACGAACGCAAGCAGAAGGTCGACTTCGCCGGCCCCTACTTCGTCGCCCATCAGGACCTGCTCATCCGGCGCAATGACGAGTCGATCACCAGCCCCGAGCAACTCGATGGCCGGATTCTATGCTCGGTCACCGGGACGACGTCGGCGGCCTACATCCAGCAGAACTACGACAAGGCCACGATCACGCTACGGGAGGTGCCGAGCTTCTCCGAATGCGTGCGCGACCTGGCAAATGGTGATGTCGACGCCGTCACGACGGACGATCTGATCCTCGCCGGGTTCGCGGCGACCCCCGAATACAAGGGCATCCTGAAAGTCGTCGGCCGGGGCTTCACCGACGAGACCTACGGGATCGGCGTCAAGAAGGGCGACACCGCCTTGGTCGGTAAGGTCAACGCGGCATTGAAGGACTACATCTCCTCCGGAGCGTGGAAGAAGGCCCTCGATGCCACGGTCGCGCCATCGGGCTACACGATCCCCGCGCCGCCGACCGTCGCGAGCTGAGCCGGACCGGGGCCGGACCCCGCTGGCCCGGCCCCGGCGCAGACCCCGCGGGAGCGGGAGGACACGGCATACGGCGGCATGGCAGGGTGAGTGATGTGGAGTCCACCGACGACCTGAACACCGTTCTCGCCAGCTATCTGCCCTTCCGGTCGGTCGATGCCGATGTCCGCCAACGGCTCGCGGCGGAGGCGACGATCGAGTCGTATGCCGCCGGCCACCTCGTCCTTGATGCCTTCGCCGATCCGTCGTCGTGCGTCTATGTCGTGCTCGACGGTCGGGTCGGGATGTGGAATGACGCCACCCGCCTCGATCAGGAGCCCGACGAGCTTCTCGGGCGCGGCGGCGTCTTCGGCTTCTCGGCGATGCTCACCGAGCGCTCGGTCGGCCCGCGCGTGGTTGCCGTCACCGACGCGCGCGTGGCTCGAATCCCCGGCGAGGAGGCGACCGCGGCATTTGTCACTCGGGACGGCGCGCGCTTCCTGGCCCGGAGCCTGGCCCGCAGCCTGCGCGATCCGGCCGTAGCCCTGCCGGCGAACAGCCGGGTCAGTGATCTGATCACCGCAGCCCCGCTCGTCGTTGACCCGGCAACCCCCGCGGACGAGGTCGCGCGCGCGATGACGCGCGATCGGTATACGTGTGCGGTGATCGAGACGTCACCGGGCACGTATGCCGCGATCACCGACGCGTCGCTCCGTCGCCGCATCCTCGCCGAGGGCCTGCCGCCCACCGCACCGGCGCGGGACGTGGTCGCCTCGGTCACGCCACAGGCCGATGCGGCCGAGGCGCCGGCGGAGACGCTGCTCGCGTTGCTCGAAGCCGACGCGGACGCGGCCGTCGTCACCGACGAGAGCGGGCGGCTCGTGGGCGTAGTCACGCTTGGCGACTTCAGCCTCACCCCGACGGCGTCGGATCTCGCGATCCACCAACGACTTCGGCATGCGCCGACACCCGGTGACCTTGTCGATTGCGCTGAGCAATTTCCCGATCTCCTGCGCCGGCTGCTGGAGCACGGCCTTGCCTCCGGGCGGGTTATCGGGGTCTACTCCACGCTGCTCGACGGGCTCGTCCGGCGAGCGCTGGAGTTGGAGTTCGCGGGGCACCCAGACCTGCCCATGTCGGCCTTCACCTGGCTGGCTCTCGGGAGCAATGGCCGGCGCGAGGCCGTGCTGTCCTCCGACATCGACTCGGCCGTCGCCTTCGCCGACGGCACCCCCGAGGACGTCATGGCGTGCTATCGGACGGCCCTGGCCGGGGTCGACCTCATCCTCCAGTCGGCGGGCATGGCGACGGACACGCACGGGGTGAGCGGGCGGCATACGCTCCTGTCCCGCACGCATGCCCAATGGCGGGCCGCGGCGCGGGAGTGGCTCGCCGACCCGGTCGCCGGCAATGGCGCCATCATGACCTCGCTGCTTGTGGACGCGCGGCCGATCTTCGGCGCCGACGAGACCGCCGCGGCGGACCTCGTGGTCGGCGACCTGCGCGAGCACCCGCTGACCATGCGGCTCCTGCTCACCGACGCGCTCGCACGGCGGGCCCGGCTGCGCTCCTTGCTGATTCGCGAGCCGTGGCGGCGCTCGTGGACCTATGACATCAAGGAGCACGCGCTTCTCCCCCTAGTCAATCTCGCTCGATGGGCCGCGCTGGTCGCCGGCTCCAGTGCCCTCTCGACGCGCGAACGACTGCTGGACGCCGGCGGATCGACCGTGCTCAGCCAGGAGCAGTCGACGTCGTTGGCCGAGGTCTTCGAGGTCCTTCAGCGACTGCGGCTGCGCTACCAGCTGATGCAGTCGCGCGAGGGGGTCACGCCCTCGGACGATCTCGTCTTCGACGCCATGTCGCCGATCGACCGCAGCATCGTCGCTCAGGCGGTCCGCGAGATCGCGCAGGCGCAGAAGCGATTCGCGACCGTCGCGGCCTATACCGACACCGCCGAGTGGGCGCCGGGCGAGCCTCGGTGACGCCCGACCGGACACTGCGGTATGCCGTGATCGGCGACGTCGGCGGGCATCACCAGGCGCTCCGGGCAGAACTGACGCGGCTGGGCGCGGACCCGGATTCGGGCACGATCCCGGCGGACCTGCGCATCGTCCAAGTCGGCGACCTGGTGCACCGCGGGCCCGACTCGCGAGCCGTCGTCGCGCTTGTCGACCGGTTCCTCACGGCGGCCGCCCCGGGCTGGGTGCAGCTGGTCGGCAACCACGAGGCGCAATACCTCCGGGCCCCGACCTTTGAGTGGCACCAACGGCTCGACGGCGAGACGATCGCGATCCTGCGCCGCTGGTGGGGGGACGGTCTGATGACCGTGGCGACGGTCGTGCCGGCCGGGGACGCCGACTTGCTGGTCACGCACGCGGGTCTGACCGAGGGCTTCTGGCGGGCGGATCTCGGGCAGCCCGCGAGCGCCGTGCGGGCCGCGGAAATGCTCAACATGATGGGGGCGCTCGGGCGGACTTCCATCTTCCGGGGCGGTGCCATGCTCGGCGGCTCGCGGTCTGCCTCCGCGGGCCCGATGTGGGCGTCGGCCTCGATGGAGTTGCTGCCCAGCTGGCTCGGGCGGCGAATGCCGTTCGGCCAGATCCACGGCCACTCCTCGGCCTACGACTGGCAGCGCGAGTGCTTCCGTGCGGCGGAGGCGATCGCGGCTCGCACGCGTCTGGATCATGAATGCGGCCATGAGATCACCAGCTTCGACGGCGGCGAGATCGTCGGCATCGATCCCGGACATGGGGCACATGTCCCTCATCCGTGGCAGGCCTGGGTCACCTCCGCCGCCTGATGTCGGCTGACGGGCCGACCGGAAGCGACGGCCCCGTCCGGATCGACGCGCCGCTCGCTGGTGGGGCCTCGGCGTGGACGGGGTGTCGGACCTCTCGTTTAGCCTGGCCGGTAGGTGGGTCGTTGGCGATGGACGGCCAGAACGGGAGACGCAGATGAGCAGATTCGAGGACCGAACGGCGACAGCTTTGCTGGTGGTCGACATGCAGCGCGATGTCGTCGCCGGCGGACACGACCGCGACGCCGTGGTCGAGACGATCGCGGGTCTGGTCGATCGGGCGCGTGCGGGCGGGTCGCCAGTGGTGTGGGTGCAGCACTCCGACGAGGGAATGCCCATCGATTCTGACGGGTGGCAGTTGGTCCCCGAGTTGGTGCCAGCGCAGGATGAAGCCGTGGTGCGCAAGGAGTTCGGCGATTCCTTCGAGGCGACCGAATTGTCCGACGTGCTCGCGGATTTGGGTGTGGGCACGGTCGTGGTGACGGGCGCGCAGACGGACGCCTGCATTCGGTCGACGCTGCACGGCGCGCTCGGCCGCGGCTTCGACACCGTGCTGGTGGCCGATGGGCACACGACCGAGGACCTGCGCCGCTGGGGCGCGCCCATCGGGCCGGCCGAGGCCATCGCCTACACCAATCTGTATTGGGAGTTCTCCCGCGTCCCCGATGCGCGCGGGAGCGTCGCCCTGGCCGCCGACGTCGACTTCGCCTAACCGGCCCGTATGCTGGCGCACTCGCCGGGGACGCGCAGGCGCTAGGGCGGCGCAGCCGAGGGAACGCACGTGCGCGGCCCCGCAGGTGGTGACCGGCCAGCTCGCGGCCAGGCCGACCAGCCGAAGGAACGCACGTGCGCGGCCCCGCACGTGGTGACCGGCCAGCTCGCGGCCAGGCCGACGGCAGAGCTCAGCGCACGATCGTCACGGTGACGCGGCGGTTGCGGGCCCGGCCCGACTCGATGTCGTTGTCGGCGACCGGGTCGGCCTCGCCGTGGCCGGTCACGTCCATGCCGACGCTCGGCCCGAGCCGGTCGCGCAGGGCAGCGGCGACGGCGCTCGCCCGCTGGCGCGAGAGGCCGAGGTTGTAGGCGGCGTCGCCGGTCTCGTCGGTGTAGCCGTCGACCCGGATCGAGCGAGCCTTCGCCGCGCCCAACTGGGCGGCAACATCGGCGATCAGCGCGTCGGCCTTCGGGCTCAGCTCCGCCCGGTCGAAGCGGAAGAGCACGTCCGCGTCGAGCCGGAACCGCCGGCCGTCGGTGACGATCAGCGTGCCGTCGAGGTTGGCCAGGCTGAACTCGATCCGGGCGACCTCGAAGCCAAGATCGCTGACCTCGGCGATCTCCGGCGTCGCCGCAGCGGGGAAAATTTGCCGCGCACCCGACCCCACCGGGTCGGCGACCGGCGCGGCGCGCACCGGAACAGCCGATGACCCGGCGGGCATCGTCGATGCATCCGCGACGTTCAGGACGAGCACCTCGCCGAGCCCGCCGACGACCACAGCAACCACGGCCAGGGCCACACGACGAGTCGTGCTGCCCGCGCAGGTGACCCCGCACACTCCCCAGATCGTGCGCAGCCGCGCCCGCATCACCGGGTCACCGGCACGTCGCGGAAGCCGCCGACGTGGGGGATCACGACGTCGACGGTCTTGACATCGGCCGGCGGGGCCTTGTACTGCGCCTCGAGCACCGCCTCGCCGCCCGGCTCGAGATTCGCCAAGCCCAGCCCGCTGCTGCACGCGCAGCGCGCGTCCCTGTCACGGCCGGTCAGGTAGCGGCGCGCATTCACCCGGTCCAGGACGTAGACGCCGTCGGCCTGCCCGTCGGACCGGGCTAGGCCCGCCACATAGTCGAAAGCCACGCCGGTGGCCTTGACCGTGGAGTCGAAGTAGTAGCCGGCATAGAAGTAATCACCGATCCGCCACGGTTGCTCACCGGCATTGCGCACGGTCCAGGTGACCGTCATGACGGCGCCGTCGGCGACGACCGAGTTGAGCGTGACATCGACGGTGGCGTTGTCGATCGCCGAGCCACGACGGGTCCCGAACGCGGGCAGAGCCCCGGGGGCCGGCGGGCTCGTGCTTCCCCGTGCGCTCGGGCTCGCCCCCGGTGAGGGTGCCGCAGCAGCCGGCACCGGCGCCGCGGCGACGGCGCCGGTGGTGGCGCCTGCGCCATCCGTTCGCCGGTGCACCCGGCCGACACCGCGACGAGTGCGGTGGAAGCGGCGAGCACGCCGAGCAGGCGGGGCACGGGCATACGGGCAATCGGGACATTCGTCGAGCGGTGGTGGCGCATCCGGGCCTCCCGGGCTTGAGGGCGGGCGCCCCCTGCGGGCCCGCCACTGGCCACAAGATAGGGGCGGATCGCGATTCGCGCATCCGCAAGTCCCGACTTATCCACAGCCCGGGCGATCCCTCCTTGCCCACCCAGGTCCGCCGTCCGGACGGCAAGCGTTCATCTCCTCACCGCGCGGTTTCGCCACGAGAGGGCCAGAGTGAGAAGCGTCCCGCGACCGGCCGGGCGGCTTCCCGAGGGAGGATCCATGCGCAAGACCCTTGCCATCATCGGCACCGGCGCCACGGTTTGGCGATGAGTGCCCTGACAACGGCCACCGCGGTGGGGGACGACGGCAACCATGGTCGGACCGGACCGCTGCCCGGCGGCTACAAGAACCTCGTCGTGATCTACGAGGAGAACCACAGCTTCGACAACCTCCTGGCCGGCTGGGGCACCGTCGGCAAGGACCGGGTTGGCAAGGGCGCGGTGAGCCAAGTCGCGCAGGACGGCAGGGCATACGGCTGTCTATTGCAGAACGATGTCAACCTGACCAGCCCGGCGCCCCTCGCGGCGACCTGCACCGATGCCGCGCACGGCGTGCCGGCGAGCGCCTTCACCAATGCGCCCTTCCTCATCGACAGCATCATCCCTGCGACAGCCACGACCTGCCCGGCGGAGGGGGCTTACTACCCCAATGGCGTGCTGAACGGCCAGGGCCTGCCCGGCGGCTGCACCGAGGATCTCGTCCACCGCTTCTATCAGGAGCAGTACCAGATCAACGGCGGTCGCCAGAATCGCTATGTCACCGGGTCGGATGCGGTCGGGCTGACGATGGGTCGCTATGACACCACGCAACTGCCGATCTATCGATACCTGCACAGCAAGGGCGCACCCAACTACGTCATCGCCGACCGCTTTTTTCAGGCGGCCTTCGGCGGGTCCTTCCTCAACCATCAGTTCCTGATCTCGGCCCGGGCTCCGCTCGACACCTCGGCCGGCGGCCTCGGCGCGAAGTTCTCTGTGCTGGACGCGAACGGCATGGTCAAGAAGTACCCCCTCTACACGCCGACTCGGACGGACGTCGTCGACGGACAACTGACCCGCACGTGCGACGACCCGCTGCGCAACGACCCGGTGGCCGCCTGCGGGGCGTATGCCGTCAACACCGTCCAGCCGTCCTCTCCCCCGGCCGCCGCGAGTGGCGCGAAGATCCCGCTCATCGATGACGCGGCCTTCCCCAACATCGGCGATCGCTTGTCGGCCAAGGGAATTCCGTGGGCGTGGTTCAGCGGCGGATGGGACAACGCCGAAGCCGGCCACCCCGGGCCGACCTTCCAGTACCACCACCAGCCGTTCAACTACTTCGCCGCCTACGCGCCCGGGCAGCCGGGCCGGGCGCACCTGCAGGACGAGACGACGTTCTTCTCCGCGGCGGCGACGGGCACCCTGCCGGCCGTTAGTTTCGTCAAGCCCTATGGGACCGAGAACGAGCACCCCGGGTATGCCAGCGAACACACCGGCAGCGACCATCTGGTCGATCTGCTCCAGGCCGTCATGTCGGGCCCGCAAGCCAAGGACACGCTCGTGGTCGTGACCTATGACGAGTTCGGCGGCCAGGCCGACCATGTCGCGGTGCCGACGGTCGACGCCTGGGGCCCGGGCACCCGGATCCCGGCCATACTGATTTCCGCCCGGATGCAGCACTCCGGTGTGGACAGCACGCAGTACGACACCACCTCGATCCTCGCGACGATCGAGCAGGCGTGGGGGCTGGCCCCGCTGTCCTCACGCGATGCCGGCGTCAATCCGCTGACCAACGCCATTCGCGCTGGCACGAGCGGCGGGCAGGGCGGCAACGGCTGACGCCGTGGTGGTATGCCGTGACGGCACATTGTCGGCGGCCGTCGGGGGCCGTGGCTACACCGCTTCCGCACCGCTACCTGCGTCCGCCACGCCTGCACCCGGCCGCACCGGCGCAGGCGTGGCGAACCGGTGTCGGGGTGATGAGGCCGTGTCGGGGCGTCCGGTCCAGCCGGTGACACCCGGCTCGAGTCGGCGCCGGGGACGGATGGCTTCGTCCCCGGCGCCGCCGGCCGCCCTGCGTCGTGACGCCGGGCGGACATGCGCGGCCTCGGGAGCACGGGGCCGCACACGATGTGTGCTGGGTCAGGCGTGTCCGAGGCCCGCGGCCTCCGCGCCGATCGTGGTCGCGTCACCGTGGCCGGTGAGGAC
>Ga0075158_10001991_pt1 | contig 15057 bp, 18 predicted proteins | sample JI91814BDNA_FD_70968 | JGI IMG/M metagenome (GOLD analysis project Ga0075158, IMG submission 70968) | Wastewater effluent complex algal communities from Wisconsin, to seasonally profile nutrient transformation and Carbon sequestration -... | ecosystem: Engineered > WWTP > Effluent > Algae... | reverse complement strand
GACGGCGACATCGGCGTCGGCAGCATCCTCGACCAATTCCCAGCCACCGGCGCTCAACCGCCCGGCGAGTTCCTCGGAGTCGACCTCGTTGCGCGTGCAGCCGAGCGTCACCAGGGCGACGCGGCGCGGCGTGATGGAGGTCATGGGCTCACTGTAGTTGGGCGCGAGTGAGCGCCCTCGAAACTCGCCCGCGGTGACGCCACTAGGTTGGGGCGCATGATCGCTGGCGAACTGGCCGACCTGCTCGGTGCCGACCCCGTCTTCGACGGCCACAACGACCTGCCCTGGGAGTTGCGGGAATTGGTCGGCTACGACTTCGACGCGCTGGATGTCGGGGTCCGGACCACCCGCACGCACACCGACTTGCCCCGGCTGCGCGAGGGTGGGGTCGGCGCCCAGTTCTGGTCGGTCTACGTCCCCGGCACCCTGGCGCCCAATGACGCGGTCACCGGCACGCTGGAGCAGATCGACGCCGTGCACGCCCTCACGCGCCGGTATGCCGATCGGCTCGCCCTGGCCACCACCGCGGACGACGTGCGGCGCGCCTGGGCCGACGGCAAGATCGCTTCGCTGCTCGGCGCCGAGGGCGGCCACAGCATCGACAACTCGCTGGGCACCCTGCGCGCCTTCCGCGCCCTGGGCGTGCGTTACCTGACGCTGACCCACAACCAGAATAACGACTGGGCCGACTCGGCGACCGACACCGCGCGCCATGGCGGCCTGACCGACTTCGGACGGCAGGTCGTCGCCGAGATGAACCGCATCGGCATGCTCGTCGACTTGAGCCACGTCGCCCCGACGACGATGCACGCGGCCATGGATGTCACCACGGCGCCGCCGATCTTCTCCCACTCCAGCGCCCGCGCCGTCTGTGATCACCCGCGCAATGTCCCCGACGACGTGCTGGGCCGGCTGGCCGGCCTGCACGGCGTCTGCATGATCACCTTCGTGCCCCGCTTCGTCTCGCCGGTGCTGCGCGAGTGGGACCTGCAGGCCCACGCGGCCGCCGAAGCGGCCGGTGTCGCGACCAACGACCACGCGGCCTACACCGCCTTCTCCCGCACGTATGCCGAGTCCCACCCCGCGCCGCGCGCCACCCTCGCGGACGTGGTCGCGCATTGCGAGCACGTGCGGGAGGTCGCGGGGATCGACCACATCGGGCTGGGCGGCGACTACGACGGTGTCGATCGCCTGCCGGACGGCCTCGAGGACGTCAGTTGCTACCCGAAACTCCTTGCCGCACTGGCCGATCGGGGCTGGTCACGCGACGACCTCGGCAAGCTGACCAGCCGCAACATCCTGCGTGTGCTCCAGGCCGCCGACGACGCCGCTTAGTGAACGGGCGCGTTCATGCTGCCCGGGCCGGCACCGCGACGAAACTTCGAAGGGCCCTCGGCGATCGCGACAACCTCGAAGTCCTCGATGGCCACCGGAGCCGAGCCGATCAGCCGGGACCCCGGTGAGGTCGCCGCGGACGCGATGAAGTCGTCGCGGAAGCGGTCGCGCTCGCCGGCGGTGTCGAAGACATAGGTGCCCTCGAACCACTCGCCCGGCCGCATCCGCCACGTCTTGAACGCCAGCCCGTCGAGGAACATGAAGCGCGCTACCGACGTGCCGACGACGTAGTCGCGCAGGTCCTGCGCGACGGCAGCACCGGTGCCTTCCAGGGACCAGCGCACAGCCAGTCCATATCCTGCATCCATGTCACTCCTCGTCGAGCCAGCGCAGCAATCCGCGGGCACCGTAACCCGTGGCGCCCTTGGCGAGTATTCCCGTATCAGCCTCTGACCGCCCGGTTCCGGCGATATCGAGGTGCACCCAGGGCAGCCCGGCGGTGAACTCGCGCAGGAACAACGCGGCGATGATCGACCCGGCTCCTGGCCCGCCGCCCAGCGGGCCGATGTGGCTGAGGTCGGCGACCGCCGAGTCGAGCGCCGGCCGGTAGTCCTCGATCAGCGGCATCTCCCACAGGGGCTCACCCGCGTCCGCGAACGCGGCCCGGACGCGCGCATGCAGACCGGCATCGCTGCCATACGACGCGGCAAGCCCGCTGCCGAGGGCGATGCGCGCGGCACCGGTGAGGGTGGCGATATCGATGACAGCGGCCGGGTCGAGCTTCGCGGCGGCATACGCGAGTGCGTCGGCGAGCACGATCCGCCCCTCCGCGTCGGTGTTGCCGATCTCGACGGTGGTCCCGCCGTATGCCGTGATGACGTCGCTGGGCCGATACGCTCCCCCGCCGATGGCGTTCTCCGCCAAGGCCATCAGGCCGATCACCGGCCGCCGGATCCCCAGCGCCCGGCAGCTCGCGAGCACCGAGAGCACGATGGCGGCGCCGGACATATCGGTCTTCATCATCGTCATGGCCGCCGAAGGTTTGACGTTGATCCCGCCGGTGTCGAAGGTGATGCCCTTTCCGACGAGGACTACCGGCGGCCCGGTCGCCCCCGCAGGCGTATAGCTGAGTTGGACCAGGCGCGGTGGTGTCCGCGAGCCTTGGCCGACGGCGATCAGGCCGCCGAAGCCCTCCCTGACGAGCGCCTCCTCGTCCCAGACCTTCACACGCAGTCCGCTCGCTCGTCCGATGGCGCGAGCTTCGTCGGCGAGCCAGCCGGGGTTCTTGATATTGCTCGGCGCATTGGCGTATGCCCGCGCGGTCGCCGTCGCGCGGACCGCCTCGCGACCGCGCACCACCGCCACCGGATCGTGCTCGCCGAGTAGCGCGAGCGCCATCGGGTCGGACTCGACCCGCGGGCCGTCGGCGCTCCAGCGCACCGGCTTGGCCGGCCCGAGCAGCGCGCCTTCCACCAGCGCTGCCGCGTCGACCGCCTCCTGATCGAGAGCCCCGGCGTCCAGCACCAGCAACCGGACCGCGTCGCCGGCGCGCTCCCCGACGGCCAACCGGGCGGCGCTGGCGGCGGCGAGCCGCACCCGGCCCGGCGCGGCGGCGTCCGCGACCACGAGGATCAGGCAGGCGAGCGGACCGGTCGGCAGCGCGATGACCGTGGGGGCACCCGCGGTGGGCGCGTCATACGTCTCGATCAGCGATGCGGCGTCGGGCACGACAGCGGCGAGCACATTCGCGATGTGGGCGTGCCACTCGCTCCCGTCACCGGGCGGGATAAGCGCGGCATACGCGGCGGACCCGGGCGGACGATCGGCGAGCAGGCGGCCGACCTGGTCGGCGCTCGGGGGGACGATGTCGACGTCCGGAAGGACGGGCACCAAGGCGGGAGGCATCCTGCGACCCTATCCACGTCCTGCCCGGCGCGTGGCGGCAACACCGGCGGGCAAAAGCCAGCGCCCCGAACGGCGAACCGTTCGGGGCGCTGAGAAAGTCCGTCGGCCGGCTAGGCCAGGCCCTCGCAATTGGAGATGGCGTCACCGAGGGCGCGCACCTCATCGGGAGTCATTTCGACCACCAAGCGGCCACCCCCCTCGAGGGGCATGCGCAAGACGATGCCGCGTCCCTCCTTGGTGACCTCCAAAGGCCCGTCTCCGGTCCGAGGCTTCATTGCCGCCATGGGTGCTTCCCTTCTAGTGCCCGAAGCGCCGCCCTGAGCGACCTTCGTCGTACGCTGAACCGGGCACCTGCCCAGCCATCTGCCCCATTATCCCTCATACCCGGGCGTGGTCGTGCATCAACGGGCTTATCGGGCCATGTCGCCGAGGCGTCAAGGCGGAGTCGCCGCCCACGGCACATAGGTCAGGAATGCCACGGTCCACCAGGCCATTCCCGCGCAGAGCGCCAGGGCAACCAGCGCCACCCGGCGTCGCCAGTGCGGCACGATCCGCTCCCCCGCGGATGTCCGCATCGCGACGCTCGCGACCAGGGCCGCAGCCGGGAAGTCCAGCAGCAGAAAGCGCCACATGCTGGTGATCGGCCGGACCACTGCCAGCAGATAGAGCGGGTAGGCCAAGGCCCACGCGCGGACCTCCAGAGGCAGCCACTGCCCGTGCCGGCCCGCGACGAGGGCGAGGTAGGCGGCCACGATCCCGACGATCAGGGCCACCCCGAAGACGCCGCGCGCTTCCCACGCCCAGGCCAGCCACAAGACGAAGGGCCCGTTCTGCGGCTCCTGCCCCCAGGCCTTCTGCACGTCGAAGAAGGCACTCGGCCGGCCCGTCAGCATGCCGACCGTCGCGGGCCAGGCCAGGGCCGAGACCGCGACCGAGACGGTCAGGACGATCAGCGCGCATCGGTCGCCGGCGAACAGCCGAGTCCCGGAGCGGCGCTCGTCTCGAGCCCGGGCCACGAGGTGGACGAGGATCGCCAACCCCAGCGCCGGCGCGACGGCTCGGGTATAGCCGAGGCCGAGGAGGGTCAGCGCGGCCAGCCAGTAGGAACGGCGCATGACCAGAAACAGGGTCCCGGCGATCACCACCAGAGCGAGAGCCTCGCTGTAGGGAATGAGCAGCACGCCGGTCGCGGGATAGAAGCACCACAAGCACGCGGCCACCAGGGCGAGCCGGTCACGATGGGCCTGCGGCGCGGCATGGGTGGCGAGGCCGAAGATCCGCCAGACGATGAGCGCGCCGAGCAGGCCGAGCGGCAGATTGACCAGCAGTCCTGCCACCGGGAAGGGCAGGCCGATTGCGGTCCCCGCACGGACGAGCAGCGGAAAGGCCGGATAGAACGCCCATGCGCTGTAGGTGATGATCCCGGTCTGCGGGTCGACCGGGAGTGGCACGGGATAGCCGCCCTCGGCGATCCGGCGATACCACTGGGCATCCCACAGGCCGAAGAGATCGGCGACGGTCGGGTTCAGGTGGCCGACGCCGGCCGGATTCTGCACGCAGGTGGCAGCCGCCCACATCGCCGCCAGCGCGAGCAGCCGGGTCAGGACATAGACCAGCACGATGGTCTTGACCGGCCGGGCCAGTGCCCGGGCGACGAGGGCGTCGCGGCCCGCGGTCCCCCTCAGCCGGCCGGGCTCGCCAGCAGCGCGTCCAGGGTCCGGCCGAAGAGCCATTGCCCCGCCGCCGCCGATGCCGGGCCGATCAGGCGCGGCAGCGGGTCCACCCGGGGGCCGAGTTCCTCCGTCCACGTGACGCGCGCCCCCTCTCCGTCCGGCTCGATCGCGATCTGCGCCCACCCGCGCAGCCATGCCCCAATCTTGACGATGGCAACGACTGCCTCGTCACCATCGGCGGTAGGCGGTTGCCACTTCGTGACGATCATGTGATCCCAGAGCGTCGCCGGACCCAATCCCGTGCCGGCGGCAAACCGCCATCCGACGGTGGGCGTCCCGGGATCGAGACGCATTCGAGTGGCCGGGACAACGTCGCCGTGCGCGGCGAAGTCGGTGACCGCCGCCCACGCATCCGTGACCGACCGGCCCGTATGCCGTTGCACCCGAAAGGTGGTCACCCCACCTCCCCAGCGGGTCGGGTGGGCGGCGCGCCAGGCGAGACCCGCGGTAACGTCATGGTCGGCACCTCGCCGGCTTCGTAGGCGGCCAGGCGGCCGCGCAGGGCGTCGAGGACATCGTCGACCTGGTCCATTCGGTAGCCGCGCAGGGCGGTGTCGAAGTGGATCGCGTCGACATCGGCCGCCCGCTCGATGCGGTCGGCGCCCACGTCGTGCTCGGTGTGCACGGGCGGGGGAAGCGCGTCATACGTCAGCCGGCCGGTGATCAGCAGTGCGAAGCCCGCAGCGATGAGCACCGCGACCACGGTGAAGAAGACCCAGATCAACTCACATCGCCTCCGACGAGGTAGTGGTATCGGCCGGCTCGGCCGGGCCGTGCCGGGCACCTTGGACCACCAGGTCGACGGCTTCTTGCGGATCGTCGACGAGGTGGATCAGGGACAGATCGCCTTCGCCGATGGTCCCACGCGTCAGGGCCGAATCACGCAGCCAGTCCAGCAGACCGCCCCAGTAGCTGCTGCCGAGCAGGACGATCGGGAAAGAGGTCACCTTGCGAGTCTGGACGAGCGTGAGCGCCTCGAACATCTCATCGAGGGTGCCCATCCCACCGGGCAGGACGACGAAGCCCTCGGCATATTTGACGAACATCGTCTTTCGCACGAAGAAGTAACGGAAGTTCACGCCGAGGTCGACAAATTCGTTCAGGCCGGTCTCGAAGGGCAACTCGATGCCCAAGCCGACGGACAGACCGCCGGCGCGTAGCGCACCCTTGTTCGCGGCCTCCATCGCCCCGGGGCCACCGCCGGTGATGCAGGCGAAGCCGGCCCGGGCGATGGCCGCGCCGACGGCTTCACCGAGGGCGTAGTCGGGGTGGTCGCGGGGGGTGCGGGCCGACCCGAAGACGGAGATCGCCGGACCGACTTCGGCCAGGCCGCCGAATCCCTCGACGAACTCGCTCTGGATGCGCAGCACGCGCCAGGGATCGGTGTGCACCCAGTCGGTGCGTCCGTCGCCGTCGAGTAGGCGCTGATCGGTGGTGCTCTTGGGCACTTGGGAGCGGCGTAACTGGACCGGGCCGCGCTGGTAGACGTTCTCGGGCGAGGGCCGCCCGCTCACTGCAGCCATCGGACGAGCGCCTCTTCGCAGGTCAGGTACTGCGCGGTGGGGCAGCGCTCGTCGTCCATGTGCGCGAGGTTGGGATCGCCGGGGCCGAAGTTGACCGCGGGCACCCCCATCGCCGAGAAGCGGGCGACATCGGTCCAGCCCTGCTTGGCCTCGACCGGCAGGTCGAGTGCGGCGACGAAGGCCTGCGCGGCCGGCAGGTTCAGCCCGGGGCGCGCCCCCCCGGCGTTGTCGACGACGGTGATCTCGAAGCCGTCGAAGACCTGGCGTACGTGCGCCTCGGCCTGCGCCGGCGAGACCGACGGGGCATAGCGATAGTTGACCGTGACCACGCACCGGTCGGGGATGACATTGGTCGCGGTGCCGCCGCTGATCAGGACCGCATTGAGGGCCTCGCGATAGTCGAGCCCGTCGACGGAGCGCGTGGCGGGCTCGTAGTCCGTCAGCCGCCGCAGGATCTCACCGGCATCGTGAATCGCATTGTGGCCCTTCCATGGCCGTGCCGAATGGGCGGCGATGCCCTTGGTGGTGATCTCGGCGCGCAGCGTCCCTTTGCAGCCGCCCTCGACGGCGGCATCGGTCGGCTCCAGGAGCACGGCGAAATCGGCGTCCGTGATCAACTCCGGCCGCTGCCTTTCGATCAGACCGAGGCCATTGAAGGCGCTGTCGATCTCCTCGGCCTCGTAGAAGACGAGGGTCAGGTCGCGCGTGGGCTCGTGAATGGTCGCGGCCACCCGCAGCATGACGGCCACGCCACCCTTCATATCCACGGTGCCGCGCCCGCGCAAGATCTCCTGATCGGCCTCGGTCACTCGGACGGTCGGCAGATTGGACGGGTCCATCGTCAACGGCACGGTGTCGATATGGCCGGCGAGCACGACTCGTTCGGCGCGGCCGAGGTGGGTGCGGGCGACGAGGCTGTTGCCGATGCGGGTGACCGTGAGGTGGGGCAGGGGGCGCAGGGCAGCCTCGATGAGGTCGGCCAGCGCGGCTTCGCCCAGGCTGACCGACTCGATATCGCAGACGGCGGCAGTCAGGGTGACAACATCCGTCGCCAGGTCCAAAGTGGGCATGACCGAACGATAACGGCGGCTGGTGACAACCGGTTGTCGGCACGCCAACCTAGGATGGCGCCCCATGACGCAGACATCGCCCACGCGCCCCGCCTGGGGTTTCGGACTGGCGACCGAGACCGACGATGGCCAGGTGCTGGACGCCTGGTTCCCCAGCCCCGCCCTAGGCGAGCATGACGACTCCGCGCCGGTCCCACCGCAGTTGCTGGCGCTGGAGCGCCGCGACGAGGCGCGCGGCGTCCGCGTTCACCACGTGGGCGTGAGCATCGATCTCGATACGGCCCCCGCCGGCGCCCTCGATGCCTATCTCCGCCTCCACCTGCTCTCTCACCGGCTGGTTGCCCCCAACACCATCAATCTCGACGGGATCTTCGGCGCCCTGCCCAATGTCGTGTGGACCAATCACGGGCCCTGTGCCGTGGACGGCTTCGAGACGACCCGGGCGCGGCTGATGGCACGCGGACCGGTCCAGGTCTTCGGCGTGGACAAGTTCCCGCGAATGGTCGACTACGTCGTGCCGACGGGCGTGCGCATCGCGGACGCGGATCGCGTCCGGCTCGGTGCCCATCTCGCGGCTGGGACGACCGTCATGCACGAGGGCTTCGTCAACTTCAACGCTGGCACGCTCGGCACCTCCATGGTCGAGGGCCGGATCAGCCAGGGGGTCGTCGTCGGCGACGGCTCCGACATCGGCGGCGGAGCCTCGACGATGGGCACCCTCTCCGGCGGTGGCACCGAACGCGTGCGGATCGGGCAGCGTTGCCTGCTGGGGGCCGAGTCGGGCCTCGGCATCGCCCTCGGCGACGACTGCGTTGTCGAGGCCGGGCTCTACCTGACCGCCGGCACCAAGGTCACCCTCCCGGACGGAACGGTCGCGAGGGCTCGGGAGTTGTCCGGACAGAGTAGCCTGTTGTTCTTGCGCAACTCCGTGACGGGTGCGGTCGAGGCCCGGCCGCGTGACGGTCACGGGATCGTGCTGAACTCTGCGCTGCACGCCAACTGACCCCGACGACGTCCTCCCGATCCTGGCCGGCAACGGCACGCGGTCGGCACGTAGTCCCTGCCTTCAGCCCGGAGATTCCACAGATGTCCCGCCCGCCCGACGCCGCGACGCCGGACCCGCGCGTTGCCGCGGCATTCCGTCGGCGCCGCATCGGTGTCGGGGTGGCGCTGGTGGTTTTCCTCGGGGGCTTGGGCGCGGCCGGGGTCACGGGCTGGCGCTGGTACACCGCGCCCACCTGCCAGGCCACGGCGTCTGGGAGCACCTTCGCCTTCAGTCCGGAGCAGACGCAGAATGCCGCCACCATCGCCGCGGTGGCCATCAAACGCGGGCTGGCGGCGCGAGCGATCACCATCGCCTTGGCTACCGCTTTGCAGGAGTCCGACCTGCGCAATATCGACTATGGCGACCGCGACTCGGTCGGCCTGTTCCAGCAGCGACCGTCCCAGGGATGGGGCAGCGCCGAGCAGATCTTGGACCCGGTGTATTCCGCGGGCGCCTTCTACGATGAGTTGATCAAGGTCGACAACTACGCCGAGCGGCCGATCACCGAGGTCGCCCAAGCCGTGCAGCGCAGTGCCTATCCGAGCGCGTATGCCGATCACGAGCAGCAGGGTCGAGCCCTCGCCTCCACGTTGGCTGGGCACTCCCCCGCCGGCCTCGCCTGCCGGCTCGCCGATCCGGCGACGCCCGGCGACGCCCGCGCCCTGAGCGCCGATCTTCGGGCTCAGCTCGGTGAGGTCGCCACGACGCAGGAGGCGGACGGCGGGACGCGGGTGATCGTCCATACGAGCTCGTCGACGCGGGCCTGGACGGTCGCCGAGTGGGCCATGGCTCAAGCCGACGGCCGCGGCATCACGACGATCGACGTCGCCGACCGCCGCTGGACGCGTGGCTCCGGCCGGGGCGCGCTGACCTGGGCGAGTACGTCGGCCGAGGCATCTGGGACCACGGTCGTTATCACCATTGATTGACGGCCGCCCCGGCCGCTGGCCTTAGCGGTCGGTCATCGCGATGTAGTCTCGGGCCGCCTCGCCGATGTAGACCTGACGCGGGCGGCCGATCTTGGTCGCCGGGTCGTTGATCATCTCGCGCCACTGGGCGATCCAGCCGGGCAGGCGGCCCAAGGCGAACAGGACCGTGAACATGCGCGTCGGGAAGCCCATGGCCTTGTAGATCAGGCCGGTGTAGAAGTCGACATTGGGATACAGCCGGCGCTCGACGAAGTAGTCGTCGGCTAGGGCGATCTCTTCGAGGCGCTTGGCGATGTCGAGCAGGGGGTCGTCGGCGCCGAGCTTGCCGAGGATCTCATCCGCCGTCGCCTTGATGATCGACGCGCGCGGGTCGTAGTTCTTGTAGACCCGGTGGCCGAAGCCCATCAGCCGCTGGTTGGTCTCCTTGTTCTTGATCTTCGTCATGAAGGCCTGCGGGTCCTCACCAGAAGAGTGCAGCGCGCCCAGCATCTCCAGCACCTGCTGGTTGGCACCGCCGTGCAGCGGACCGAAGAGGGCATTGATGCCCGCCGAGATCGACGCGAACATATTGGCCTGCGAGGACCCAACCAGGCGCACCGTCGACGTCGAGCAGTTCTGCTCGTGATCGGCGTGCAGGAGCAGGAGCAGGTCCAGGCCCTTGACGACGACCGGATCCAGCTCATAGGGCTCCGCGGGGAAACCGAAGGTCATCCGCAGGAAATTCTCGGTCACCGAGAGCGAGTTGTCCGGGTAGAGGAAGGGCTGGCCGACGCTCTTCTTATAGGCATAGGCCGCGATCGTGGGCAGCTTGGCGAGCAACCGGAAGGTGGAGATCTCGACTTGGTCGGGGTCGAAGGGGTCAAGGCTGTCCTGATAGAAGGTCGACAGCGCCGACACCGCGGAGGACAGGACCGGCATCGGGTGGGCGTCGCGGGGGAAGCCGTTGAAGAAGAGCTTGAGGTCTTCGTGCAACAACGTATGCCGGCGCACCTTGGCGTCGAAGGCGGCAAACTCTTGCGCGGTGGGCAGCTTGCCGTAGATCAGCAGATAGGTGGTCTCGAGGAAGTTGGAGTGCTCGGCGAGCTGCTCGATCGGGTAGCCGCGATAGCGCAAGATCCCCTTGTCGCCGTCGATGAAGGTGATGGCGCTCGAACACGAGGCGGTATTGACGAAGCCGGTGTCGAGGGTGACATCGCCGGTCTCCTTGAGAAGGGCCGAGATGTCGAGTCCGTCATTGCCCTCGGTCGCCGGCACGCCGCGCAACGTGAGCTGCTTGTCTCCGACGGTCAGGGTGCCACTGCGTGCTTCGCCATCAGCCATGGCGCGACGCTACCGCACAGTGGACGCGGCAGGTGGGGAGGTCCTGCTCCTACAGATGCTCAGGATGCCCCCTGATCATCGATGGGGTAGAGCGCATCTCGATGACCATATGATGCGCTTATGTCATAATGATGCATGCGAACGACTTTGAGCATCGACGATGAGGTCTTCACGGCCGCGCGAGTTATCGCCGCTGACGAAGGCCGGACGATTGGCAGCGTCATCTCTGAGTTGGCGCGCCGATCGCTCAGTCCGACGCGCCTGACCGTCGCCGCGGACGGGTTTCCCGTCTTCGAAGCCCCGGCAAATCTGACGCCGCTCACCCACGATGTCGTCGCCAGAGCCCTGGATGAGGAATGACCGCAGGCCTACCGGACGTAAACGTGCTGCTGGCGCTTATGTGGCCGCAGCACATCGGTCACCTCGCGGCGCGTGCCTGGTTGCGCGGTCATGCTGCTACTGGCTGGGCGACCACACCGATCACCGAATCGGGATTCGTCCGGCTGTCATGCAATCGCGCAGTGGTGCAAGCACCGACTGATCCGCCGGGAGCACTTGCCGCTCTCGCCCAGTTGACGGCCGTGGGCAACCACCGGTTCGTTGCGGACGAGGTCGTGGGTGTCCTGGCCCCGCAGTTCGTGTCGCATGTCCGGGGCTATCGACACGTAACCGACGCGCATTTGCTCAGCATCTGCGCTCAGGCCGGTCTAACGATGGTGACTTTCGACCGGGGTATGACGTCGCTCGCCCCTCGGAACTCCGCCTTGATCCACGTCCTTGATACCTGAGGGATCTCAGGCGGACAGGCGGGCCGCCGCTTCCGCGATGTGCGCGTCGGTCGCCGTCAAGGCGATGCGCACGTGGCGGGCCCCGGCCGCGCCATAGAAGGCGCCCGGGGCGGCCAAGACGCCAAGGTCGGCCAGCCGGCCGATGGTGATCCAGCAGTCCTCGTCGGCGCTCGCCCACAGATAGAGCCCGGCCTCGGAGTCGTCGACCCGCAGCCCGTATGCCGCCACCCCCGCTAGCAGCGTCGCGCGGCGCGCGGCATACCGGGCCTTTTGCTCCATGACGTGGGTCTCGTCGGCCAGGGCGGCGATCATCGCGCGCTGCACCGGCCAGGGCATCATCATCCCGGCGTGCTTGCGCACCTCGAGCAGTTCGCGGATCAGCACCGGATCCCCGGCCGCGAAGGCTGCGCGGTAGCCCGCGAGATTCGACTGCTTGGACAGGGAGTACACGCAGAGCAGCCCCTCATGGGAGCCGCCGGTGACGCGGGGGTCGAGGATCGACGGCGTGGTCGGGGGCTCGCCGTGGGCGGCCGGCTCGCGCGGGCGCCAGTCGAGCTCGGCATAGCACTCGTCGGAGGCGACGATCACCCCGTGCCGCCGCGCCCAGTCCACGACCTTCGCCAGGTGCTCGATGCCCAGCACCTTGCCGGTGGGATTGCTCGGGCTGTTGAGCCACAACAGTTTTGGCGTGGTCGAACGCGTCAAGGGGCCGAGCGCGGTGAGCGAGTCCACCGGCACGGGCGTTGCACCGGCGAGGCGGGCGCCCACGTCATACGTCGGGTAGGCGGCTCGCGGGAAGGCGACGATATCGCCGGAGCCAAGACCGAGCAGGGTGGGCAGCCAGGCGACCAGTTCCTTGGACCCGATGGTGGGCAGAACGCCGTCGGGGTCGAGCCCCTCGACGCCGCGGCGAGCGGCGAACCAGGTCGCGACGGCCTCGCGCAGGTCGGGCGTGCCATAGGTCTGGGGGTAGCCGGGGGCGTCGGCGGCGGCGCGCAGGGCGTCTTGGACGACCTGGGGAGTCGGGTCGACGGGGGTGCCGATGGAGAGGTCGATCAGGCCCCCGGCGTGCGAACTCGCCCGCGCCTTGTAGGGCGCGAGCGAGTCCCAGGGAAAGTCGGGCAGTGAGCGCATGCCCTATTCGGCTTGCTCCTGCGGGGGCAGCGCCATGATCAGCGGGTGATCCTTGTTGATCAGGCCGAGCTTGGCGGCGCCGCCCGGGCTGCCGAGGTCGTCGAAGAACTCGACATTGGCCTTGTAGTAGTCGGCCCACTGCTCGGGCACGTCGTCCTCGTAATAGATCGCCTCGACCGGGCAGACCGGCTCACACGCGCCGCAGTCGACGCACTCGTCGGGGTGGATGTAGAGCATCCGATCGCCCTCGTAGATGCAATCGACCGGACACTCCTCGATGCAGGCCTTGTCCTTGAGGTCCACGCACGGCTGGGCAATCACATACGTCATGCCAGGCATTCTATGGGGGGCCCGCAGGCATACGCTGCCCGGATGACTGTTGTGCCGCGATCCGAGACCATCGCCACCGAAGCGGGCGCCATGCCGGCGCACGTGTGGCTGCCGCCAGCCGGGCACGGGCCGGGCATCGTGCTCTTCCAGGAGATCTTCGGGATCAGCCCGTATGTCGAGCGGCGGGCCGCCGATCTGGCCGCGCTCGGCTATGTCGTCGTGGCACCTGAGTTCTACTGGCGCCTCGGGGCGTCCGGCGTGGCCAATGGGCCGGACATGCTCACCGAGGGGTTGGCGCTCGTGCAGCGCTTCGATTGGGAGGCCGGGGTGCGGGACGGGGCGACGGCATACGGCTGGCTGCGCGAGCGGCCGGAGGTGACCGGAGCGGTGGGGCTGGTGGGCTTCTGCTTCGGCGGGGGCTTGGCCTTCAATGTGGCGGCGATCACCGACCCGGCGTTGCTGGTCAGCTATTACGGCTCGGCCCTGCCGGGCCTGCTGGATCTGGCGCCGCAGGTGAGTGCGCCGAGCCTGCATCATTTCGGGCAGGCCGACAGCTATATCGACGGCGACGCGGTGGCGCGGATCCGCGCGGCGGTCGACGGGCCGGAGGTCGAGTTCTACACCTACCACGAGGCCGACCACGCCTTCGACAATGCCGACTTCGTCAGCTATCACCCGCAGGCGTCGACGATCGCCTGGGGGATGACCGAGAAGTTCTTGCGAAAGCACTTGCCCGCGTGAGGGATTCGGGGCCGGTCGCTGCGAGGGACGAGGTGCGGGCGGTGGTTCGTTTCCGGATCGAGCCGGCGCCGCCGCCCGGCGAGCCGTACCTGACCGATGCGGTCGGCAAGGTTATCGTCAACGGCCCGGACGAGATCGTCTTAGCGACGCGTCGTGGGCGGGTCGCGATCCCCCGGCGCCTCGTGGTCGCCACCAGGATCGTCCCGCCGGCGCCGCCGAGACGGGGCGTGGTCGGTGGTGAGTTGGCTCCGCTGGAGCTGCATCGGGAGGTAGCCGACTCGTGGCCGCCGATGGAGCGCACGCAACTGGGCGACTGGATCCTGCGGGCGTCCCGCGGCTTCACCTCGCGCGGGAATTCCGTTGTCCCGGTTGGTGATCCGGGCCTGCCGTTGAATGCAGCGCTGGATGCTGTCGAACGCTGGTATGCCGATCGCGGACTCCCGGCCAACCTCACCCTGGCCGATCCGCGGCCGTCTACCGATGCGGCCGCTGTGCTCACGGTCGATGTGTCACGCGATCCCGTCGGCGCGCTGCTCATCGACCGCGGGTATGCCGTGTCCGACCCGAGCCTGTTCTTGACTGCCACGCCACAGGTCGTGACGCGATCCTTGGCCGGGCCGGCTCCGGCCGGACGCGGGGCGGTCGGCGGCGTGATCGTGCAGACGGACGATGCCCTGACCGATGCGTGGCTGGCCTGCTACGAGGGCTATCGCAGCACCGACGCCGAAGCCGCACGGGCAATCATGACCGGCTCCCCCGCACAGGCGTTCGCCACGGCGCTCATGGATGGGCGCGCGGTGGGTGTGGGCCGGCTCGGGATGAGCGGCTCATGGGGCGGGCTGGCCGCGATGTGGGTGGACCCGGCATACCGGCGCAGCGGAGTGGCCCAGGGGATGATGGGCGAACTCGTCGCTGCCGCAACCGATCTCGGCGCGCAACGCCTGCACCTGCAGGTATGGGCGCACAACGAGCCCGCTCTCGCGCTCTATCGTCGCCTCGGCTTCCGCGTCCACCACGCCTATGTCAACGCCACCGGCTAACCTCCGTCTTTCACGGGGCAGCGGTTTGATGACGTGAGGTGCGTGGAGGGGCTGTCGGCGTGTGGGGGCAGGCGTTGGTGCCGCGTGGCGCTGCGGTGCGGGTCTTCGAGGGTCCTTGGGTCGCGGTGGTCAGGGCCGAGTGTGTTGTCAGGTCAGGAGCGGGA
>Ga0075158_10001988_pt1 | contig 15076 bp, 12 predicted proteins | sample JI91814BDNA_FD_70968 | JGI IMG/M metagenome (GOLD analysis project Ga0075158, IMG submission 70968) | Wastewater effluent complex algal communities from Wisconsin, to seasonally profile nutrient transformation and Carbon sequestration -... | ecosystem: Engineered > WWTP > Effluent > Algae... | reverse complement strand
CAAAACACTGCATTGATCATTGTGCCTGTCCAGGTTTGTCTCACTGCTGTGGAAAGATTATAACTTTCAGAGGAATGATGAACAACGTGAGATGCCCAAAAGAATCGACTCTCATGGCCTATTCGATGAAACCAATAATAACAAAAATCTTCTGCAAATAATAAGACGAGCCATGACCACCAAACCGGTTCAATTTTAAAAATTGCAAACTGTGAAACAAATTTGTATTCGGTTATAACGATAGTAGCCGTAACTAAATTAATTAGCACACTTCCTATTCCCATTATAATGCTTGTAAATGAATCTTTGATTTGAAATCTTTCGGGTTGTCTTTTTCTAGCAATTATATTTTCAGCCAAAATGCATATTGCAAAGACTGGCACAAAGTAAACAGTTAAATTTAGTGGCTCCATTCTCTTTCCTCTCTTGTTACGATTTTCAAAATAAGGAAGTTTTTTTTCAAGACTAAATCTTATATTTTAGAATTTAGGATAAATTATGACTGAATTTCAAATGCCGGACACAAATAAGAAAGCAGAATTTGTCCGCACTAACTTTGATGTGATCGCTTCCAAGTATGATTTGTTCAATGATCTAAATAGTTTTTATCTACATAGAGTTTGGAAAAATTCTATCATTCAATTAATTCTAAATTCATTTCCTAAAAAAAATTTAGAATGCCTCGATTTATGTTGTGGAACTGGAGATATTTCAGTCCGCCTTACAGAAGTCGATTTAGTAACAAAAGTTTATTCGGTAGATTTTTCTGATAAAATGCTAGACGTTGCAAGACAAAGACTTGAGGGCATTTCCAAATCTAAATGTGAAATTGGAGATGCTACTAATCTAAAAAATTTTCCTGATGCAAGTTTTGATGTGGTGACTGTCGGTTTTGGACTTCGTAATGTGGATAATCTCGCGAAGGCGCTCTCAGAAATTTTTAGAGTATTAAAACCGGGAGGAATTTTTGTAAATCTAGATGTAGGAAAAGTAAAAAATCCAATTATTCGCATCTTTGCAGATTTTTATTTTTTCAAAATAGTTCCTTTGCTTGGCTATTTAATCTGGGGTGCAAAAAATGATATGTTCGACTACTTACCAGTATCCTCTCTAAGCTATCCAGACCAGGACAATCTGAAATCTATGATTGAAAAAGCAAAATTTCAAAACGTAGAATATAAAAACTTTGTATTCGGAAATGTAGCCCTACACTGGGGAAGAAAAGCATAATAAAATTATGTCAGACTTTACTACAGAAATTAGTCAATAAATTTCTAAACAAATGGTTGACTGAATTTCCGATACTATTATTGTATCGAACCTAAACAAAAGGAGACAACATCTATGTGGTTAAAATTGGGTGACACGGAAGTAATTAATCTAGACTTTGTATCGACTATTAAAAAGAATGCAAATAATCCAACGATCGAAATTATTTATCATGACTTAAATAATATTAAGTCTCTTCCTTTCAAAGGAAACGACGAAAGGGATAGAGCATTTAAAGCGATCATTGAGAATCTTGCAAGAATGAAATTATTTTTTGAGTAATTATGAACACAACTGATGAAACACTTCTCGGGGAAGTCAAAGAAAAACTCGACCGGGTAAAATCCATTAATCCATTTCAGCTAATCTTTTACGGCTCTAAATCCCGCGGTGATGACAATGATCTTTCGGATTTTAATTTTTACCTGCTGGCTAGTCCTACTGATCAACTAAGGACTAGTTTCATACAAGAAATTTCAGAAGCGTTAGACTTCATCGATACAAGCTCGGCTGTAAGTTTAGTCGCAGGTGATATGGATTCCCTCACCTTTCGCATGAGAATCTTCGAACCAACAGCGGTTCATCTCTGCGAATTAGGTCAAAGTGTTTATGGAAAAAATCAAATTGATATATTACGCAAAGAATGGGTAACAATCAAAAACAAAAACTTCGATCGCAAAATCATTGTTAACTACTTGGATAATCGTTGTAAGTTTTACAAAAGTATAAAATCCAAGTCTACAAAAGAAGATATTTCTAGAATCGAAAAAATAATTTCTCTCAATCTCCAAATGTGGATATTCAATAACATAACAGATATTACCCCCACTGAGATTTGTTATATGGATATTCCAATGCGACTCTACTCCATGCTTAAATTTCTTTACAAAGCAGAAGCAACTGATGATGTAAACCTACTCATCGAAATCTACAAAGAAATTCACGAACTCAAGCAAACCATTCGAATGACTCTCCCCTATTCAGAAGACAATCTAAGCCGCATCAAAGATTCCATTCAAATGATCCAGGGCTTGAGTAGTAACATCGTTAACCGCGCTTAGGGAACAAAGTGGGAGATATTTTTCCCACTTGATTATTGATTAGATTCTATGGTCCACTGCTTACGCAGTTTACGTAGTTGTTGGCTGTATTCACATCTGCAAAATATCTGCCTTGAAAATTTAGAGTATTTACGCCAAACGTAGAAGTGCAAGTTCTTACACATTGTGGCATCCTAGCGTTACAGGGAGGGTGATTACTAAAACGACCGGTATAAACATAAACACAATCCGATTTAGTTTTAGTAGAACTAGTCATATAATAGTTATCAGTCATTAAGAAGCCAGGGAAGTATTTAGCTGTCCAAGCTGGAACATCCTTTGTATTATTTACTATGCTAATAAGTTCCCCAGAAGTAGGTAATCTCCAATTGGAACGACCACCAATGTTAGAACCATTCATACTTTCACAAAGCTGCTGACCAGATGCTAGGTTGTATCTTGCATTAGATGGAGCAATTCCTTCCCCACCCGAGCAATCAAATCCCCAAGTATTTGCTCCATTCCCACATGACTGCCAAAACAAATTTTGTCGCGAATCGTATGTAATAGTATACGGGTCTCCATTATTTACCAACTTGTATCCATTTACTTTGATTTGCAATTTATAATAATCCGTTCCGCCAATTCCAGAAGCATATATATAAATATATCCAGAAATATCTCCCGATATGTCGCCTGTAACAGTTCCAGAGATTACTCCATTATTTGGATTTAAACTCAAACCTCCTATTAAGTCATTTGAGACGAATTGATTATATTTATCGCCTCCCATCGGAGTGATGTTAAGGCTATCTCCTATTTCTAGTATCTTTATAACGCCAACTTCCAATCCAATGTATCTGTTAATAGTAGGCTCTGCTTTATTATTTATAAAGGTAACTATTTGAGTTGCACTCCCTGCAGCATTCGCAGCAGTTACAGTATAATCAACAGAGTCTATATTAAAAAAAGAGCCAGTAATAATGCCTGTAGCAGTATCAAAAGTAAAACCATTATCATACGGTAAGTCTGGTGATATAGAAAATGTTACAGGAGACCCATTATATGTAGGCATTGGGCTTGTATACGATGAACCGGGAGCTAAGGTAATCGTATTATTCGGAATATGATAATCTAAATTACTAGGAGGAACGGGTAATACCTGTAAGCCCAAAGTAGCTGTAACGGTATTATAAATTCCAGTAGCAGTTACGGTATAACTAATAGCATCTTGGATAATATCTGTGTTCCCGTAGACTTGACAATTAGTCGCATCAAGACTTAGACCTGTCGGAAGTGCAGGTAGAACAGAACAACTCAAAATAGCACCCGTGTAAGTAGGAGCGATTGTATCAATAATAGTTCCTGTTCTAACAGAATAAGAACCAAGCGGATACGTAAAATTAGCCAGTGGGTCTACTGCTGTTCCTGTCAGGTTTAACACATAATTTGGAATATTCGCATCATTGGTTGCAATCGAAATGCTTGCTGACTTTGCACCTGCACTCTTAGGAGTAAAGCTTGCTTGGAAAGCTACAGTCTGTCCCGCCTGCACGGAAGTAATATTTGCATTCGTCAATGTAAACTCAGTAGCACCACCTCCTGTTAAAGCAATGGGTGGATTTCCTGCCAAATTTAAAATTCCAGTTCCTGCATTTGTGATTTTAATATCGACTGAATTAGAACTAGTAGATGTTTGCACATTACCAAAATCTTGTAATCCACCATTTGGAAGATAACTTGTATTAACCGATACTTTGATTTGAGGAGTTCCCTGATTTTGACTTCCGCACATAGCAGTAATTGGCTCAGAGATTGTTACCCCTTTTCTTTTTAAAATCACCCAGTAGTTGGTATTGATTTTAGTGCTTCCAGCTTTGTTGCGATTTCCATTAAGAATGACTTCTTCGTTTGCATTATAAGATTTTTTATAAACGCGGTAGAATTTAACAGCGTCAGTGGTTTCTACGTATTTGCCTGTATTTACAAACCCGCTAGCTAAAATCCAGGCTGCATCTTTAGATGTATCAGTTAAATTCGCACCACCCCGCACATCATACATTATATAAACGTCTAAGGCTTGCTTAGCGGTAAATTGTAAGTAATTTGTTCCCGTAAATTGTTTAGTAAGAGGAATGCTTTTACAACCCGCTTCGTTTTTTGTATTCCCGTTACAAGTTGAAATGGCAAGAGCACCTGAAAAGCCAAACGCCGCAAATGATTCTATGTTCTTTGGAGATTTACTAAGCGGCTTAACGGTGTAAGCCCTATCTTTATAGTATTTTAGATTTTGATTTACAGTAATAAATTCCGAATTGCCTGAGCCAGTGATCCCATTTTTAAATTCATTTACAATACAAGCAGGAGCAGGAGTTCCTTTTCCAGAAGTAGGAAGAACGGCAGCAGCTACAAAGGGAGTTAAATGACTAGTATACGCTTGGATGATTTTTTGAGTTGTGTCGATTTCTACTTTATCAACTTCATTCCACTCAGAAGTTTTTCTATCAAAATAAAAAACCGTAAACTCTTCTTCTAGTCCTTCACTCGCTAATGCATTTGCATTATATGGAAAACTAACTTGTGCTAACTGTCCATTGGGGAAACGAAGATTCTTATCGTCCGGTCCTATTTCATACACTTTGCTCACAGGCACAAACTGTCCATTTATAACAGACGGCGCCTGAATATCCGAAATTCGAATCTGATTACTGCCTTCTGGTGCGTTAGGTGGAATGGTCGTCGATGGCTGGCTCGCTGCAATAGAGGCAGGAGTCTTAATCCCAATTAGAGCAAGTGGAAGAAATTGGAGTTTGGACTTGGAATTACTTTTTTCCTTACAGCTATAGAAGGAAAAAAGAATCAAAAGAAGGAGAGTAAGTTTTTTTAACATATAGGTTTTCCATTGTTTTATTTTTAGATAGCCTGATATGTGATACTCAGTTTATGCAAGTTTTTTCTTGGGAGATCGTAGTTTTTTTATAGAAGTGAATAAAAATGATTTGGTAAAGTATAGAAGAATTAATACCTAAGAGCCACCTTGAACCACTCTAGAACGACTCTTCGAGCCAAATTTGGCTCGAAGAGTCGTTCTAGAGTAGAATTAGATTGGTTTTAGGTAAATCGGTTATTAGATTGGTTTTTAATCTTGATTATAAAGAGCATATACTTGGGCTGCAGTTAAAGCTCCATTATAGACTCGAATATCATCCATCTCCCCTTCAAAGTAATTACCAGAGGAATCATTACCCGCTTGAAGGAGATTCCCAGAATTTGTAATATTCCCACTCTTACTTACAAAATCTTCTTCATATCCATTAATATAGATACGCATATTCGCACCGTCATAGACTGCAGTTACCAAGTTCCATTCATCAATAAAATCATCTGGATCAATGAATACATCTAAATCCAGGGTAACTCCTGCCCCTGTTGTAATCGTAAAACGAAGAGTTTCTTCATCAAGAAACATTAATTGAAAATCCGTATAAGTCCCATTATCTCTATTTATAATTGAGTACGAGGGATTATATAAATCTGATGGGGCAACCCAAGCTGAAAGGGTTAATTGATTAGTCATAGTAGGTGTTGGCGATGAAAAAGAAGAAAATTGTATTTCAGCACCACTACCATCAAACGATGCAGAGCCAAACGACAAATCATCAACGGGCACCATTCCGATGGTTACCCCTGTTCTATTATTACCACTCGTGTCATTTGCATTAGTATTATCAAACGCCCATCTTAATTGGAGGTTCGTGCTTAAATTAACTCCACTCCCTGTTACAGTAAAAGTATATGGGCTATATAAAGTATCATTACTCGATATTGTAACTGTATTTGAAAAAGAAGTAATAGAACTTGGAACAAATTTTATTGTAAAGTAAGTAGCATCGCCTGAGGCGACAACTGCATCTGGAGGTGAAATAACGGTAAACTGTGCCCCAGAAATAGTAAGAGGAAGAGTAATTTTTAAATCAGATCCACCTCCATTAATAATAGTATATTCTCTAGTGCTTGCTGTTCCGCCAGTGCCAAATCCAACAGGACCATGGTCATACGTATCCCCAATATCTAGAAAATCCTCATCCGGATTAAATATCCACATTTCCGGAGGCGAGCCAGGCAATACAGCGATTGAGCAAGCTGCATCTAAAGAATCTGACTCGCAAAAAAGTTGATCACTTGCTGAGGAGGTTAGAGACGGATCTAATGAATCATATTCGGCCTGTGCTGCCTTAAAAGAAACTTTCAAAAAATCATCGGCAGCTTGTTTAGAAGCTACTACACCACCAAAATCTGTAGTAGTCATGGTGGCAATTTTTCCAGTGGAATCATCTACTTTCTTACCATCAAAGCGACCATCTGAGAAATCTTCCTCCATAAAGTTGATTACATTTTCGAGGTCTTCGGAAGAAGTTTTACCATCTGCCGAACCGCCAAGCTTATCTGCTTTTAAGCCAATCGTTCCCAATCTTAACTTCATAGTATTGCTATTAGGATCAGCTGATTCGAGCGAAAAAGTAGCCTTATCGCGATTTGGGAAAAATGCATTTTCAATATCATCACTTGCTTTATCTAGAAGTGTCGAAGCAGTATTATTTCCAAATTCTACTCGGTCATTTTTGCCTCGATCAACCGTTCTTACGGCAGCAGGAATTACTCTTAAAAATACCCTACTCCTTGTTCTAGGATTAATCGCACTTAACGCAGAAAACCTTCTTGCAGTCATACGTGTAAATGGATTTACATTCACAGTTTTATTTCCTGCTGTAAATCCTGCATTCGAAGTTGCAGGCTCATTGATTACTGCCATTAAATTCCCTTTCGACCAAGAGGTTGGAATATTAGTTCTAGTAGCCGGAGAGAAGACCTGGATTTGAGAAGTGCCTGTTGGAGTTACTACAACACAGACTGTAGAGCCAGTCTTTTTATATTTAAGGGAATAATTTCCAAACTCATCCGAGGTTGTAGAAGCAATTGGTGTTCCATTGATTGTTCCATCGTCTTTGGCGCACTGCCCATTTGTTGGAGTGGGATAAACTTGAACAGTTGCGTTTTGAATCGCTCCCGGTCCATTGACTGTTCCCTGTAATACAACATTGTTTCTAGAATCAGCAATGACTCTTGCAGCTCTTGCGGCTAAAGCTATAAGTTGTATAGGATTATCTGAACTTGTTCCGCTCGAACAAGAAAAAAATTCGGATGAAAGAATTGAGAATACTAATATTGTTAAAATCTTACTTTTCATTTGATTACTCCGCATCATTACATTCTCATGTAAACCTACAGTCTATAACAACTGACTGCAATATTGATACCGAAATGTCTCAACTATCTAAGTAAATTGTAAGTATTTCGGGAAAAAACATACAAAAACAAGGATTTAGTTTTATGAAACTGACATTTCGCCAATCGGAGTGTTATAATATTTTGCTCTGGGGAAAAAATCAAGCATTATCCAATTGGCTGCCAATCTTTCTTATTTCAAATCAATTACTTATGTTTTCTTGTAAATACTCCATCCCAATCCGAGCCAGGAGGAGATTTTTTATAGTATTCACATCTATCAATTAGCATTTCAGCAGCTTTGTCTTTTGAACCTCTAACTTTCTCTACATTTGAGAATACTTCAATCGCTTTATCCCATTCCTGTTTGAGGTAGAAAGAAAATGCCTCTTCATAAATTTCAGAAGACTTTTTACGGCTTTCTGCCTCTTCCCCTTTTATGGCAATCAGTTCAAATAATTGGACAGGTTCATTTTTTCCTTTCACTCGAACGATGTCTAGTTTACGGGTATAGAATCTTTCTTTAATTTTTTCATTGGTAAACTCACTGATTAAAATGTTCACACCATAATCTTTACCGGCGGCTTCGAGTCGTGCCGCCAAATTGACAGTATCCCCCATCATAGTATAAGAGGCTAATGCGTCTGTGCCCATGAATCCGACCTTGGCAAGTCCGGTGTTTAACCCGATTCTAACATCCATATCCTGTGCATCTTTACAATAAAGATTATTTTCACTCCAATAAACTTTTAGCTCTTTTAGTTTTGCAATCATTTCAAGGGATGCTTTCGCTGCCTCCATATAATGCTCATCTCTATGAATTGGAGCACCAAAGATTCCAACTACCGCATCGCCAATGTATTTGTCCAGGGTTCCGTGGTTGTGCTTGAGGATAATAGTCATTGCACCCAAGTATTCATTTAACAGAGCAGCTAAATCAGCAGAGCTTAACTGCTCACTAATTGTAGAAAATCCAGCTACGTCAGAGAAGAAAGCTGTTATCTCACGTTCCCCTCCTTTCTTTAATGCTTCCAGGTCATTTAACGCTTCACTTACAATAGAAGGATCCACCATGTTAGAAAGAACTTTACTATACTTTCTTCTCTCTGCACCTTCGGTAAATGTCAAATAGCCTAGTGACCCTAAAAAAGCTATCGGATAAGCAGTCCAAAAAGCAGCCAGTGGAAGATGAATATCAAACTTGAATGCAAATAAGGCTAACAAGCTGTAACCAATAAAGATAGCAGCAGGAACAAATACTCTTAAAGCCATTTGCTGAAAGAAAAAAGATAAATAAACACAAGTAGGAATTGTAACTATAAGTAATAATACATTAAACCACATCGGGGAAAGTTTTAAAAAATGCTTTTCGAGTAGGTTGGATAAGGCTACAGCGTGCAAAACAAATCCTGGCATTTTTCCATAGGGAGTTACTTTATCGTCGAAGGTTGCAGCAGCAGATGTTCCAATGATTATTGTTCGACCTTGAAAATCAAAAAAGTTTGTGTCTAATTTTGTTGGATCGGCTTCTCCTTTTTGCACACGCTCATAAGATTCAATTAAAGACCAGACAGGGAATCTAGGAATTCTATTCATTTCGTCCGGTGAATAATAATGAAGTCTCATTCTCCCATTCTCGAGAGGTATATTGGTAGTATCCTCAATAGAAATTCTTTGATAGGCTTTGATATCATCCTGCCAAACTATACTCTCACTAGTTTTAATTTTAAGATTCTTTTCATCTTCCTCTAAAAACTCAATGTGTTTTACAGAATCAAATCCTTTAAAAGGTAAAGCAGGAAGAAGAATATCTTCGTATTTAAAAATCGGCTCTATTCGTCTTGAAATTCCATCTGCATCTGATTTATAAGAAACAGAATGCAAATGATTGATTTGGGTCATGATTCTATCTGTTGGATACGAGAAAATATTATAAGGCTTTAATTGGGCTTTTTCTAGTCCTCCTGAGAGTTGAAAGGAAATCTTTTTTAAAGAATCATTAATCTCTTGCGGAATCGGCTCCGGTTTAATATTTTCTTTTTCTTCATAACGAAAACTTGTAGCATGAGAGACAGGAATTCCGCTGCTAGTGAGTCTATTCGATATAACACCTAAAATATCATCCTGTGATTCTTCTAATCTTTCAAAAAACATTATATCGAATAACACCATATTAGGAACACCTAATGAAAGATATTCGAGGATTGGTTGATATGCACCCCTTCTCCATGGCCATCTACCAAACTCTCTTTTGTTTCCTAACTTCTTAAATGTATCTTCATCAAAGTCGATTAGAATTATCTTGTCTGAAAATTTATGGTTGGGATTAAAATATCTATGGCGAAAATCTATTAAATCATTTTCTAATCTTTCTGTAATTCCACTTAGTCTTAATAATAACATCAGTAATAATGGAACAGTGGATAGAATAAAGAACCAAAGAATTTTTTTCTTGTCTTTCATAAAACGCCTCAAAGAGATTAGATAAGCAACAACGTATGCGAAGGAATGATTAATTCAAGCAGAAAATTTTACATTGACGTAAAATATACTTGCCTATATACTTGTTTCTATATTTAAAAAAGGAGAATAAAAAGATGCCACAATTATCTCTTTATGTAAATAGTAATACTCTAAAAAAAGTAGAATCCGCAGCTAAACGAGAAAATATCTCTATTTCCCAATGGGTGAGAGTTAAAATTGAAAAATCCATTGAGAAGAATTGGTCTGATGATTACTTTTCTCTTTTCGGCTCTATTAGCGATGACAGTTTTCAATCCCCGACTAAGCTCAATTTGAAAAAAGATAGCAAGAGAAGTAACCTGTGAACTTTTTCCTGGATACAAATATCTGTATATATTTTCTTAAAGGCGAGAAAGAAGAAATTAGTAAAAATCTAAAAAAATTAAAGCCAGAACAAATAAAAATTCCTTCCATAGTTAAAGCAGAGTTACTACTAGGAGCTGCTAAAAGTCAAAACTCAAAAAAAAACAAAGACCTAGTATTACGTTTTCTAGAGCCTTTTGAAATTATTCCTTTTGGAGATACTGAAGCAGAAATATATTCAGAAATCCGAAGTGAATTAGAGAAAAAGGGAAAGCCAATCGGACCGAATGATCTACTGATTGCTGCAACAGTCCTTGGCGGCAACGGGACATTAATCACAAATAACGTAAAAGAATTTAAGCGCATCCCATCTCTCAAGGTAGAAAACTGGGAATAAACTCATAAAGAATAAATACCTATTTCACTCTCTCTTCCTCGGACTTGAATCTTACCAATTGATTCTGTTTGAAATAAATCTTTAAGATTTAATTTTGTATTCTCAGTAATGAGCAAATCTTTTCCCACTTCTTTGCAATGACTTTCAAGCCTTGACGCAATATTGACAGTATCCCCAATCACTGTATATTCTAATCGAGTCATAGAACCGATGTTTCCAGCGAGGACTTTTCCAGAATGAATTCCAATTCCAATTTTTAATTCAGGAAATCCTTTCTGCAAAAATTCCTTACTTAAACTTTTAGCACTATCTCTCATTTTAATTCCTGCTCTTACAGCTGATTCTGCATGATTTTCTAAAGGAATCGGTGCTCCAAATACAGCAAGAATCGCATCGCCTATAAATTTATTCACTAAACCTTTTTCTTCAGCAATGCAAATACTCATTTGTTCGAAGTATTGATTGAGCCAACTCACTACATCTGCCGGAGGAATTTTTTCTGAGATTGTGGTAAATCCTCGTATGTCTACAAATAAAACACTAACATCTCTTGTCTCGCCGCCTAATGCCAGGTTGCCTCTTAATAAATAATCTCTTACAGTTGGATCCACTACTTTGCCAAATGTATCTTTGATAAATTCTTTTTCTTTTATGGATAGAGACATTTCATTAAACCTCTCTCCTAAAAATCCAATTTCGTCATTAGAATTTACGATTACCGATGCATCTAGATTTCCCAATTGAAGTTGACTCGTTGCAGTTTCTAATTCTCTAATTGGATTTGCAAAGGAATGTGAAATAAAAAAGGTTAAAACAGTTCCAATAAAAATAATTCCAAGAAAAACAAAGGCAGTCTGAGGATAATATCCATTTATCTGATTATCATTTAAAATCGAGAGAATTAAATCTACCAATAAAATACAAGGCGTTACAGCTACAGTAATGTAGAAAATAAAAAATCGAGATCGTATGGATACTTTTATAGTTTTTGGAATTTCGCTTAGATGTTCTCCAACTAAAGTTAATCGAATGAAATTCTTATTAACCATATCCATAATATAATATACAAACACAAAACAAAGATTAGCCATAAGAAAATTAAACAATGAATATTTAATTGTAGACATTGTTCCAAAATGAATATTATTATTTTGAAAATTAAGAAAAGAGCCTAATAAAGCCAAACCCCATCCCGCAAAACTTACAGTTGCATTCACAATAGGTAAATTAATAATAATCGATTTTATTTTATCTGATAACGGTGGGCGCTCTTTTTTAAACATATAGATAATGAGCGGCATATTGTAAATATACCCAATCGATGTAGGAAAAATAAAAGACATATAACTAAAAAATTGCAGTGTAAAATCATCCGACTGCATGGCTGTATTTAATTTTTGAACTTCATCAGCAGATAATAAAAGAGGAGCTATTATAGAAAAACTTATACTAGCTACTATACCATTAACCCCGACTGGAATCAAAACATAGGCAAGTGCAAATCCAATATATCTTCGTCTATCCATACTCAATTACAGCTTCTGTTCTAATGTTTCAATAGATGCCTTTAATGTTTGAAGTGATTTCTTCAAATCCAGTGGACTATTCTTGTAATCCGCTTGGGCATTTAAGAATTGATAGTATCCCTGGTTGATTTCTCGAATTGGATTGATAAGATCTTCTGGATTTTCAATCTTTTTAGTTTTTTGTCTAATCTTATAAACTTGTTTATATCCAAACTTAGAAATCTCAAAAAAATAAGCTGGAACCAAAACATAGAGCGAAGTATACAATACACGCAAAAATTTATATTCTCCAGTGAATACATGATTCACATAAAGCCATATAACACTGAATATCCCCACTGCAAAAGTTATATTCAATCTCGGAGTTGTTGGAGATATATTATTAACTAGAATTAGAATCAGCGCACAAAAAATAAAAAGTAAAATTACCTCCGGCGGCACAATCGTAAAGAATAAATCAAAGAAGTTGATTAACTTCTTCATTGACTCTATGAAAGTTTTAATTCCGAGTAGCTCGTTTAATGTATTTTGAATTCCTACTAATTCGTTTTTTAATTTGTCTACAAAATCTAACATGTATTACCCCTTTCCTATTTACTCACCCCATAATTGAAAAAACTGTCAAGTTAAGAAATTTTTCTCAAGCTTATATAAAAACGTCCGATAGACATAAGGTGAAAATAGATAGTATTGACTCCATCCAATCCGTAATGCAAAGGATTAGAGAAATTTCTCAATTTACCCAGGAAATCGAAAAAGGGTCATCTGAAAACTTAAAACAAATTGCTGACAAGCCTGAATTTGCGAAAGAACTTGATGTAGCCCTGGGAAATATCGAAACTCAAAAACCACATAGTCCATCTATTTTAACACCAAAAGAAGTCACACTGAAAGTTGATTCCTTAAGAGACTCTGACTTAGCAGAATCTACAAAAAGCAAACCACAAAAAACAAGAACCATTCAAGATATAATTGAATCTGAATCAAAAGCAAAAGGTCTTGATCCAGATTTAGTCAAAGCAGTGGTCAAAGCAGAATCCAATTTCAACCCGAGGGCTGAATCTCCGAAAGGAGCTATGGGGCTAATGCAACTTATGCCCGATACAGCAGAAGAGCTTGGAGTAGAAAACCCTTTTGATCCGGTCCAAAATATAAAAGGCGGAACAAAGTATTTAAAAGAGCTACTCGATACTTTTAAGAATAAAGACCTTGCTGTAGCTGCTTATAATGCAGGACCAGGGGCTGTTCGAAAATACAAAGGAATTCCTCCCTACTCAGAAACAAAAGGCTATGTAAAAAAAGTAAATTCTTACCTGAATGAATACAGGTAAATATTAGCTTACTTCCAAATACCTACATGCCAAACTCAAATACGAATCATTTTGATTTAGAAGCTTTAAGAGAAAATTTAGAATACGATGAAGAGTTTATAAAGAACTTTCTAGTGCTTTTAAAAAAAGAATTCGATGTATCTTTCAATATTCTAACAGAAGAATTTAAAAAACAAAATATAGAAACCATTAACACCACTGCTCATCGTATCAAAGGAACAGCGCTAAATGGTTGTTGCTTTGAGTTATCACAATTAGCCGCAACTTTAGAAAGAACAAAACCTTTCAACAAAGAAATCATCAGCGCTTTGATGGAAAAAATTTCTACAGAAATAGATTTAGTAAAAACTTTAATCCCCTAACTACTTTCGAATTAGAATCATCAAATTCGATTTATCATTTCCCTTTAATACACCATAACCATATTTAAATGGCAATGGTTTTGCATTTTGTTTGAATTCATTTTGTAAATCTATTTGGTCGGGAACATTGGGAGTATTTTGTAGTCTAGCCCGCGCAGTATATACTCCAAAGACTTTTGGTTCCCATAAATTTTTATCAAATGCTTTAAAGGGAATAGCAGAATCATCCTGCACAACTGTATCAGTCTTTGCTAATATAGTTTGAATAAACTTTTCATACATCGGTAGTTGCAATACATACTCTGCTGATTTCAGAAGTAAATTAAACTTACCCTGTTGCAAAAAAAACTTTCCTTCTGCAGTTTTTTCATCTGCAGAGTTTTCATTTATATACATTCTAAAAAATGTAAGCTCCCTACTATACTTTTCCCCTTGCTTATGAAAATAAATTCGAATTGCTTCGACCTTGTCTGGATTTTTATCTGCAATATGTGCTTCAGTCTCAGGAATTAATTTTCCGGTCGGATCGAGTTCTACTCTTTCCCAGTAATCTATTTTTAATCCAAGTCGAGTCATAAAAATTAAAAGCACGGGCGATGTTCCAGAAAAATGCGGATTTGCAAATTCTCTTCTCATTCTTTTACGAGTAAAATAGTTTTGCGCTGCCATTTCACCAACCATACTTTGAATTGAATTAAGTCCCTGTTTTAACTGCTCGGGTGTTAGTGTATTTGGATCAGTGATTTTTCCCGCAGGCTCAAGTCCTACCATTATATTTGAATTTGCTTCTGGATAAAATGCATGAAGATTTACAAAGTCAGCACCGCTGAGAGGGTAAAACGCTGTATTAGCCGCTGATTTTTCCGGCATAACGTCTTTTTTAAATGGCTGCACTTTTTTTAAATAGTCTGAATCAATTTTTTCCCAATACGAATTGATAGTATTCGCATACGATTTATAACTTGGAGATTCAGTTAATTTGGCGAATCGATTTTTCTCATCTAGTGGAATTCCTGAAAGAAACAAAGATAATTCATAC
>Ga0075158_10001987_pt1 | contig 15089 bp, 23 predicted proteins | sample JI91814BDNA_FD_70968 | JGI IMG/M metagenome (GOLD analysis project Ga0075158, IMG submission 70968) | Wastewater effluent complex algal communities from Wisconsin, to seasonally profile nutrient transformation and Carbon sequestration -... | ecosystem: Engineered > WWTP > Effluent > Algae... | reverse complement strand
TGTGAATTTTTTTTTAAGAATATTTTCAAGGCCTTGCGCCAACCCTCAGGCTTCTTCTACAGGCCAGGAACGCAAAACTAATAACAATTGAGGGCCTGCTTATGATTATTTTCTTCTTTTAGCTAGTCCGCTGAATAGTATTGATTGTCCAGCCAAAAAAGGGCCATAAGCCAATAGAAAAGAATTGCCGCCCATTGGAATAATACCAGTGTAAGTTCCAATTGTGATAACGGCTCCGATAGCTGCCAGAACGATACCGACAGCCATTATATTTTTAGCTGATCTATTTTGATGTTCAAGAATCACTCTTTTTTGTATTTCGTTGTCAAGGATTCTCATAATTGCCTTTATTTCTTCTTCCTCAATGTTATTCTTTTTCATCTCTTGGCGCGCAGCATAGAAGTCAAACTGATCAAGCCTAATTTTCTTGAGATAGAAGTCTATGATTTTTGCTCTGTCCATACTTTACTGAATTTTTTGCCTTGCCACGATATCAATATACGCGCAACTCAATGGCACATAATCCCTACCAAAAATAGCAGATACGCGCTACAAAATCCATTGGAAGTTATGTTCGATGAATTTTGCGTCAGCCTGCGAAATATCATCTCCTATTTTTCGAGGACGAAACGATGGCAATGAAGGGGTTGTCGCATAACACAACATCCAGTCTGCCTGCGGGTCCTGGCTCCTACCCTCGGTCTTCGCCATCCATTCTCCACTCTTTGTCCACTCTTCCTCCACTCTCTGTTCGTTGATCGTTTGTTGCCTATTCGGTGCTTGCCTGGAGGTAGTCCAAAAAAAATTTCGCAGCCCGACAATAGTTGGCGGGCTGCAGACCTATACTGGCAAAAAAAATCTATGGCACTTGTAAAAGAAAACGCAGTTACTAAAGGACTCAGCGGCATGCTGGGCGGACAACTGTTATTTAAAGTAGTTGGCGGTCGCACCGTGGTCTGTAAGGCCCCGGCCCGGCCCCGTGTACAATCAGAGAAACAGCGGATCAACCGGGAGAAGTTCAGGAGAGCTAGCTCATGGGCGCGTCAACAACTCTCTAACCCCGATCGTCTCCTGTACTACCGTACACTGGCACGTCAACATCAATTGCCCAACGCTTACACTGCAGCCGTGGCAAAATATATGAAGCGGGTAGGAGATTCGGAACCCACTTCAGTGTTCTCGTTTAATTACAAATCACAGCCCCAGCTCTTCTTTGATAAACTCTTTGGCACCTGAAGGCCCTGCGATGGTAAGCCATGTAAATCCATCTTCGCTCCCCGCTATGGCTAAACTGAAATTAAAAAAATTGCAGCATTGACGCTCCGTCTTGATAAACTCGGTCAGCTGATCAATCGTACTATCGGAGCCTTCGAATTTATATTGGAAGCCATTTTTGATTTCTTTCTTCTCAAGGACTTGCCATGTTAACGCAGCGAGGATGGTCTGCTTTCGCTCTTGCAATTCCATGGAAGTGAGTTTACAGACCAAGGGCTGCTTCTGATCACTATTCTTTTCCATAACTTTTGGTTTGTTTTGTGCGTAGAGATGAAAGGAAATGAATAACAGGACGGGCAAAATAGTTTTCATAATTTTAGATTGACTATCAAATGTAAATCGTGGAGTATAGTCCATGGTCAAGCAAAATTTCAAAAAATATTTTATGTTGATTGGGGAGATCGCTGCAAAGTCAGGTCTATCAAGAGATACGATCCGGTTTTATGAAAAACAGGGGCTAATTCAAGTAGGGCGAAAAGAAAGACGATTCAATAACTATAAAGAATATCCGCCTGCGGTGCTGAGAAAATTAGCTACGATTAAAAGTTTAAAGCATTATGGCTTCACCCTCAACGAAATAAAAGAATCGATTGAGCTGTGGGAGACAGGCGCGTTTGATTGCGTAGAAGAAAAACCCAAACTGCTCCAGCGGGTTGAGGAAATAGAGAAACAAATTCAACAACTTATGCTGATCAAACATAATTTGTTACGGTCAATTGAAAATTGCCCCGGTGATTGCGATGTGGTGAAGTCACTTCGCGGGTAATTCGTAAATAATTTAATATTTGCAATCTAAAATCGGTGACCAACACAGTTTTGCATAACTTCAAACATTATCACCAGCGATACGTAATAACTCCCTAAACCATTCAGTATGACAAACTATCAGGCCTTTAAGGCATTGCACTTCAGTCAGGAACTATTTGTATTGCCCAACGCATGGAACGCGGAAAGTGCGCGGATGCTATCAAAGAGTCAATTCAAAGCTATCGCTACTTCCAGCGCAGCAGTCGCTGCTGGTTTAGGTTATGAAGATGGAGAGCAAATGCCTTTTGCCGATTACCTGTTTATGGTCAAACGCATGCTATCGGTCATCACGTTGCCGCTCACCGTTGATATTGAGATGGGTTATGGAACAACGAGTAAAGAAATTTATTCAACCATTTCCGCGTTGGCCGATGTGGGAGTAGTGGGTATCAATATGGAAGATTCACATTTTAAGCCCAAGCGCATTCTTCAGGATGCGGATGCATTTGCCAAAAAGTTATCGGGTGTAAAAGACGAGCTTGATAAAAACCACGTAGCGGTATTTGTGAATGTGCGCTCCGACACGTATCTGTTAGGTGTGAATGACAAGGAAAAAGAAACCATAAAACGAGCAAAGCTATACGAGTCGGCCGGGGCAGATGGGTTGTTTCTTCCGTGCATAGTGGCGGATGCGGATATTGCATCGGCAGCGTCTTCCACAAAGTTACCCATCAACGTAATGTGCTTTCCGGGATTGAGTGATTTTAAAAAACTGTCGGCATTGGGCGTGAAGCGGTTGAGCCTTGGCGGCTTTCTGTTTGATGCAGTGTACCATCAGGTAAACGTGCTGTCTGAAAGAGTGGTGAAAGACAAGACGATTGATGCGCTAGTGCAGAAGTAAATTGGTGGACGATTCTTCCAATACAAGCAATGAGAGTTTTGTGATATTTGAGAGTACCTATCAATACAAGAAGAATTTTTCAAACAAAAAATTTTCGAAACCTAAACAATATGAAAAAATTATTGGCGATATGTTTTTCTCTAACAGGTTTATGTTTGCTCGCCTGCGGACAAAAGAATGTAAACACAAAACTACCCGAAACTTGGAATAAAGATTTCACGATTCGGGTAACAATTTCTGGTAACATGAATGGTAGCCACCCCCAAACTATCTTTACGTATGACTCTTGCGTACACGTTAGCAGAGATAGCAATGGCAATCGCAAAAGAGAAGCTATTGCGCTCACACAAAAAGACAGAAATGAAATACTACAGTTCCTAAAGAGGAACAACGTTGAAAAATTCTCTTCCAAATATAAAAGAGGCCGCATACTTGATGGCTCAAGTCGTTCCATTTGTTTCTTCGGGTCCGATGTACCCTGCATGGAAGTCGGCACCTCATATCGAGTAGGTGAGGAAAACGCTGAAATATTTAGAACAGTGTATGATTACCTCGATAGTTTTTCAACCAAATGATTTTGATGGCTGCCGCTAAATAATGACTATAGACTTATCGCCCGATAATCGTATTTTTATCCTGCCGACCGAGTAGTAAAATCGTAAGAAAATGAAAACTATATTTTTTGTCAGCCTATCAGTAATTGGAATGAGTATGGAAATCTTTGGTCAAAAAGATTCAAACCAAAAACTCCCCGATACATGGACTGAAGATTTTACTATTGAGCTTAACCTGTCTGGCAATAGAGATGGTAGCTATTCTAAAATGAAATTTACGTACACCTCGTGCGAATACGATATTTATAAACGCAATGCCACTCGCTCCAATAAAGGAACGAAGGCACTCACCGAGAATGACCGTAACCAGATATTGAAGTTTCTTAAAAAGAATAAGGTAGAAACGTTTACTTCTGAACAAATGCCTGTCCGTGATGGCTATCGTAGCTCCGTTTGTTTCCAGCCAGGGTTTTGCATGGAAGGAGGCACAGGAACCGAGATGAGTAAGGAAAATAAAACGTTATTTAACACGGTGTACGCATACCTAAGTAGCTTCCCCAACAGATAAAACCAACCACGTTAAAATCATTAGAAAATGAAAGCCATCTTTGTTATTTACCTATCACTAATCGGGCTAAGTAATTGGAAGTAATTTCGTCTGGCAGAATATTTTTCGATTTATGAAGAAAATAACCTAAGCATCAACAAAGTTGTTTCATTTACCATTGAGGATCTAGTAAAGTAGGATAATGTAGTTAGGTTCAATGCTTCCGAAAGCATATCCATTTTATTTGGTATGAATCAGAATGTATAACCGATACTGATATTTACAATCCAAGGTGTATTGCCAGCTCCGATACTTGCGGCATCATGCGTCTCGGTTTTTCCTGTCAACTTATTATTGTAACTGAATTTATCGTCATTCAAATTGCTTGAAACATTGGGCCAATAGCGTATGCTTGGCGCAATGGTAAGACCTTTCCACGTATTGTCTTGCTTTTCAAACGGCATCCATCGATAGTAGGCACCCACACCCAATGTAAAAGTAGAATAGCTGTTGATTTTATTGGCATCCGTTTGGGTTTCGTCCTGATAGTACACTTCAAACAAATGTAGTTTGGGCTCAAGCCTTACATTAAATCCTTTGGTAAATCGATAACCAACCCCCAAACCGAGCGAATGTGTCACGCGCAGGTCAAGCTGCTGTTGTTTGATGTCGCCACCTACAAATTCCCCGTCTAAATGCAAACCAAAACCATGCGAATAATCGATGACCAATTTTTTTGTCCAGTAGTTGGCTTCAATATTAAAGCCTTTCAATAAAATGGGTTGATTGAGTCCCAACAAAAGACTCAACTTATTTTTGCTGTCAGTTTTTTGAGCGTTGGCTATTGGGCAAGTCAAAATTGAGCTGATAAAAAGGATTTTTGCAAAAGTTTTCATGTTTCGTGATGCGTTAAAGTGAATCACAAAGGTGACAGATCGTAATTGCCCCGCACAGGACATTTGTCCAAAAAGATTTTCAGCGCACGGTAGAGCGAATGCGGCTCAAATGTCGCTGGGTAATACCCAAATAGGAAGCAATATTGGAAAGTGGCAATCGTTGAAAAACGCCTGGACGTTCTCGCATCAATTTCTCGTAACGAGCTTCTCCGCTAAGGTTGGCAAGGTCAGTCGCATATTGGGAATACCTCACAAAATAATTCTCTGCCAAAGCAGTACGAACTTCCTGCATTGCGGGCAACTGTTGAAAAAGTAGCTTCATTTTTTCAGCACTCAGCGACATAAGTACTGTATCTTGAATGGTTTGAATGCTCATCACCGATGGCGTGCCAGAATTGAGGCTTTGGTATTGCGTAATCCAGTCTCCTTCAAAAGCGAAGTCAACCGTTTTCTCCTCACCGTCCAACATTTGCCAATAAATGACAGCACCCTTTTCTATAAAAGCCACCTCACGGCACACTGAACCTTCTTTCAGGAAAAATCCATTTTTTAGTATGGGGATTTCCTCAAAGAAAGACAATGCAAAGTCTATCTCTTCTTTTTTGAATGAGTGGTGATTCTGTAAGAACTGAGTGAGCGACACTGTCGATAGTAACTTTAGTTAGCAATAAATATACCTTGTTATCCCAGCCTAAAAGGCCTTACAGTAGCACATTATTAGCGTCACACCCAAACCTTGCTTTTTCCGGTCTCGATCACAACAAAAAATCCCGCTTGCGCAGGATTTTCTCTTTGTTTGCAGAGGAGGAGGGTGTACTTTTAATTTTACAACAACCTCGCTATCAATTTCTTATTTGCTTTTCAAGGATTGTGGCACCACTAAAGGCACCAATAACAAAATCAACGCACGATTCGATAATCCCTTTGTTATATCAAACATACAAAAAGTGAACCGGATTTGAAAAATTTATCCGATTCACTTTTAATGCGATTAACAAAATTGAAACTGTTGCAACTAGCTAGGTTAAAGAATAGAAACCTGGCTGCCCTTTACGGGATGAAAGGATGGATTGTATTCGAGATATTTAAGTACAGCAAGATCTCCTATAATCTTATGATAAGTCGACTTCGATTTAATCTTTGCAGCACACATAATACTCTTCCTTGAAATATTAAAAGGGTTATTGAGCCCGTTGCCAATCCAGGCGGAACATAATGCGGTGCATAGACTGATATGGCTCGTGCTTAGGTTTACGTCTGAGGTGACACGCAGAAGGAAATTGTTTAACTGTTCAGCTTTGTGCATGGCTTTCTATCAGTTTTATAATTTCCGAATAGTCGTAGAAGATGATGCCACCTACTTTACTGTAGGAAAGTGAACCGTTTAGTCGTAAGTTTTGAAGCGTGCCCGTTGATATCCCTAACAGCTTCTTTACTTCAGATGACTTAAGCCACTTCTTGACGGGTGTGGCAGTTGTATTATTCAGGATATTTTTAATCTCCCTAAATAGGTCTTGCTTGAAATGATCAAGATCACCAACAGTAAGGATTTGGTCTCTGTGCAATCTCTGTCTCTGCTCTTCTGTGTTTGTTTTGTTCCTCCCCTCCATAATTTCTCTTTTAAGTAAAAATGGGTCAGTACAAAAACCCAGGTTGAATTTTATGAATGAATGTTAATGACAATAAGCAATAATTAGTGATTTTGAATGATTTCTTAAAAACGCACCTGAAAACTATTTGAGTTCGCAGTTAGTTCATTGAAATATTCCAACCATAATTATTAACGAGTATAAATACTTTCTCTTTTACACTAACAGGCACTCCATCATTGGAACCTAAAGTAAAACCCACTGGAGCCTGAAGGATTCCAGATGGCGCGGCATTTGTCCCTGCCACGTTTAGTGATTTTGCCCCAACACCCCAGTTCTTGCTGCGATTTTGATAAATCGAATCAATAGTTGAGTCTACATTAACCTGGCTCATGTTGTTGTTTTGAATTTGTATCGAGCCAGGGAAGAAGCTGTTGACTCCGAAAGGAAAGGCTATGTTGAGCAAAGGACAATTACTGAAATGCCACCTTCTCTGTGAAGCTTGTGTTGCTATATACTCAACATTTTCCATGTTATTGATTACGGCCAGGTTTGGATTGTTAAAGCCATGAAGGTCAAGCGAGCATTTGGCTGTACCGGGAGTTGATGGTAATGTTATTGAGTCAAGGTTCGGACAGTTGTTCACGAGCATTTGACCGATGGGATTTATAGTGTCTGTTCTGCCTGACAAATCAATAGTTGTCAATCCGGAAAATCGTCCGATAAGTGCGGTAATTCTGGTTAAGGAATTCAAGTCCGGAAGTTGTATGATGTCACATCGGTCAATGTTAATTGATACGATTGTTGTGCCGTGTGCCGCAAGATTGTTGAACCCTTCCAGCGCAGGATTAGATTGAACCTGAATTGTAGTGAGTTTTGCAATATTAGGAAGTGTAACTTTTCCGGTAAGCTTGCACGAGTCCGCAACAAATGTTGTGAGGTTTACGAGCGTGTCAGTATTCAAGTTATGACCAAATCCGTCAGCACTGTTTTGACCGCCATCAGCACTTGCCCCAGAACCTAAACGCAAATCTGTTAATCCAGTGCAAGCCCTGATTTGACTAATAAGATTGGGATTAGCTGAAACACTTAGCCCGTTCCCCATCAGATAGAGTATGCTCAACGAATTGGTAACAGGTAAAGTTAAGGTCTGAATATCGCAACCGGATAATTCAAGTTTGATTGCCCCAGTTAATCCGCTCACATCAACAACAGGTAATGAATTGGAATTACCCGAAGCCGTTGACTGATTGCCCATCCAGAAATGAATGATGTTTGGCTTAAGAGCGATTAACGAGACATTGCCGCTTATTCCTGTTCTGCTCGCAGCAAACCATCGTAGTGTATCACCAAAGTCAGCATCCGTAAAGTTTTTGTTCCAATTGATGTTGCTGTTTTGGTCTGTCCAAAAGGAAATGATTTTACCATTCTTCAGGATAGTTTGAAGAGCTGCCTTGTTGGAATTTTTCAGGTTTGAATTACGAACGTCAAAAATCTCAATGTTGTCAAGAACGCCAGGCAGTATCCATATAATCAGCGGGCTGCCTGACATAGTAATCACTTTCAATTTATCCTTTCCGATAAGGTCAAGCGTTCCGGTGATCCCTGTCGGACCAAACCCAAAAGTATTGGGATAGCCACTGTCCATTGCAAAGTACAAGTCCTCCAGGTCAACGCAGTCCTGCATAGCATCGTTGTAAAAAGAAGCATTAAGATTATTGGCTGAATTCCATGAAATGTGCTTCATGGTTTTCGGAAACTTAGCAATGGAAGTAAGCACGGGTAAGTTTCTTAAATAAACCATTTCCAGGTTGGGCGGCCAGCCATCTATTTTTGCAATGGCTTGCCTCGCAATCAGAACAGCTTTGCAATTCGGGAACTGAACAAGCTGCCCTCCCAGGTCTCCTACCCATTGCGTATCGTCTGCACTGATTGTCACACCGCTATTGTTTTCACTGAAGAAAACCAGCATCATCACTTCACCTGGATCGGATATCCGGATTCTGAAATCTCTTGTTGCCGGATTAATGTTGGCCGTATTATACCGGAAGCGAATGCTTCGTGTGATTCCGGTGTATCCACTTTGAATGTTGGCTCTGATAATCCGGACATTGTTGATATACGAACCGATAGTCGGAACTCTCCACAAGGGATTGTCGAATGACCGTGCTTTTACAAATGTTGCATCTGTATAAATGCCCCAGGTGTTTGAACTGAAAGGTGTAAACTCATCAGGCGAACCTTCGCCTGAGATGTCTGGCTCCGCTACAATACCGAAACCCTGAACAAAGTGTGTGCAGGGTAGCGCAAAGTAACGGGCGCCTTGCTGAACTTCTCCACCTGCATCCCTCGACTCTAAAACTGCCTGTCCTTTCCCAATGAGCCCTATCATACTCAATTCGGTAAGAAGTTATGACTTGGTATTAAAAGAATTCTTCCGAGTTCCAGGCAAATGGCTGTAACAATGTCGCGCGAAAACGCAGGCATCGTGCCATTGGTTGTCGGATCGGTCAGGGCAATAGCATTTCCAAACGGCAGAAAGTATCGTCCAGGTTTGAGTAAAAAGGTATGGTTAGCTGAACGTTCAATAATGAAAATGTGATGCCTGCCAACAGTCTCTCCGGTGAAATCGAAATTGGTAATACTTCCGCTCTGCGTGAACTTAATGATAGCTTTACCTGCCAGATTGATCACCGGCACTCCGGAAACATCACCAAGGTCAACATTGCGCCATTGATTGAAGTCAAGCGCAGCAAGAGCATCCGTAAGGTCTTCCGTTTTTACAAGTTGTGCATCACTAAGGATTGCGTTTAATTCCCCAAGTGTGTCAACATCTTCTGCTGTCAGGTAGTTAAGTCCCTGAATGATGTTGTAGAGTTTCTCAATCGTATCGGCATTGGCCGGTGCATTTCCTTTAACTGCATTGATTGCATTGGTGAGGTCTTCAGTTTTAATTAAGCCTGCATCTGAAAGGATGGCATTCAATTCAGCCAGTGTATCAATGTCCTGTGCTGTGAGAAAATTCAGGCTTTGAATGATGTTATAGATTTTCTCCAACGTATCTGCAACGGGAGGGACATTGCCTTTAACCGATTGAACAGCACTATCGAGATTTTCTGTTTTAACCAGGACAGCATCGGTAATGATGGCATTCAACTTGGCCAGTGTGTCAATATCTTCACGCTTTAACGCATTCATCTCGGTAGTGAATTTCAAATAGATTTCATACACCAACTCTTCAATGGCTGAATGAAATGGTGGCTTAGGTACACTCATAGTATTTTAACATTCGGTTTAAATACCCATCCCAAAGCGATGGCTGCAAAAATGGTGGTGGCCGTGATTACTCGCTTGAGTGTAATGCGTCTTAGCGATCTGAAATCAATCAGCGTATAGCTGAACTTATTACCATAGAGCTTGGCATGCTGACGGCACAATTCCATGAATTCCACGAAGTCATCCGCGTTCTTAAACACCTGGCATCCGGCAGAGTACCTATCAATTGACTTGGTTGTTCCTGACACAGAAGCTCGGTGAATGTTGATTCCAAAACTCCCGGTTTGCCTGGTTCCATTCTTGAAATCCAAAATCGCATCGCGGTCATAATCACGTATTACAGTAACAGGCTTTTGCTGAACAAGTGCCTCGTACATTCCTCTATGTTTTCCGATGGAATAGGCGTCTACATTCTGGCCTTGTGCCAAGATGGCTGTACCCTGGGGAAACGATGGATTGTTTAGCCAGAAGGTTCCTGGGTCAGTAGTTGCCGGATAGATGTGGTAGTCCCACTTTCCATCCGGCTTTTTATAAAAGACATGTATCTCATCATCAAAGGCATTTGACTGAACGCTCTTACTCCGTAGTCCTACGATGTTAAGTTCATACGGCCTTGTGTAGAGAACAAAGCCATATTCTTTTAGAATTTCCTTGATGCGTGATAACATGTGCTGATTCTTAAATTTTCGTTAGGAGTACTTGAATGAGTTCACCCGATTCATCCAGCCATCATAGAATACAATCTGATCGGGCTTCCTTCGGATGATGTTATTGAGAAATACCTTTCGCTCAATTTTAAGCAGGTTGAACAGACGCTCCTGGTCACCGGTGTTGATAGCGCGGAGTGTTTGAATCCCTACTATACCATCCACTTCTACATTGAGCAATCGCTGAACGATCTTAGCCACAGTCTTTCTTCCTGAGTTGTAACCCCAATCCACAATAAATTCGGCCACCGATTCATTGGAAATATGGTCAGCCAAGAAGTAATCCCAGAATATTTTCTTGGCGATATACCGTGCATCTTCTTCCGTGAGCTTCTTGATGTCTTCGGCATCAATATCTCCGTCACCATCTTTATCATGTCCATGTTCCTTCCACACCGAAAGAATGACTCCATACTTAGTCGGGCCTCCTTTATCCAATGGATGATTCACATACCCTCCCTCTAATCGCAGGAGCTTGCCTGCGAAGTTTTCAAACTTTGCCATTGTTAGTATTTATTTTTTTAAGTGTACTTGACGTCTTGTGTAGGAACATTCAGAATGCTGTCATCAATCGACTTGAACCAGGTCATTCCATTGGCTACTTCTAATTCATCTCCGAGTATCGTATTTCTGCGCACCGGTATCCGATTGTTTCGTGAATCAGTGACTACCGTCTCTCTAATAGTAATCAGGTCTTTGTATAACGGTAAGCCTTGCAAGCTCCACGTTCCTGTACTACTCACCTTTAAACCGATGCGCAGAAATTCATTTCGTATTTGCACTTTGGCCGCTTCATTACTCTTGAAAGCATATTCCAGAAGATCATTCACGATGGTTTTAGAGATGAAACCCTGCTTCTTGTAGTACTCATTCACTGCTGAATATTCTGAAACAGATTTAAGTTGTTTCAGCACACTGAGTACCTGACTGAGGTTCTTCGCTTGTGCCGCACCATAAAGACTCAATGCCAATGATGAAGGATTGAAAACTACTTGAACCGTATTTTTGCTTGCACCCGTAATCTTGTTGAAGAGAGTTTCGTCTACTATTTCAGGATAGCCTGCATTCTTTAACGCTGCCGCTGTTTGTGGTCCGAATTGTCCATCAATCAAAATAGACGGTGTCGTTTTTGATAATGCTTGCTGAAGTGCAGTTACCCACGTGCCTTTACTGCCTCGCTTCAGCGGGAAACTATCACTGGCTGAACTCAACATTTTCGAAGTGAACGAACTTATTGAAGTAGGAAGGGTATTATTAATGATGATCGTATCAGAGTTATTGTCAGAGGGTAGTTGATTCTGTTCAACCGCCTTCTTCCTTTTTACCCGATCATACACCAGATAACCACCACCGCCAAGTGCTGCAAGTGCCAGGGCATAGATAAATACTTTGGCAGGTTTAACTCCTCGCTTCTTCCCCTGACTTTTTGTCTGAGCAGTCGGTTTGGATTTAGGCTTCTTGCCCTGCGTTTTCTTCTTTCCCTTCGATACCGTCTTCGCCATCACTTCTTTGCATTTAAAACTCTAATCAGCTCATTGTACTCCTCACTGCTCAACTCATCTTCCAGGTCCGCATTCAGACTTCTTCCATAAAGATTGGCGTATTCCTTTTGCACTTTTGTGTACATGCTTTTGGATGGCATGTCATTAAACACCTGCATCACCATCTTTTCATTCGTTCCCCAACCCGCATAGTTGTCATTATCAAATGCCATCTTCAATTGCTTGGCAAAGGTTGCCGGATCACCTACTTCAAGACTATGCTTTTGTGAAACATTCGCTCTCGTTTTCTTATAGAAGTGACGAGCCAGAAAAAATAGTCCGGTAGCCGTACCAAGTCCCAGTGTCGAATAGATCACCAGGGTCTTGAAATTTTGAATCTTCTGTCCGTCTACATTCATACCGTACTCGTCCCTTCGTTTTCTTATAATCCCAATGCCTTCTTTGCCAGGGCTGTCTTTCCAGGATCATTCTTTACCACATCGGCAAGCTTTGCTATTTCGCGTGCCTTTAACTTTTGCATCAAGATGGATGCTGCTGTCAGTTTTACTTCTGCCTCACCTTGCGTTTGTGCTTCAATGCTCACTTCAAAACTGTACTTGTTCATGACTATGATTGTTTAATATTTAAATGATTTATTAAGACATCAATCTTACTCTTGTCATCGGCCAGGGTTTGAAGAATATGGAGTACGCTCTCAAACTCTTCCTTACTAAACTGTGACTTGAGTTGATTGACAAATTGAATAGCTGCCTGGTCATCCTCATTAAGGGAATGTGAAGAAGAGCTTGACTTTGGTTTAAAGCTTACTTCTGAATCCAGTATCGGGTCATCAATGGTTTCATCATTGCCCGGCTGCAATAGACCAGCGAGAGCCTCACCTCCAGGGAAGGCGGCCATGAGTTTTGGATTTCGTTTGATGAAACTCTCGACCAGGCTTGAGCCAACATCACCCAGGAAGCTGTTCAATGGAGATTGCTTCAATTCAAGTCGTGCGTTGTGTTTCTCCAACTCATCTACCTCGCTCTCCAGGTCGGCAATATGTTGTTTCAGGTTTTTGTTCTCGTCCCTGAGTGCATCGTACTCCTTTTCACGAAGCTTTCGTTGCACTTCCTCATCCACGATGTTCTTTACATCTACTCCCGAAAGTCCTTCTTTCTGATCTTCACCGAAGTAGAAAATTCGCTTTTCATTGTTGTTGCTACTTCCTGTGAAAAGTAGAATCTCAATAGACCGTGTATCGGCAGTGACGAAGTTTTCAAACATGGTAAACATATCAGGGTCACTGGTTCTGCGTACGGACTTAAACCCATCCACCAGAATTTCATAATCAATGGGCTGACCCTTCTCATGGTAGAGGCGCAGGTACTGCAAAAGGTTGTCAATCTTTTTCTGTTCGTATTTTTCTTTATTTGGTAGTGCCATAATCTGTTAATTCACAATGATTGCCTGTATAAATTTTATTCTTCGCTTTGCGTCTCCTGGGTTCGTAATCTTGATTTCTCCACGATGGATGTGAATGCTCTCTGGAATGGGGTCATCCGTTGAATCATACATTCCATAATCTGAGTCCACCACAAGCCCTGGAGGTTCATCGATGATGAAGAACATTTCATTGTAGGCAGGTATGGTTACTGTTTTTCCTGCCTCAACAATAAAATCACGATGACGAAAGTGATACTTGTTGTATCCCTGTTGCTTTAGTCTCAAGGGCGCAAACTGAAGGATGAATTGTTCTGTCATAAGTTGATCTCCATCGGTTCCAGGTAGTCATTGTCTTCCTCATCAATCTTATCCTCTGCGACTACTTCCTCTAACTCTTCCGCCATCTCGCATTCCACATAGACTGTTATCACAAATGGATTTGTGTATTGCACCCCCTTGAACCACGCATTGATAATCGAAGTATCGCCTTCAATGTGAACGGGTTTCATCTTCGGTACATTTCCGGTGACCCACGCCTTGTCTCCATCAAACTGCGAGTCTTCCACCAGGCATACAGCTTCATCGGAAAATTCGATTCCATCCTCCTGGACTTGTGCCACATGAAAGACATCCATCTTATCATTGGCCTGAAAGCTTAAATTCCCCAGTATCATTTTGCGGTAGCTGTTACGAGTATCCCTGTTACTTTCTTTACGTTAGCCGGTAGCCTGATTTCGAAAGGCTTGAACCGCTCAAGCTTATTCACCTCAAGTTTGGTTACGATGATTCTCCTTTTGGTCTTCGTAATGATCATCGCATCTCACAGGAAAGGCTAATGATAACTTTGTAAGCCGCAAAAGGAGCGTTCGGATTGGCCGTGTCTTTATACTGGATTTTTAATTCTCCATTTCCAGCTACCACTCCGTTACCTAATGATTTGTATCGTTGGTCCGGAGCCACTGCCATTCCACTCATGAACATTTTGCTTTCATAGTCTTCAGGATAAAGTTCTTCTCCGCTAAGCTCTATTCGCTGAGAGCCCCGGTAGAACAAGAGATTTGGTCTGTCAGAACTCATCATAATGCCATGCACTACTTTTACGTTCTTATCCAGGTCAAACTTCTTGCTCACGGGTTGCCCATCTGCGTCAACCAGGAACGTGTAGATCTTATCCACTAAACGCTTCTCCATGATCTACTAAGGAATAGTTGCTGTTCCTTCGAGGCCTACATAAAGAACTGAGTTTGCGTCAAGCCCTTTGATCGTGCCCAGTTCAATTTCAAACTCGATGTCTACATCATCATGAATCAGACGTGGGTTCGCCAGTTTGTAAAAACTCTTTGGCACCATGTCAAACTGTGTGGTCACAAACTTCCGGTTAGAAGTATCGCTCACCAATTGCTTTTTGTTGGCTTTGAGTTTGAACTCACCATTTGCCAATGCGCCCACGGTTTCGATGGAATCAAAACGGGTTGTTTTGATGTCATCAATATCCAGTGAGGTGGCGATTCCATGCAATAGATAAATTCCTGACACGAGTAACGCCATGTTCTTCGGAAGCTTCGCATTGCTGATGTTGCGCAGGTTCACTTCCTTCACATCCTGGCTTTCAAACATCTTGATCGTCTTCGCACCTTTAATGGGCTTGATCGTATAGATCAACTGATCAGCCA
>Ga0075158_10001986_pt1 | contig 15091 bp, 23 predicted proteins | sample JI91814BDNA_FD_70968 | JGI IMG/M metagenome (GOLD analysis project Ga0075158, IMG submission 70968) | Wastewater effluent complex algal communities from Wisconsin, to seasonally profile nutrient transformation and Carbon sequestration -... | ecosystem: Engineered > WWTP > Effluent > Algae... | reverse complement strand
GGACGTGTATAAGCTTTTAGTTTCTGCAATTTCTAATGCCGAGAACAATCATGGGCTTGACATTGATGACCTTTTTGTGGCAGAAGCTAGTGTCGGCAAGGGTTTAGTCATGAAGCGATTTCATGCCAGAGCGCGCGGAAGAGGTGCTCGAATCTTTAAGCCATTTAGTCATTTGAACATTGTTGTACGTGAAGAAAAAGGAATTGCGTAATGGGGCAAAAAGTCAACCCAATAGGCCTACGCTTAAAAATTAATAAGACATGGGACTCTCGCTGGTATAGTCATAAAAACTATGCAACACAGCTGATTGAGGATATGAAGATTCGTCAACATATCATGAAGACTCTGTCCCAGGCTGCGGTTTCCAAGGTTATCGTTGAGCGTCCAGCTAAGAAGGCTGTGGTCACGATTCATGCAGGTCGCCCCGGTGTTATTATTGGTAAGAAGGGTTCCGATATTGATAAGTTGCGTAACTTTTTGATCAACATGACTGGGAATAAAGATCTCAGCTTGAATATCGTTGAAGTGCGCAAGCCTGATATTGACGCTGTTATTGTGGCTAAGACAATTGCCCATCAAATCGAAAATCGTGGCAGCTATCGCCGTGCGATGAAGAAGGCGATGTCCACAGCACTCAGAATGGGCGCTGAAGGTATTCGTACAATGGTTTCTGGTCGTCTGTCCGGTGCTGAAATTGCCCGTGATGAAGAGTATATGGAAGGACGCGTTCCTTTGCATACATTGCGTGCGGACATCGATTATGGTTTTGCCGAAGCCCACACAACTTATGGTGTGATTGGCGTGAAGGTATGGATTTTTAAAGGTGAAGTATTTGGTCCACAAGAGCAACATTTGGCGCCTGTTGATACGTCAACAGTTGCAGCCTAAGGTTGTTTGGAAGGTCTTAAAGGTATAGGTTAATTATGTTATTGCCAAAGAAAACAAAGTTTCGCAAGCAGTTTAAAGGCCGTATCCATGGTAATGCCAAGGGTGGTACTGCGTTGAACTTCGGAAATTATGGTCTTAAGGCTCTGCAACCTGAGCGTATTACATCACGCCAGATTGAAGCTGCTCGTCGTGCGATTACCCGTCACATTAAGCGTGTGGGTCGTGTTTGGATTCGTATATTCCCAGACGTTCCAGTCTCACAAAAGCCTGCTGAAGTCCGTATGGGTAAAGGTAAGGGTTCTGTAGAATTCTGGGCATGCCGTGTTAAGCCAGGTCGTATTATGTTCGAGCTGGACGGTGTTTCTGAGGAAATTGCCCGTGAAGCATTCGAACGCGCATCTGCAAAGCTGCCGATTAAAACAAAGTTTATTAGCCGTTTGGGTATGGAGAGTCACTGATGAAGATGCAAGAGTTAAAGCTTAAGACCCCAAGCGAACTAAAAGATATTTTACTGAAATCTAAGCGCGAGCATATGAGCTTCCGCTTTCAAAAGGTAAACGCTCAGTTGACTTCCCCCGCAGAAATGCGCAAGGTTCGTCGTACAATTGCCCGCATCAAGACTATGATGCATGCGGCAGAACAAAAGAAAAGTTAAGGAGATCACATGCCAAGTCGAGTGTTACAAGGTACAGTGGTTAGCGACAAGTGCGACAAGACGGTGATCGTTTCTGTTGAGCGTCGTTACATGCATCCGAAGTATAAAAAGTTTATACGTCGTAGTAAGAAATATGCTGCTCACGATGAGAATAATACCTTTAAAGAAGGTGAAGTAATTCGTATCCGTGAATGTCGTCCAATTTCCAAGCGTAAGACTTGGACAGTTGTAACGACTACAGAGTAATGAGGGAAAAATGATTCGCGAACAATCTAGATTAGATGTAGCTGACAATTCCGGCGCTCGAGAAGTTGAGTGTATCCGCGTTTTGGGTGGTTCAAAAAGAAAATGCGCTTCAGTGGGTGATATCATTGTTGTGGCTGTAAAAGACGCGATTCCTGATCGCCGCGTTAAAAAGGGCGAGGTTCACAAGGCCGTTATTGTTCGCACATCTTATGGTGTTAAGCGCAGTGATGGCACAGAGATCCGTTTTGATCGCAATGCTGCTGTTCTTTTGAACACCAACATGGAACCTATCGGAACTCGTATTTTTGGCCCTGTGACACGCGAATTACGTGCACGTAAGTTTATGAAAATCATATCATTGGCACCAGAGGTATTATAATGCAAAAGAGTTTTCATGTTAAAAAAGGTGATACAGTTTTTGTCATCTCTGGAAAAGATAAAGGCGTAAAAGGCGAGATTCTTTCCGTCAATCGTAAAGATTCCCGCGTGGTTGTGAAGGGTGCGAACATTGTAACGCGTCACACAAAGCCTTCAGCAACATCTGCTGGTGGTATTGTGAAGCAAGAGTCATCCATTCATATTTCAAATGTAATGCATGTAGACCCAAAGTCGGACAAGCCAACACGTATCTCCCGTCAAATTCAAAAAGACGGAACTAAGGTGCGCGTTGCGAAAAAGTCCGGTGAAATGATCGATAGTAAGTAGAGCATATTATGGCCCGTTTAAAAGAACATTACGAAACAATAGTTAGAAAAGCTCTTCAAGAGAAGTTTGGCTATGAAAACCCAATGGAACTCCCAAAGCTTGAGAAAATCGTTCTCAATATGGGTGTTGGTGAAGCTGTGCGCGATAAAAAGAAAGTTGATATTTCTCTCGAAGAAATGACTTTGATCGCTGGACAAAAAGCTATTCCAACAAAAGCAAAGAACTCCATTGCTGGTTTCAAGCTCCGTGAAGAGATGAACATCGGTTGCAAAGTGACTTTGCGTAAGCAAAAGATGTACGAATTCCTGGATCGTTTGGTGAATATCGCCATGCCCCGTATCCGAGATTTTCGTGGAATCAATCCAAAGGGTTTTGATGGTAAGGGAAATTATGCTATGGGTATCCGTGAGCATATCATTTTCCCGGAAATCAACTATGACAAGATTGATGAGATCAAGGGATTTGATATCGTGTTCGTGACCTCTGCAAAAACAGATGGTGAAGCATTAGAACTCCTAAAAGGCTTTAATCTGCCTTTTTCGAAGAACTAGAGGATAAGATGGCTAAAGTTAGTTCAGTACAAAAAAATGATCGCCGCAAGAAGATGGTTAAGAGCCATCTGAACCGCCGCAGTGCCCTTAAAGCGATTGTTATGGATAAAAGTGTTACAGCCGAAGATCGTTTTCAAGCGACTCTTAAGCTTGCGCAAATGCCCAGAAATGGTGCAAAGATTCGTGTGCGCAACCGTTGTGCTATAACTGGTCGTCCACGTGCTTTTTATCGTCAATTTAATATGTCTCGTATTGCTCTGAGAGATTTCGCATCTCAAGGAATGATCCCAGGCGTTACAAAATCAAGCTGGTAGGTGTAGATTATGAGTCATAATGATTGCGTTTCAGATTTAATCACACGCATTCGAAATGCTTCGCGCATTTCAAATACGTCCTTGTCCACACCAATTACAAAGCTTGGTTTGGGTGTTTTGGATGTGTTAAAGAATGAAGGTTATATTCGTGGCTATACAGTTACGAATGATATCGCTTGGGCTCCAAAGGCTCATGTTGAATTAAAGTATGTGACTGGCCAACCGGTTATTCGGGAAATTTCTCGGGTATCAACGCCCGGCCGTCGTATTTATTCATCCATTAGCGATCTTCAAAAAGTTAATGGTGGTTTGGGTATTTATATCGTATCCACATCCAAGGGTATTATGTCTGACCAACAAGCGCGTGAAGCGAATGTTGGCGGTGAAGTCATGTGTAAGGTATTTTAAGAAGGACTTATTATGTCACGTGTAGGTAAAAACCCTGTCGTAGTGCCCAGCGGAGTTGAATGTCAACTTACGGATGGTATCTTTCAGGCTAAAGGAAAAGGTGGGCAACTCTCACTCGCTCTCTCACAAGAAGTTGTGGTAAAGCTCGAGGATAGTAAAGTTGCTGTAACGCCTCGGACAAATTCAAAGCATGCTCGTCAAATGTGGGGCACAACACAACGTTTGATTTCAAACATTGTGACTGGCGTTTCCCAAGGTTTTACAAAGCGTCTTGAAATCACAGGTGTTGGTTATCGTGCCGCCGTGCAAGGTAGCAACCTACAGTTGCAGCTTGGTTTCAGTCATGATATCGTCCTTCCGATCCCCAGTGATTTGAAGGTACAGTGTGATAAGCCAACGTCTGTTTCAATTTCTGGTATTGATCGTCAACGTGTTGGACAATTTGCCGCAAACGTTCGCAGCTACAGACCACCAGAGCCATATAAGGGCAAGGGTGTGAAGTATGAAAACGAATTCATTTTGCGCAAAGAAGGTAAGAAGAAGTAGTCATGTTAAGTAATAGAGATAAAGCAGTTCGTCGTCAAAAACGCAACAGATTCAAACTTTCATTGCGCCGCAATGGTTTGCCACGCTTGAGCGTTTTTAGATCTAACGCACACATCTATGCACAAGTTATAGATGATGAAAAGCGCATAACACTTGTTGCCGCTTCAACCATTGATAAAGAGTTGAAAAAAGCAAAGATCAAATCAACAGGTAGCGTCGAAGCTGCTAAGCTTGTTGGAAAATTAATTGCTGAAAAAGCAAAGTCAAAAGGACTTGGAAAAGTTGTTTTTGATCGTGGCGCCTACCTCTATCATGGTCGCGTCAAGGCACTGGCTGATTCAGCACGTGAAAACGGTTTGGAACTTTAAGGAATAGTATAGCATGGCACGTCAAGCTCGCGCAGAAGCAAACGAAGTTGAATATATCGAAAAGCTCGTTAATATCGCCCGTGTTGCAAAAGTTGTAAAAGGCGGTAAGCGTTTTGCATTTGCAGCTCTCGTCGTTGTTGGAGACGGAAAAGGTCGCGTTGGTTTTGCCACTGGCAAAGCACGTGAAGTTCCCGATGCAGTGAAAAAAGCAACCGATCGCGCTAAGCGTCGTATGGTTCGCATTCCATTGCGTGAAGGCCGGACTCTTCACCACGATTTAACCACAAAGTGTGGTGCTGCTAAGATTCACATGCGCCCAGCGCCGTCAGGTACAGGTATTATTGCCGGTGGTGCGATGCGTGCTGTGTTCGAAGCACTTGGTATGCAAGATGTTGTGAGTAAGTCTATTGGTACAAGCAATCGTAATAACCTGGTACGTGCTACAATGCTAGCTTTACAAGGTATGATGTCACCCCGCCAAGTTGCGATGAATCGTGGCAAGAAGGTCAGTGATATCGTGGGACGTCGTGAAGGCGATATGAAGGGTGTTGAACATGTCTAGTAAATCAAAAGGTAAAATGATCCGCGTGGTTCAAGTGCGCAGTGCGATTCGTCGTCCTGAAGATCAAACACAAACACTCTTAGGTTTGGGTTTGACACGTATGGGCCGTGTGCGTGAATTGGTTGATACACCATCCGTTCGCGGTATGATTGAAAAGGTCAAGCACCTGATCACCGTGACTGAAGTTTCAGACAGCAAAGATAAGTAGGTTTAAGATGTTACTCACAGATATTCGAGATAATGAAGGCGCCCGTAGAAAATCAAAGCGCGTAGGTCGCGGCGAAGGTTCTGGTAAGGGTAAAACATGTGGAAGCGGTACCAAGGGTCAAAAGGCTCGTACGGGTGTTTCTATTCATGGATTCGAAGGCGGTCAAACACCCCTTTATCAACGTATTCCAAAGCGTGGTTTTAGTAACGTTATGTTCCAAACGCCAACTGTAGAGATTACACTTGCTCAGTTGCAACGTGCTGTTGATTCTAAGAAAATCGACGCCAAGAAGGAAATAACCATCGACGTTCTTAAGGCAGCAAGACTCGTGCGCAAGCCTATTGAGCAAGTTAAGTTGATTGCAACCGGTGAGTTGACAACAGCTTTGACTTTGACATTGTCACGGGCTTCAGCAACAGCTGTAAAGGCTGTTGAAAAAGCTAAGGGAACTATTACGCTGACTGCAACATCGGTTGCAAAGGCTTAACACTTTAAAATTCGAGGGACACCATGTCATCAGCTGCAGAACAGCTTGCTGCTAATTTTAGTTGGTCAACATTCTCAAAAGCTGAAGACTTGAAAAAGCGGCTGTGGTTTACACTGGCCGCTTTGGTCGTTTTCCGTCTTGGTGCTTATATTCCCCTTCCTGGTATCGATGCTGAATTGATGCGTATGGCTGCTGAACGCAATGCCTCTGGTGTGCTTGGTATTTTTGATAAGTTCACCGGTGGTGCTCTTGGAAATATGGCCTTGTTTGCCTTGGGTGTTATGCCTTATATCTCCGCAAGCATCATTATACAATTGATGACCGCTGTTGTTCCTCAGCTGGAAGCCTTGAAAAAAGAAGGCGAGTCAGGACGTAAGCGTCTGAACCAATACACCCGTTATGGAACTGTGCTTTTGGCGATGGTTCAATCTTTTGGTATTTCCGTAGGTCTTGAAACAATGCCGGGCAGTCCTGTGATTGATCCTGGTTTCTTGTTTCGCATATCGACTATTTTAACACTTTCTGGTGGTACACTTTTCCTCATGTGGCTGGGTGAACAAATCACGTCCCGCGGTGTCGGTAATGGTATTTCACTGATTATCTTTTCCGGGATCGTTGCCGGGATGCCGTCGGCGATTGCCCGTCTTTTAGAATTGGGTCGCACAAAAGAATTGCCCCCTTTCATGATTTTCATGATCTTGGTGATTTTGGCCGCAGCTTTGGTATTCATCGTTTATATGGAACGCGCCCAGCGCCGTATTCATATTCAGTATCCCAAGCGTATGGTGGGTATGAAACAAACTGCTGGCGATAGCACCCATTTGCCCTTAAAGCTGAACACAGCAGGTGTGATCCCTCCGATTTTTGCAAGCTCATTGTTGCTTTTGCCGACGACAGTTGCGGGTTTCTCTGCAGCCAATAATCCAGATGGGATTCTTGCGACTATTCTTTTGTATCTAGGTCACGGCAAGCCTCTTTATGTGTTGCTGTATGTTGCACTCATTGTGTTCTTCTGCTTTTTCTATACAGCAGTTGTTTTCAATCCAACTGAAACTGCTGAGAACTTAAAGAAGGGTGGGGCCATTGTTCCCGGACATCGCCCTGGGGTCAATACAGCTGAATACCTGGATTATGTCTTGACAAGGCTTACAGTTATTGGTGCTTTTTATATTGCGGCCATCTGCGCCTTGCCGGAAATTTTGATCAGTAAGTACTCCATCCCTTTCTATCTGGGTGGGACAAGTCTTTTGATTATGGTGAGTGTTGCCATTGATACGGTCACTCAAATTCAATCCCATCTTCTTGCCCATCAGTATGAAGGCCTCATTCGTAAAATGAGACCTAAAAGAGGCCAGTAATGAATTTAATTATTTTTGGGCCTCCGGGTGCTGGAAAAGGGACGCAGAGTAAGTATCTCGAAGAAACACATGGGTATACCCAAATCAGCACCGGCGACCTAGTGCGTGCTGAGATTGCCAGTGGTTCTGATATAGGTCTTCGTCTTAAGACTATTGTTGATGCCGGCGGTTTTCCCGATGATGAGATCATCATTGAGATGCTTGAAAAGGCCTATAATGTTGTGGGATCAAATGTGATATTTGATGGTTTCCCCCGGACAAAGAATCAAGTCATTAAGTTGATGGAACTTCTGACAAAAAGATCTGACACAATTGATGGTGTCATCAATTTAGAAGTCAGTGATGACACGTTATTAAAGCGCCTAACAGGCCGTTTTATGTGCGATAGCTGTGGTGCTATCTATAATAAGTACTTTAAGACCCCGCATACAGAAGGTGTTTGTGACACATGTCAGGGACACAATTTTACTTTTAGAGCGGATGATAAAGAAGAAACTGTTTGGAATCGTCTCAAGAAATACTATGAGTCAACCAAGCCGTTATTAAGTTATTTAAATGAGATCGTTCCCGTTGTAACCGTTGATGGTGAAAAGGATTTGGATCATGTTTATCAGCAAACTGAAGATGCTTTGCAAAAGTTTGCTGAAAGAAAGGGTCGTATTTGTAGTGCTCGGGCGTAAATTTAGCTTGACTTTCACTGCAAGGACTCTTAATTTTCGAGTTAATGTTTATTGCGATTTAAGGAGATCATTGTGGCTCGTATAGCTGGTGTTAACATACCAACCCAAAAGCGTGTTGAAATTGGACTGCGTTACATTTACGGGATTGGTCCTGTTAAAGCAAAAGAAATTTGTCAATCCGTAGGGATTGAAGATAGTCGTCGTGTCAATCAATTGACCGATAGCGAGATCGTTAAGATCCGTGAGTGCATTGAATCTAGCCTCAAGGTAGAAGGTGATCTTCGCCGTGAAGTGTCTATGAACATCAAGCGCTTAACCGATCTAGGATGCTATCGTGGCCTCCGTCATCGTAAGAAGTTGCCTGTTCGTGGTCAAAGAACCCATACGAACGCACGCACCCGCAAGGGCAAAGCTGTTGCGATCGCTGGCAAGAAGAAATAGTTTAATTTAGTTTAAGTAAGGTATAAGCAATATGGCAAAGCCAGCAACTCGTATTAAGCGTCGTGAGCGTAAAAATGTTGTTTCAGGTGTCGTGCATATTAATGCGACATTTAACAACACGATGGTGACAATTACTGATATGCAAGGGAATACACTTGCATGGTCCACAGCAGGTGCTGTAGGTTTCAAGGGTTCTCGTAAGTCAACGCCTTATGCAGCGCAAGTCGCCGCTGAGAGCGCTGGTCGTAAAGCTATGGAGCATGGCCTGAAGAATGTTGATATCGAAGTATCCGGTCCTGGTTCAGGACGTGAGTCTGCTTTAAGAGGTCTTCATTCTCTAGGTTTGACCGTACAATCTATTCGTGATCGCACATCGGTCCCGCACAATGGTTGTCGCCCTGCAAAGCGTCGTCGCGTTTAAGATATTTTTTAACCAAGGAGCATTCCTGTGATTCGCAAAAACTGGCAGTCTCTCATTAAGCCTTACAAGCTGAATGTTAAGTCTCAAGATAAACTGCGTCGTGGTACTATTGTTGCTGAGCCCCTTGAAAGAGGTTACGGTCTGACAATCGGTACAGCTTTGCGTCGTATACTATTGTCCTCACTTCGTGGGGCGGCTATTACCGGCATTAAAATCGAAGGCGTACAACACGAATTCTCATCCATCCCTGGCGTCCTCGAAGATGTTCCTGAGTTAGTTTTGAACCTTAAGAGTTTGGCCATTCGCAAGCATTCTGACTTGTCCAAGAAGATGGTTCTGAAAACATCACAAGCTGGTCCTGTGACCGCGTCTCAAATTGATGGTGGATCTGATATCGAATTTATGGATCCTGATTTCGTCATCTGTCATCTTGATAAAGGCGCTAGCTTGAACATTGAGATGACCGTTGAATCAGGTAAGGGTTATGTGCCTGCTGCGCAACTCAGAAAAGATGATACGCCTATTGGATACATTCTCGTAGATGCGATCTTCAGCCCTGTTAAGCGCGTTTCAATTAAAGTTGAGAACACCCGTGTGGGTCAACAAACAGACTTTGACAAGTTGTTGTTGGATGTTGAAACTGATGGTTCTATTACCCCTGAAGATGCTGTTGCTATTGCAGCCCGCATTATGCAGGATCAATTGACTCAGTTCATTAACTTCCAGGAACCTGAGGTTGAAGAAGTTGATACAACGGCTGCTGACTTGCCATTCAACCGCAACTTGTTACGTAAGGTTGAAGAGCTGGAACTTTCAGTGCGTTCTGCCAACTGCTTGAAGAACGAGAACATTGTTTACATTGGTGATTTGGTTCAAAAATCTGAATCAGAACTCTTGCGGACGCCAAACTTTGGTCGTAAGTCACTCAATGAGATTAAAGAAGTCCTCTCTCAAATGGGCTTGGAACTTGGGATGATTGTTCCTGAGTGGCCACCTGAGAATATTGAGGATTTGGTCAAAAAATTAGATGAACCTTATTAAGGCGTACAAGGAGAAAAACCATGCGGCATGCCCTGCGCGGACGCAAATTTAATAGAACCAGAGAACAACGTAAGGCCCTTTTAACAGGTCTTGCAAAGTCTTTGATTGAATTTGAGCAAATTAAGACAACGTTGCCTAAGGCAAAAGACTTGCGCCCCGTTGTTGAGAAGTTGATCACTCTAGGTCGCACACAGACCCTCCATGCACGTCGTCAGTTGATTTCGGCACTTGGGTCTTCAGATCTAGCTAACAAGCTTATGACAACGATCTCTGAGCGTTACAAGCAACGCCCAGGTGGTTACACTCGGATCATGAAAGCCGGTTTCCGTCATGGAGATATGGCACCTATGGCTTTTATCGAGCTTGTAGACCGTGATCCAGCTGCAAAGCCAAAGATGGTTAAAGAAGTTGTTGCCGAAGAAGGCGCTGCTTCCTAAGAATCATCTGATGGATGAATTATTTAAAAGGACCTAGAAATAGGTCCTTTTTTTATGCCTTGGTGTTTTCTTCTAATGTACTTGGTGGGAAGGGGTAGTGTTGGGGGAGACGACGCCCGCAGAAACCACAAGCTTGAGGCCGTCTTCGACGCTCATCTTGAGGGTTTTGCAATTCTTGCGGGGAATAAACAAAAGATACCCGGATGTGGGGTTGGGAGCTGTAGGAACAAACACATTCAGGATTTCTTCCCGGCTCATGTCTTGAATTTCACCGGTCGTCGCTCCTGAGACAAAGCCAAGGGCCCAAAGTCCTTTGGAGGGGTATTCAATCAAGACGACCTCACTAAAGGATTTCTTATCCCGGTGGATGACGGCTTCGACAATTTGTTTGACGGTGGAATAAAGACCTCGGACGACGGGCATGCGCTGCATCAGGTAGGCCCCGGACATTTCGAAAAAGCGTCCTAAGAATCCCGCCGCAAAAGCACCGATGATTGTGAACATAATAAACGCAAGCACCAAGCCCAAGCCGGGAATATCATGGCCCAGATATTCATCCAGTTGGGATTTTCCCGGAAGGATATTTTTAACCCAGTCATCTAAGGTTGTGACAATCGCCCAGACGAAGTAGATGGTGAGTGTCAAGGGTGCTGCGAGCAAAACCCCTGAGATAAAATAGCGTCGAATGCGGGTTAACAGGGTTGGGCGCTCAAGCTTTGGAAACTCTGGGTCGTTATTCGGTGTATCATGCAGCATGCTGGCCTACCAACTTTGAATGAAGATTTTACCCGTTGTTTTGCCCCGGTTGAATTCAATCTCCCAACCTTTTCGACTGCGTCCCAGATTGCGGGTCATTTCATCTGTGTTGGTAATTTTCGTGCCGTTGATGGAGGTGATGACATCCCCAGGCAGGAGGCCACTGATACTTGCCGGCGTGCCGGGTTTTAAAGCCAGAATCACAACCCCTTCACCTTGATAGGGAATACCGAGGTCATCCGCGGCCGCAGGGGAGAGTGTGGTAACAGCAGAACCTGCAAGAGGATGGCGACCTGTCAGCTCCATCTTCTGATCCTTTGATTTGGGTGCGGCTTCCATGAGGACACTGATTTCTGACGTTTCACCTTTTCTCAGAACTGTGAACTTGGCTTTTTGGCCAATGAGAGATGTGGCAATCCGAAATCTGAAGGATGCTTCATTTTGAATGGCGTGTTGAGCCACTTTTAAAATAACATCGCCAGTCTTAAGACCCGCTTTTTCAGCCGAGGAATCTTTGAACACCTCGCGGACGATGACACCTTGGGGTTTGTCGAGTTTGAGAGTGAGGGCCATATCCGGTGTCACGCTTTGGACCGTTGCCCCAAGCCAGGGGCGAATGACATCCCCCCCTTGATCCACACTTGAGATGACAGGGGCGATTAGGTTCGAAGGAATGGCAAAGCTAATACCAATGGAGCCCCCGGTATTGGAGACGATGGCGGTGTTAATCCCAATAATCTTTCCATCCAGGGTGACCAGGGGTCCACCACTGTTCCCAGGGTTAATGGCTGCATCGGTTTGGATAAAGGACCGGAAGTCGCTGATACCGACTTGGGAACGGGAGAGGCCAGAGACAATACCGCTGGTCACGGTGTTACCAAGACCAAAGGGGTTACCAACCGCAAGAACGATGTCACCTACTTGAACTTCATCAGCATCCCGCAATTCTAAAAAGGGCAGCTTTTTACCATCGGTCTTGAGTTTGAGAGCTACCAAGTCGGTCTTGGGATCTTTAGATCCAATTTCGGCGGCAAACTCGCGACCATCCAAAAGAACAACCTTAATTTCTTGGGCGTTCTTAATGACGTGATAGTTGGTCACAACGATCCCATCAGCCCGCACAATGACGCCTGAACCCAAAGCACTTTGAAGTCGTGCCCTTGAACCCTCAACGCTGGGCATGCTGTCCCCAAAGAAATGTTTAAAGACGGGATCATCCATGAAGGGGGAAAAGCCCTTGGCTGCTACAACCTTGGAAGCATATATGTTCACAACAGCGGGCGCTACTTTCGCCACAACAGGGGCATAGGAAAGCTGGAGGGTGGCTTGAGACGGCGGAATGACGCGTTCAACTGTCGGGTTGGGGGCTTCTGGGGCTACTGGTGTTTTGGGAGCCTCTTTTGCCCCCCAGGCACTTGAAGATAATAAAAGAAGGGACGCCGCCCACAAAGACATAAAACCCATAATCTTAAACCTCATTCAATTCAATAATCTTAAAGCTTAGTATACCCCTGAAAAAGCTCCAGGAACAACCAGTAATAGTCGAATGTCAGTGCTCAAGAATTGACCGTCTGAATCAAAGATACAACGAAGTATCCCTTATTTCTTGCGAAATTGATCCAGAGTCACAACATTATTTTCTTTTGGCTGATGCTTGGTCTTGCTTTTGGATTTGGGCGCAGAACCAATATCTGTGGTGTTTTCAGCCATGGGAACCACATCTTCGGGGTCATCGGGAATAAATTGAAGGCCAAATTTCACTGACGGATCCAAGAAACTGATGATGGCTGTATAAGGAACCGCAATTTTCTCGTGCACATCATTAAAGCTCAAGCTCACAGAAAACCCATAATCCGTGACTTTTAGATCCCAGAATTGATGTTGTAAAACAATGGTAATTTCTTCGGGATGCTTTTCCTTCAGGAAATTCGGGAGCGTCACATCCGGGCGATCTGTTTGAAAAGTAATATAAAAATGATGTGAGCCGGGCAAACCATTTTTCTCAACTTGTGTCAAAGCTTCTTGCACAACTTTGCGCAAAGCCTCTTGAACCATAACTTCATAATCAAAACGAGCCAAGTATCTAACCTTTGTATGTGTCATTTCATTATCCTATAGGTAATATAAATGTGATCTAAAATCAATGTCTGTGAATGATTCTAGACAACAAAAGTTAACAAATTCTAATACCAGAGAAAATCTGCCAGCTGTGTGAGATTTTCTGAGATGCTATCTGGGTGATACCATTGTTCAGGTAATACGTCCCCGGTCCGGAATTCACGATAGAGTGGGGCGACTTGCCTGAGAAGGGTAATTTGCGTGTTTGAGGGGTCAAACCAGTCCTTATGACGCATCTCTAGTTCTGTCAGGTTGGGACGATAGAGTCCCTCGTTATCGCCCTCAGCGAAATAGGATTTGACCTCTCGGGTGTATTCTCTGTGACTTTTGGGTGTGAGAAGGTAAATAACAGACTTATGAACGGAAGTGGAGTTTTCCTGAGAAAATAAATACTGAATGCCGGGAATATCCTTGAGCAAAGGAAATCCTTCCTTGGATGTTTCCAAAATGCGTTCTTGTGTACCTCCCAGCATGATTGTTTCGCCAAGCTTAACCCTGACCGTAGTTTTTATAGAACTACGGGCAATTTTGAATGGCTTGATTTGGGTTGCGGCACCGCCCACCAGTTCATTCAAGGATGTCGTTAATAAGCTGCCGGTAAATGTAACTTCAAGGGTGACAAAGCCATTTTCGAGAGAAAGAGGCGTAATATCCAGGGTGTTCCCGGTTGGGTTCGTGGTGACAGACCCTGAGAAGTTTCCGCTGACAGCGATCTTAATGTCATCTCCGGAAAAGAATGATGAGGGTTTGCCCACAAAAGTTGTCATGGTGGGACGCCCCACAACTTCGACGTACGTATCCCGAGCGTTGGCAATCTTCATGGAATAGGTAATAGACCCAAAGCTAATGCCCTGAGTAAAGAGCTTGGCTGTGCCATTTGTGGGTGCGGCACCCGTCACAGATCCTCCCGCAGCACCTCCTGGGAATACTGTTCCCGAAATAGAGCCACCAGCTTTGCGGGCTGTATATTGGGTAAAGGGGGCTAGGGTGACACTGAAGTTATCGAGAATGTTGTTCCCTTTAGTCGTACGGCCTTCTTCGCTGACACGCATCACAACGGCATCAATGACCACCATATTTTCTTGGGGTTCAACAAAGGCACGCTTGCGAATTTTTTTCTTCGGGTCAGCAGGCTTCACATCAGCAGCTTTTGCAGCCGTTGGTGTTGGGGTTGCTGGAGGCGTCGGTGTTGTGGCGGTAGGGGTTCCAACTGTAGCGGCTGGATCAGCACTCCCTGTTGTGTCTTGAACATCAATCACGTCAATGGGGCCGGATTCTTCATAGTGCTCAGTAGATGTGGTATCTGCCTGGGCGACAAGAAGATCGGGATTATTACGCAAGTTTTTCCAATCCTCAACACGGCGTGCAACATAGTTTTTTTGCTTTTGATTGGTTTCTTGTGCTAGGTAGAGCTCCAAGTATTTTTGGGCTTGAGTCTCGTCTCCGGCGGCTGCATAAATAAGGGCAGCGGCTCGAAACGCTGGCTTGTTTGCTTTTTTAGAATGAGCGAGCACTCTTTTAATGGTGGCTTTGGCGGTCTTGAGGTCTCCTAATAAATAGGATGCCATAGAAAGCTCATAGGCAGCTTCCATATTGTTGGGCTCAATGAGCAAGACATTGGCTAGGTCATCTTGGGCACCGGCATAATCTTTTTTGTCTACTTTAAGACGTCCCAATTGAAGCCAGGCATAGGTGTTGTTAGGATCGAACTTGAGGGCTTGCATATAGCCAGATTCAGCCAGATCAAATTGGGTCACATCGCCGCTTTTGGCGATCATATGATAGGTGACGGCATTGAGGGTGTGATAGCCAGAGTTTGTGGGATCATCAAAGAGAAGTGTATTAAAAGTTCTTGAGGCTTCTTGGTATCTACCGGCGACAAGGTCTTTGAGGCCTGATGC
>Ga0075158_10001985_pt1 | contig 15095 bp, 12 predicted proteins | sample JI91814BDNA_FD_70968 | JGI IMG/M metagenome (GOLD analysis project Ga0075158, IMG submission 70968) | Wastewater effluent complex algal communities from Wisconsin, to seasonally profile nutrient transformation and Carbon sequestration -... | ecosystem: Engineered > WWTP > Effluent > Algae... | reverse complement strand
CAGCCTTTTTCTTTTATTAATAAAGGATATTTCATAAGAGTAATAATATTTCATCTGCATTCCCATTTCTATTATTTTCCCTCTTTTGAGATGGTTATGGGATTCAAACCCACTCAGTTGACACAACGGTTTTGCAGACCGCCCCGACTCTTCCACTTCGGCGAACCATCAGATTAAAAAATAAAGTCTGTCTTCATTTGTTTGATATAAGAACTTCTGCGCTTGACAAACTTTATTTTACCTAAAAATTTATAAATGATATTCTTTAACTTTTAATGAATCCGGAGAGAAGAAAAGCCTGTCTGTATTTTTCGTGTTTGGCGTAAGATCTTCTGCGCTCGACAAACTTTTACTTTTTCTCCTGAAACAATTAACAATTAGTTACCTGCGATTCTGGAAAGACTCGAACTTTCAACTTCCGGTTTAACAGACCGGTGCTCTGCCATTGAGCTACAAAATCATTGTAATTCCGGAAGGACTCGAACCTTCAACCTTCGGTGTATCAGACCGACACTCTAACCACTTGAGCTACGAAATCATTTGTATTCCATAAGGGAATCGAACCCTTGTCGTTCGGTAGAAAGCCGAATGCACTTACCTCTATGCTAATGGAACCAATTGTCTGGAAAGCAAGATTCGAACTTGCGACCTCCCGCGTCCAAGACGGGTAAACAACCACCGTTATCTTTCCAGCTTTGGGGTTCACTTCTGTTTCTTTTCCGGGAGACAGCCGGATGGGAAAACTTCCATGAACCTTTTTGTGATTCCGAGAGGATTCGAACCTCTAACCCTGGGTTTAGAAAACCCATGCTCTATCCGGTTGAGCTACGGAACCGTATTTTTGTAATCCCAGAAAGATTTGAACTTTCAACCCCCGGTTTAAAAGACCGGTGCTCTAACCATTTGAGCTATGAGATTGTTTTAGCTTTGTGAATCGTGAATGATCAATTCGCTTTGCTTGTCAATTTTAAAATTCACATTCTTTGTAATCTCAGAAGGACTCGAACCTTCAACCTTCGGTGTCGTAAACCGACGCTCTATCCAATTGAGCCATGAGATTTTCTACTTTGGGTATCTTCGGGGATCGAACCCTGTTCTCCGGTTCCACAGACCGGCGCTTTACCAAATAAGCTAAAGAAACCATAAAAAAAGCGCCTCTTTTCGGGAGGCGCTTGATATATTTTAACGTAAGAGATCATTAGCTGACCCACGTATATAAGCACCTTTTATCCACAATTCCACTTTCAAGAAGACACGCAGCACCTGTCGGCTTCTGTCCGAATAGTCTTGAATATCGATTGAATATGTTGTGTAACTGTTTCATTTTATTTTTGTTTGTTTCTAAATTATTTTTAACTGAATCCTGAAAATCTGTTGCTTTCAATTTTCGGTTGCAAAGTAAATAGGATTTTTTGGAATCCGCAAATAAATTTTCAAATTAAATTATTGATAATCAATTAATTACATTCTTTTTATAGAATAGAGAATTTCTGTCCGCAATATTTTGCAGATACCTTAATTACCTAAATGACTGTCTCTCACCGGGTTGCTTATCACTCTATTTTATCGTATTAAAGTTTCATTGTTGATTAAAAAATTTTCATGTTTATGGTTATTTTTTTTCATTCTAAATAATTTCTGACCTAAAAAACAAAAAACGCCTCGGTTTTCCGAGGCGTTTCTGTTGTATTCTGATTAATTTTTTACAAGTTTATAGTAAATAATTTCCAAAGTCAGCACATTTCGCCTCATTCCATATCACCTCATCACGTCCGAATAATCCTTTGTTATAAGGACTTTCGAATAGTTCTGCATTGATATGTGCTCTTTGTATTGTCATAATTTTCTGGGGCAAAGATAAATATTTTTTGGTTTTATTTTATAATATTCACAATTTCGGGAAGGTTTCGAAGACGCAAAGCCACAAAACGATCTCAATAAAATTGCTATAAGGCGCAAGGATTTTATTTATTTTTTAAACTCTCGCAGATTTTGCAAATCAAGCAGATCTTAGTGATAAAAATCTGCGTAATCTGAATAATCTGCGAGAAAATGTATTGCACATCTTCTATTTTCTTACGCCTTTGCGATTTTCCAACAAAACAGAATTGCCATGCTATCTTCAACGCAAAGTTTTAATTTCAGGATTTTCTTATTTTTAGGGTGCTAAGGAGAATCAATTAAAAATTGATTTGATGAAGCTGAAGTTTTATTTAATTCCTGAACATTTTATTTCTTCCTGTTTTGAATCTGGAAATATCTTTCAGAATTACTGCATCATCCGGGTTAAAAAATTTCAGTTCGTTTACAATTTCAGAACGGGTGTTTACTTTTTCGGCGATGATTTCATAGGCTATATTTCGGGTTGTTGCATGAAGCTTCTGGTCTTTTTTGAATTCATGCTTCATGGCTTCCAGATAAGTAATTTTTTTATTGGCAGGAGTTTTTTCGTATAAATTCAGAATTTCAGATTCCAGTTTTTTAACGTCAAAGATATTGGCGAAATAGTTATTCAAACAATTGAAAGCATCTTTATCTTCTTCCCATCCTTTTAACAGTACTTGCTGGGCATCTTCTGTTTTTTCCATTTTTTTTCGGTACACCAAAGAAGCTTTTACCATCTGGCTGTTTTTCACATAATCATCGGCAACCATCTGATAATAATAATGGGCATTTTTAAGATCATTGATTTCCTTATAAAGATCCCCTACTTTTTCTTTCTGCTCCATTTCCTTGTAAAGATCGATGGCTTTTTTATGCTGTTTTGCTTTTTCATAGCAAGCTGCTGCATCGGATTTATTATTCAGTTTTTTAAGGTATACAACTGCTGCTTCATTGTAGAGTCCCCCACCTTCCAGGGTTCTTGCTCCTCTGTAGTTATCCTGCAGAAGATTCATATATACTTTTGCTGCTTTTTTATAGTCTTTTTCTGCGATGTATTTTTCGGCAAGTTCTTCGTATTTGCTCCGGATTCTGTCGAAAAGTGAATTTTCCAGATAGAAACTGCTGCTTCCGCTGCCTTTTCTTCCGGCAGAATTCCTGTTGTTCTGTTCTTTGTCTTTTAAAGAAGTGATCACAAGAAGAATAATGAAGGCTACAATTAAGAAAATCCCCAATGTTCCTACCACACTCCAGAAACTTTCATGGAATAACTGGGCTATAATTCCGACAACTTTAAACATGGCCAGCAGAACAAATGCTGCCATAAATTTGTCTATAAATTTCTGTCTATTCATCATCATCGGAGTTTAAAATGGTTTTATCTTCTCTAAACAGACGGTAAAGGAGTAATAGCACACCAATCACCAGAACCCATACAAACCAGTTGTATCCAAACATTTTTACCAGCGGATAAAATAAGTATACGAGCATCGCTACAAGAATGCCAATTAAAATAAATTTCACCCACACTGGCACATGATCTCCTCCAAGATTCAAAGATTTATTTTTAAACAGGAATGAGTACAATCCTACCCCTGCAATCATCAGAATTACCATATACAGAATATCTGAAACGGGAGCTTCTTTTTCTAAAGGAGTTCCTTCTGTACCTACTCCTTTTACTTTGGATTTGTCAATTGAAGCCGAAGAAGGATCCACAATATCCAATGTACCATAAAGTTTCCCCAACGAATCGGCCATCAATGCCTTCCTCTTTTTCAGAAGATATTTTACAACATCACCATTCACCGGCTTTCCTTTAGTGTATTGCTTTAGAGAATCTGAAATCTTACGTTTCAGATTTTCAGTTTTTTGTTCAATGTGTTTTGTAATTTTTTTTGTGTAAATGATTTTGAGAGAATCTCTGCTCTGTTTTTCTTTATGAACAAGCTTTTCGATATCTCTTCCTATTTCGCTTACATCTCTTCCACCTGCTTTTTTATAATTTTCTTTGTCTTCTTTTGTTTTGGATTCTATAATTCCTGCATGAATAAGCTCTTTGGATAATCCTTTTCTCTGCTGGTGATATATTGAGTCTATCTTCAGATCAATTTCCGACGTTCCGGACTGGAAAGCAATCATATCAGAAGGTGCTTTTACCGCATTGTTTGCTATCTTTCCTGAAGAAGGAGTATTTTCTTCCTGTTCCGAATTATTTTTATCTGAAGGTAATGCAATCTTTAAAACGATCGCTGCAATAATAACCGCCCAAAATACTCTGCGGAAATTTCTGGTTCCTGCACTCTCTTTTTTGCCTTCTGCACCACCACCAAATAGTCCTTCCAGCCATGTAAATTTACCAAAACCATCTCCTCTTGAAGTTCCCATTACATCCAGAGAAACGCCTAATTCTACAGCTCTTTCGGGGTATTTTTCAATGTATTTTAAGTATTTCTCTATTTCTTTTTTATTTCCGGCCATTACTTTTTTAAGGTCAAATGGCAGGTCATTCATCCACTCTTCTTCGGTTTGTTTGGGCAGTAATGCTTCCATCACTTTTTCATCATCCATTTCCACCGTATAGCTTTCTATTTTCTGAGGGATTGAAACTCCGTTCAGTGGTTTTCTGATGGTTTCATCAATCGTTTCCGGCTGTTTAATTAATGTAATCCAGTCGATTTCCTCAGACAATTTTACCAATCCGAATTCGGGATGCATAATCAGAAAACGGGAATCAAGCTGTGCCCAGTCTTCAGTATTTATTTTGGGATAAAAGGTTGTATTTTCAGGGATAAAAAGCCTGTCATCCACACTTTGAAAATAAGCATTCCTACCTATTTCATGCGGAGCATGATCATTAAAAATGAGAAAACAACCGTACAGTATATTGGGATGATCTGCCGGAATAGCAAAAGATTTTACCTGACTTAAATTGATCCCCAGTATTTCCATTTCCTGAAGCCATACCACAGGTGAAGAACCTCTGATCAAAAGTCCTTTTTTCGGATAGTTATTTTTCGGGAAAGGTTTTATTCTAAGCTCCATAATCCAAAATCTGTTCTATAAAAGGTTTTAAAAACCTGTCACACATATCGTCCATTGTTCTTACTTTCAACAGGGCATGTTCCGGAAGGTAATATTCTGATCCGCCAAATTCCGTATAGGTAGCTAACGAAAGAAAACCACCCAATGTTGACGGAATGAAGAATTCTTCGATACTCTTATTACTGCTTCTGAAAGTCATCATTCCCCTTGAATCGGTAATGATTTCACTTCCATCAGGGAATGTGAATTTATTTTTATTCTGCTCTGCGAAGATTCTGATATCACATTTGTTTTTGGAAAAGTCCAGCGTATTTTCCGAGGCACTGTATAGTTCATTTCCGGAAACAACGAGATTTTCATACTGATTAATTCCGATTTTATTGAAGTTATTGATTATCCTCAATCCGCTTCCTTTCAGTTTAGCCACTTCTGCTTCGGCTTTTATATTATTTTTTTCAAATTCTTTCTCTTTTCCGGTAATAGGTTCTACAGAGATATTCCCATCAATATTGATTTTGTAATGGGTAACACTGTCCGGATGATGGAGATAAAAGTTCCGTCCAAAATAAATCAGCTTGTAATATTCGGGAATATTCATTCCTGTAAAGTTCTGCTCAGAATATTCTCCGGTATTAAGATTAAGCTTTGAAATCAATTTCTGGTCAGGCTGATACTGACACAGAATAAAATGCTGCTGTCGGTTTTTTGCGAGGGCAAACTGTCCTTTGGGTTTTATGGAAATTTTATCAAATAACACTTCACAGCCATGATGGGTTTTATAATAATCATAGGAATGTCTGTCGTAATAATTATCAGAAAGATAAGTTTTCAGTAATTGCTTTTTTGAACTCAGAATGAAAAATTCTCCGTCATATAAGAACTTAGCGATCTTATTAACAGGTGTTGGAAATAAAATCGGGTAGTTTTGCGGAAGATCTGTTTTCTTTCCGTTGAAATTCTGTACAGATTGTTTTTGCTGCGGCGGGTTGGCCCACAACTCCTGCAATGGAAGTTTTATTTTCTGAATATGTTTTCTTGCTCCTTTATGATGTTTGTAAAAATTGATTTCACCATCTGAAGCCGTTGTTACCAAAAACTTCAATTTATCCCTATTCTGATGGACAACCCGCTGAATTTTTTCATCAGCCATATTATCCTGATGGGTAATAAAGAAAACTTCAATATCTTTTTCGGAATGATGTCCGTCAAAAAACTTCTCCAGTGCTTCCGAAACTTCCAGAACCGGACTTACCTGGTTAAGGTTTTCCACCACTTCTTCCACTTTGTTCAGCGAAATAGGGGTAGCTGCCTGTCCTAAAGCAAGAACTTTACATTCAGAATGGGCTTTGGGATGTTTAATCACAGCTATTGCAGAGGCATAAGCCAATACTTTCGGTATTCCCCAGTTTCTAAGGGAAGTATCAATCAGGATAATTCTTTCAAAAATATTTTCTTCAGGCGGGATTTCTCTTTGAATGTAAAGTACTTCGTTATTGGCCACGCGATTCATAAAGACGTCATCTTCATTAGCAAATTCTGAAAGAAGCATCCTGTGAAAATCACCTTTATTGGTCATATCAGAAATTCCTCCGATTGGCTGTTCACCGGGAGAAAGATGGCGCATCGGGATTTTCAGTCCGCTCCATATTCTTTTGATCAGGCTTCCTATCTGAAAAGTCTTTGGTTCTTCGATTAAATCTTTAATGAAGTCTTTACCGGAATCTGCAGTTGTTTCTTCTTCTATCACCTCATCTTCCAGCTCCGGTTCATGAATCAGACCTTTCATCGCATCAATGATTGATTGTACTGTAGGAAACTTTTCGTTCAGGTTCAAAGCACTTAAATCTTTGTTTAAAGCTGATGAACCGTCGTCTAATTTTTCCGCACTGGAAGCAAGTTCATGTGGTCTTTTATAATAGAATCTTAAGAAACCATCGGAAAGACTTGGGGATAATCTGTTATGACCGTTTCCAAAAAGGGTCTGCAGCAGTACAATTCTGTTCTGCCTTTGTTTACAGGCTTTGGGAAGTGATTTTATTTTTTCAAGAAATTCAATTTGTTTTTCCACACTGAATTCAAAATCCTCTCCGCTATAAAACTCTGCTGTCCGTCTTAATGGACCCGCAAAATCAGTATATCCGTCCTGCATTGCATATAAAACCATAAGCAATGCCCCAAACGGAGGCCACCCTTGCGGCTGCAGCTGGTTCAAGATCTCCATTACATAAGGTCTGTAAGCAATGGCTCCCACTCCCGGAACCGAGAGGAGATTGTTGTCATGGTAACCGGAATCACCAGGAACATCTTCATCAGTTTTCCATTCCCAAAAGTAATTTTCATAGGACTGGAAATAGGCCTTTAATTCCATTTTCTTGATTTTTCGGTAAGGCGGAATGAGCTTACAGACAATGGGCGGAAATCAGTATCTTTAATTAAAAGACTGCCTCCATTTTCATCCCATAAAAGCCATCCTTCCTGATCTTTATTATATTTCTGCTGCAACAGTGTACTTACATTTTTAAATTCAAAATCCAGACCGGCAGGCAGCAAATGTCTGTCCTTTGTCCAGTATGTCTTTCCGGGAAAGCTTAGTAGAGGAGTTCCCAGGAACAGCGCTTTATCTCCCAGCAGAGTCCATTGTATTTTTTCAAGTTTAAATTTGGGCAATGCGGCAATACTTTCTTTAATATCTTCAATATTGCTGAGTAAGGCGATTACCGGCTGTTCTTCATTGCTTTCTTTTAGTTGTATCTGAACCTGTTCGTGAATCCCAAAATAATTTTGGTTCGAAGGTGGAAGACTAAGCTGCAAAGCTTTGTCTATAGAAATCCAGAGCAATGCTGTTCGCATTTTTTTACTGGGAACCAACGCTTCTTTCCTGAATAAAAGTCCATCACGAAGTTCATACAGGATAAAGTCCGGTAATTGTTGTATTTCTGAAGCGGCTGCCTGTTCATCAGTAAAACCTTTCAGCCAGATTGTGTCATCATCTACGGCAATCTGAAGATTTTTCCAGTCTCTGACTGAGCCCAGAAAATCTTCATCAGCACGGGGAATTTCCGCCCAGAATTCTTTTAAACGTTTTGAAGAATCTTCTGCCATAAGCTTTCAATTTCTTGCTGGATATACTGCTTCTGCTCCGGATTTCTGATCCAGTCGCAACGGGTCTGCAGATACCTCAGTTTATCTTTTATTACATTCTGTTCTTCAAAACTCAATGTTCCTCCATTCCATTTTTCCACAAGAATTTTTACATCTTTCATCACTTCTTCGGGGTTAGGAGTTTTGTTCTGCATGGCCTGTGGGTGAGAATCAGGGTGATCATCTTTCTCAATTGTCCTGTTGATAATTCCTTCCAGAATTTCAATCTGTTCTTCTGTATCCCAGATATGTTTTAATACCCAAAGATCAGAAAGTACAGCTTCTTTTCTTCCGCAGATCAGGGCACTTGCCGCAATAAGATTCTGAAGCTTCACCGCTCTACGGTCTGAAATCGCGATCCCTGTATTTCTGAGGCTCATGATGGTATTCAGGTAGACTTCATAAATGGGTTTAAGATCTATTGTTCTACACAAGTTCTGTAATTGTCTGATCTCATCAGCATGAATTTCCGGAATTTCTGTTTCTTCTTCGTTTTCCAGTTTTCTTCCGGCCAAAAGTACCTGTTGTAAGAGTTCGGGATTGACATAGTCTACATTAATTCTTACGAGAAAACGGTCAAATAGTGCATTCAGCGCTTCATCTTCGGGAAGAACATTACTTGCTCCTACAAACATCAGTGCAGGAAGGTGTTTGGTTTCTTTTCCTCTTTTAAATATTTTTTCGTTGAGTGCTGTCAGAAGGGAATTCAAAATAGCTGAATTGGCATTGAAAATTTCATCCAGGAAAACCATGGAGGCCTCGGGCATCATTCCTTCTGTATTGGTAAGGAGTTCTCCTTCTTTCAGTTTTCTGATATCAAAAGGTCCGAAAATCTCGTTGGGTTCTGTAAAACGGGTAAGTAGATATTCAAAGTTTTTTCCGTCTTTCACTGTTCTGGCCAATGTTCTTACAATTGCCGATTTTGCAGTACCCGGAGGTCCGTATAAAAAGGCATTTTCTCTTGCCAGCAGGCATATTCCCAACAGATCTACGACATCATTTTTACCTACAAAAGTATCTTTTACGTAGTTAAGAACTGTATTAAGCTGATTGATATTCTGGTTCATTGATTTAAAAAATTAAAATTTCCACCATTTTTTCTTCTGAGGTTTCTCTTCTTCTTTATTTTCTGCCTGTTCATTCCTTTTGCTGAATGAAAAAGCAAGTCTCTGATAAGGCACTTTGATATCGAAATACAATTGTGTTCCGTCCTCCAGTGTGAGTGCATCCATAATTTTATCTCCGTCCTTGATCAGGTTTTGTGAAACATCCTGTTTATTAAGATGATGTCTGACTAAATCTCTTTCATCAGAAATCCTGGTGATAATATAAGGAGAATCTTTTGTTCCGTTTCCTGTTTTTTCCAGGCATTCAAAAATAAGCTGTGCTATGGTCATTTCAATACTTCTTCCTTTTTCATCCCCCAATTCTTTGTAAGCAAAATATTTGTAAATATGTGCTCTGGGACTTAGCAGAATATTGACATTGACATATCGTATAACCTCTTCAAATTTTCCTTCATTCAGTAAATCCTGCATGTTTTCAATATCTTCGGAATAGGGATCATATTCCGGATCATTGATCACCAGTTCACGGCATTTCAGGAATGTTTCTTTGGTAGGGTCGGTTAAAAATTCAAATACTTTCTCATACGTTTTCATTGTGGTCTTCGGTTATAGTTTTTAGTTCCCGCCAGAATGCATCCTTGTGCATTCCGAATTCGGCTATTAGTAGTTTATTAATGAACGGAATTTCCGCCAGTTTATACTCTTTTTTTTCAACAATTCTTTCCAGATAGAGCTTCCGGTAAGTACTGTCTTTTAATTCTTCCTTCCAGTTCACGTTCTTCAGATCAAGGTCATATCCTATTCCGGAATAGTGAAACTGTGTAAGAATATTTTCCAGCATGGCAATCAGTGGATCTTCAGGATCAACCGTATTGAGGGCAATCATTACCTGTGGTAAAAATCTCAGGGATAAGTCTGCGGATAAGATAGAAGGAATATCCTGCGTTCCTTTGAATCCGGGAATAAGATTTTCAATATTTTTTTCTGTATTTTCTCTGATGAGATAAAGCTGTGTACTATGGTAAAGAACCTTTGCTGCCCATACTGCAGCTTCTTTATTGCAGGTCAGCTGGTCAGACAAAAACTCAAGTCTTTCTTTTTCGAATTCAGTTTCAAAATAATCTCCTGCTTCCCTCTCTTCCTGAGGGGAAATTTGCTGTAAGCTTGAAAAAAGAGTAATACATTCTTCCTTACGAAGCAAAAAGATCGTGTCTAAAAACGGTGACTTGGTTTCCATGATCTAACAAAAATAAAATTATTTCGTTGAGAATAAAATTTTTGTGGCGAAGATTCGTGTTAAATATGGAATTAAAGTGTAAGAAAACGCAAAGGTTATAAGCATTATGCAGCTTTAAGGCGCTAGAACATTTCGACTTCGCTCAATGTGAGATTACTTATTCACTACTATAAAGATTGATTCATCGCTAAAGCTACCCGCAATGATTTACTGTGATACAATTTCAATGATATTATCTTCCGGATCAAGAATCACGCTTTCGTAATATCCGTCTCCTGTTGTACGAGGTTCTCCGGCAACTGTATATCCATCTTTTCTTAGCATTTCCGTAAGTTCATCTACTTTTTGTTTGCTATCCACAGAGAATGCAAGATGAATGATTCCATACTGTTGGGATTCGTAAGAATTTTCACTTTCTTTGATATCCGGTCTGGTCATGATCTCAAGCCGGCAGCCATTCTCAAAACTTAAAAAATAGGATTGAAAGTTTTTAACAGGATTATGGTATTTTTCATTGGAAACTGCTCCGAAATATTTCTGATAAAATGCTCTGGATCTCTCCAGGTCTTTAACCCAAATGGCAATGTGCTCGATTTTCATTTTTAAAATTTTAATTATTTCTGCAAAAGTAGTCTGACAACTTTCATGATACCTGCTCCGCATTATTCTTTTATTGTTCTGTATTTACCAGCTTAGGTTTTGGATTATACAAAGGACTTTATTTAAAATATTATTTAAAGCATTTATTGATAACATCTTATATGTTTTATTGACCATAGAGGGCTTCATTGATTCCATTTTCGTAATGACAGAAACAAACTAAAAGTTATTATCTTTGCCTCATTCAAAATAACATTATGAGCATTCACATCAGTGCAAAAAAAGGAGAAATTGCTAAAGTAGTATTGCAGCCGGGGGATCCGCTTCGTGCACAATATATTGCTGAAAATTATTTAGAAAATGCAAAACTGGTAAGCAAAACCAGAGGTATTTTTTATTATACAGGTCTTTATAAAGGGAAGGAAATTACTGTAGGAGCAAGTGGAATGGGTTTTCCAAGTATCGGAATCTATTCTTTTGAGTTGTTTACGGAATATGAAGTAGATACAATTATCAGAATCGGAACTTGTGGTGCTTACAATACAGATCTTAAACTTTTTGATATCTTAAATATCGATAAGGCAGCCAGCGAAAGTACTTACGCTAAATATGCATGGGGAATTGAAGATGAAATTCTTTCTCATCAGGGGAATATCTTTAACACCATTAATGAAACGGCTAAAGATTTATCTTTAAATGCTAAAGCAATCAACATCCACAGTAGTGATATTTTCTATAGAAAAGATCCTGCAACTCCGGAAATTGCTACTAAATACAACTGTCCTGCAGTAGAAATGGAAGCTTTTGGTTTATTTGCCAATGCCCAGCATTTAGGAAAAAATGCAGCAACTATTCTTACCGTAACGGATATTATCCCTACCCACGAGAAAATCTCTGCTGACGAAAGAGAAAAAGCTTTGAATCCGATGATGGAACTGGCTTTGGAATCGGCAATAAAGAGTTTGTAAGAAATAAATTAATTATAAAAAAAGAGCTTTACTTTATCAGTAGAGCTCTTTTTTATAGTCTGAAAAAATGTCTGGCAGTTTCTGTGGTTTCGTCTGCAACCTCAGAAATGCTGATCTTCTTCAGATGGGCAATGGTTTGTGCTACATAAGGTAAAAAGGATGGTTCATTTCGTCTGTTCTGCATTCTGGGCATATTCTTCGGAAGCATAAAAGGGGCATCTGTTTCAATCATCATTCTGTCAAAAGGTACGTATTTTATAACGTCTTCGAGATGTTTAAATCTTTTTTCATCACTGATAGCTCCCGTAAATCCTAAGTAAAACCCTTTATCAAGATAAGTTTTTGCTTCATTCAATGTTCCGGTAAAACAATGTAATACGGCATCAGGTAACTTTGAAAGATAGTCATCTGTAATTTCATTAAACCTTTTAAAAGCTGATCTTTCATGAAGAAAAAGAGGTTTATCCACTTCTATGGCAAGTTCAAGCTGGGCTTGATAACATTTTTCCTGAATAGGTCTCGGGGAGAAATCACGGTCATAGTCCAGGCCGCACTCTCCTACTGAAATCACATGTTGCTGCTTTAATAATTTCCTGAGTTCACTGATGCTTTGTCCATTAAAAGATTTGGCATCGTGGGGATGAATTCCCGCTGTAGAAAATAAAATTTCAGGATATTCTTCTGCTATTTCTGCAGATTCTTTGCTTCCACGTACGCTGGTTCCTGTGAGAATCATATGTTCAACTCCATGATCTAACGCACGGTTGATCATTTCTTCGTGTTCATTATAGAACTGTTTATTGGTCAGATTAATGCCAATATCAATGTAAGTGTTCATTTTGTTTTTGAATTTTTATTAAATGTTATTTTCAAATATAAAAAATAGAAGCTGGCGGCATTATGTTCTGAAAAACTTTCAGCTTCTGTTTAATATTTGCAAAACTATAAGCTTAATACGCAATGTTTTTACGTATCAGAAAAAACAGAAGATGTAAATAGTTTTAGATTAAAAAAATCTGCTTAATCTGTCTTATTTGCAGGCGTTTTTATTTTTCCCGCAGATTTCACAGATGACGCAGATGTTTGTGTTTTATATCTGTAAAAGTAGAAGTATAGTGGACAATCTTTTTACAGAGACAAAAGAAGACAAAATAGCTTCAAGGTTTAAAAAATCTGTTTAATCTGCATTATTTGCGAACGTTTTTATTTTCTCGCAGATCGAACGGATTTCGCAGATGATGTAGATGTTTGTATTTTATTTATTCATTGATGAACTTTTCCAGAAAACCGATCAGCTTTGTTCCTCCGTGGCTCCAACGGATTCCGTGGCCATCTTTTTCGCGGACTTCAAAAACCAGTTCGTGTTTGTAATGGAAGAAAACATTCCACCAGGTTTTATTGTCAAGAATATCATGGATTTTCGCCATTACTTTTTCCTGCTTCTGTTGATTATTTCCTTTGATTTCACCCCAGAAATCATCATCCATTCTTCCAATGTGCTTTTCCCAGGCTCTTTGTGCAATGGTAATTTCATTATTGAATGGTTCCTGACAGGCATTGATCAGCATTGCTTTCAATGGCGGAATGGCCCTTTCATCACGAATACTCGCAGAGGTGAGTCTTTGTCCCAAAATATTCAGCCAATGTTCGAAGGGAATGGCTTCCAGAAGTCGAGCTTTTACCTCATCCGGATTATCATTATCAAGAACCGTAATTAATTTTTCAAAGCTTTCCTGTCTGTTGATCTTTATTTCTTCATTAAAATAGGGAAAATCCCAATCTAAGATTCCTTCTTTAAATCTGCGAATATTTTTCTCCAGGCTTTCCAGATGTTCTTTTTCCAGAAGGGCTTTGTATTGGTCTTTCCATGTTTCGGAAAACAGGGCAATATAGGGATCGAACAAGTTCATGTCTTACTTCATTTTAATCAGATTAGCAGGAAGACTTTCTTCTGTAATCAAATAGCTGATCAGATTAAACCATTCTTTACAATGATCAAGAATCCAGGCATCTGAAGAAATAACAATTGCCGAACTTTCTGCCAGTAATTTATCCGGATTATATTGCAGATCTGCATCCCAGTTGAGATGATGCTCTTTGGCAAAATCCAGAATAATCTGTTTAATTCTTCCACTGTTGGAAACCGGCTTATCAAATATCCATACAAGCTGATGAATCTGATGTGTCCGGTAAAAAGAAGCCACCAATTCTATTGCTCTTAAGGTCTGATTAACTCTTTTATAAGTTCCATGCACACCTGAAAGATCACGGATGCAGCCATCCAATCCTTCAAAAATATAAGCTTCGGAAAGCAGACTTTCCAACAAAATCAAAACATTAAAACCATCGAGATATACTGTTTTTCCTTTTAAATCCGAGGATTCCAATTCTTTCAATTGTCTGTTTTGAAGCTGAGCGACAGATGCTGACATTCCTCTCAAAGCTTGTATCTGACGGGTTTTCAGTCGATACCTGTTACCTACAAGATCCGAAGCCGCTTTTTCCGGGTACTCTCTGCTTAACAGATAGTGCATGTCTTCAACAGCCAGCTTAAGCTTACTGATCTGTTTCTCTGAACCGAATAAGGTATCATCGCCGGTATTTTTTCCTCGGTTTCTGTTATTCATGCTCAAAAATAGAATTTTTGGCGGATTCCTGTGGCAGGAAATTGATTTTAATTGCGGATGTTAGAAACCACCCCGTCAAAAATTCTTTGAATTTTTGCCACCCCTCCAAGGGAGGGGAATTTCACACCTTTGATTGTTAAATTTGTCAATCATATTATTTTTCTCATTCTGAATTGGGATCTGTTATGTTTTCTACAACAAAAGAGATGTTTCGTACAACGCATTGATATTTATTAGAAATAAGTTTGTAAAGACTTAAAAAATACCCTTATGAATACACTGAAAAAATTATGTTATCTGTCTGCAGCCGTATTGCTATCTGCATCATTTGTTTCATGTTCAAGTGACGACAATGAAATAAGTATTGAACAGCAGACTCCCTCACAGGTATTGTCTTCTACTCCATGGGAAACTACAGGAGCAAAAGATAAAAATGGAAATAACGTAGCCCTTACCGATGCCAGCGTAGCCGGATATGTAGGTTTTGCTTATTTCAAAGCAGATGGAAAGTTTGCGATTTATAATCTGA
>Ga0075158_10001974_pt1 | contig 15148 bp, 15 predicted proteins | sample JI91814BDNA_FD_70968 | JGI IMG/M metagenome (GOLD analysis project Ga0075158, IMG submission 70968) | Wastewater effluent complex algal communities from Wisconsin, to seasonally profile nutrient transformation and Carbon sequestration -... | ecosystem: Engineered > WWTP > Effluent > Algae... | reverse complement strand
CTTTATCCATCTTGGATTCGTAAAGGAGACACTTTATGTACGTTTTAAAAAGTTAGTAGTAACACAGGGACTTACATACGCTTACTTACTCAATTAGGGTTCCATACGTAGACCAAATACGTCTTGCAGAACCTCTGTATTCCAGTTGAGACCGTACATCATGATCAACTTGTGTAATATGTCAGATGTTATTCTATCATTGTCGTCTCTACCACCTTGGAATGTAACGTTCACAGGTACGGGCATAGCAGGAAATTGCGTCGATATCTCGGTATAGCCGTTATCATTCAGTCTCTCATTATACCATTGGCATCCATCTATAAATTGAACACATCTGGTTAACACTCCAGTGTTATCCCATGCCAACGCCGGTCCGTTGAGGAATGTAGCATCATTATGAAAAGTAGTGACGTCATCAGCCCCAACGTCATCTATGCTATGTGTAGAATATGTATGCATTACCCTTGGGCTACCATTAGGGTGAAAATTTACGGTGACCTTATGATACAACCCAGTGTAAGTTCTAACTTCAAGACGTCCTTGATCGAAATAGTCTATTATCATAATAAGGTCGTCTGGGTTGGTAACCGGTGTTTCTTCGTAGTGTATTATGCTACGAAGTTTACTATTAATGTAAACCTTGACCATGGGAACAGCGTAGATAAGTTTGTAACCAATCCATCCGTAGATGTCACTAACTAATGCATGCTTAAGTTTAATACTTACATTAGCATCTTCGAGACCATGATACAGTTCAACGTAATTATTCAACCATGGACCTTGTTTCCCGGAACCAATTTCTATGCTACTCGGATTTCTACCTCTGTTAACTCTGTCGAAAATCCACTCCAATCCGAAATGCTCTCCCCGTAAATTGTGGTCTCCCAGGTCACGGTGAGATAGTAAGTACGAAGCGGATTTCATGAGAGTACCCATCTTATAGGTATCGTAATAGTAGAAATGTTCTACCAACTTACCAGTTCCATCAGGAGTACGAGTATCTTCTCTCTTTATATTAATATCGTAGCCATTGCGTTTACCATGACAATAGTAAGTTTCAGTACGCCATGCATACTTAATTGAAGTCTGTAACCCATGAAATCTACCGAAGATGTCGAACTTGTGACATCTATGATCCTCACCGGACTTTCCTCTATTAAGTACAGGCTCGAATTGAAACTGAGTTTCAAAGAACAGCATCATACGCGGAGAGCGAATTATATTATAAAACACTCTACATACTGCCGACATGCGAATGAATGATATTGGATCTGTATATTCAATAATCTTTTCCCATACCTCTTCTGGTAAGAGTTTGAGATAGTCAATATCGACTAGAGATTCCTCCATAGCTACCGACATGAGATTCAATTAATTGATGGTTATCTTCTGAACAAGCGTGGACAAATCCCGGAATCTATATTTACATATGTCAAACCGGGATCCTTGAATTTCAGCATATATAGCCCACCGGCTATTACAAAACAGTTATTCCACAACAATACTATACTGCGACATAGACGTAGATTATATACTGACCAAGGACGATAAATTAATACGCAACATTAACAGTTATTAACTAGATATAGTTTATAATTACCTATTATACAATTATAAAGCAAAGACAATCTAGACACACCAGACTGTAATATAATCCATCTCAAATCAACACAACAACTAACCATGCAAGTCAATACAACCGTTGTAGATTATGAGCAGTATGCTGGAACAGGGCCTAAGGGAAGTATCAATATAACATCACGATCAAAGGCTACCGAGCGGACACCAGTACAAACAAAACAATATGCTCTAAGAGAAGCATTTCGTAATTACCCAGCATTGACAGATGAAAGTAGAGACAAATTAGTGCGTGAGATGGCCGCGTTCTACCAACTACCGGAGGCTAATCCTAGAGATTTAGCCGCAGCGCTGTACTACTTGGAACAAACGAGTCCCAGTACCGGTGAGTTTTTAACATTCGACGACTACAATGACCCTAACTTATCTGGATTTATATCCGATATTATTAGGCGAGCATTACCTAAGGATGAAGAGTGGAATAAACTTAGTACCGCTGATCAAGAGGTGGTACTGGCGCAGAAACCAGCTGATATATTTCGCAACATTGTCGCAGTGGAAGACTTCAGGTTTTCGCAGCAGTCACTCAATGCGGAGTCGTTGGTCGGTGTCCCGCCAATGTGAGTATTATCATAACACAGACAGATTAAGAACCTAGACTTTTTAAAAGTATATCAAACCGTAATCAATCCAACGTTACCTTAAGTTTAGTTATTGTTTAATAACCAACCTCCATCCTTCAAACATCGAGTAATCAACATCGTACAAATATGGAAGATCAAAACACTATCGTTGAAACATCCTGGTATGTCCCTGATTTAAACGTTACTAAGAGGATCAATACCGCCTCGCAACCTATCGCAGTTCATTTGGCTCCTCATGACGGGTCTGAGAAGGGATATGTGATGTTGGAGAAGATTGGTGGAAAGAACTCCATCTCCGTTACCCCAGAAGGAAGTAAGATCGACGGTGAAGATATTTACATCTTCGGTACCAAGGAGCAGAAAGTCAGTGTCAAAGTAGTGTGGGACGGACACGAGTGGAAGGTGGAAGACTACAGAGTGTAAGTAAATTAACGTGCAGAAACAGTAATATTATAACGTACATAGTTTTTAAAAACACTAATTGAATGTGTACCTAGCGCTCGGGGTTATGGGGAGGCTTCGCGTCAGCAACTACCATAACATCTACGACTGGAGAAGGCGAAGGCGGAGGGAGGACGGAGCGACTAGCACGTCTCAACATCGATCCTGGAATTCGACGACCATTGATGCTACCCGACAATGCTTCCCGAATCCTTACTTCTGTGTTCCTATTATATAAAACGTCACGAGATAACATTTGTTGATGTTGCTCAAATTGTACGTAATCGTCTCTTAGGACACTTTCCATTAATTATGTTTATTTTGTGCGGTTAAGCTCAATATAAATATCAACTAAGGATAACACAGTGATGTGGCGCCATCACGTCGAACAATAAGGCGTGTCGTAACGATAACATCTAATTTAAAGTTCGACTCTACCGTAGGATGTATACATATACATTAATTTGATAATCGCAGAGCGCGATAAAGAGGGAGAAGAAAAAAGTCTCGATGGACGATGATGGTATTTTATCACGTTGCTATACCTAGCAGCTTTATTTTACCTATTATCGACAGACCATTACAAATCGGTTATTATCAATTACAATGCAGAATACTAATAATCAATTAATACTCACTCAGATGTTGAGAACCTACGTGGCGGGACAACAACGTACCGCTAATCGTAGACAGTTTGTGTTGCTAGCAGACAAATATATTATGAAAGGTCCGTATTGGTCCGGTCAGGAGAAGAAAGTGGAAACTATATCATTACGTAGTAACTTTTTCAAATCCTGGTCTACGCCATGTGTTACATTACCACTAGGTACTATGAATTCTGATTGCGGTGCGTTTATCTGCTATGCCAATTTAGCAGAGGGTTATCCCATCGAGTTTACACCCCATAGAGAGTCGTTTAGCGGTTATGAATATAACGTGCTAAAGCGAGTGTATCTGGATAAGTTGAACAACGCATGGGCTGGAATACAGCCATGGATTGACACTTGCCTACCGGGGTTATTGTTGGCATTGTGTCATTGTTACATTCTAGGTGTCGGAGATACTGGTATGTGTAACATATTGGCAGACACTCAGAAGAGATGCGTCTATTTGATCGACTATGATGAAAGTCGTGATGAACATCGAGGATTCACCACAACCGACGTTGATGCACGCGGCGACATTGAGACATTCTACTTCAGTAAACCCCCAGGTAAGAAATATAACTGGGTACAGAAGGTTAGACCATATTATCCGTATGTGTTGCAGGAGCTAGCTAAGATCGCACCTTCTCTAGTTGATCCGAGTATGCAGAAGCGCTATCAACAATGTGTATCTATACTGAGTCAGTATGGAACTGGTGTACAAACTGTTGTATGTGGAATGCCGGGCGGAGTGAGCGGGTATAGTTACGCCATTCCCACCGACTCTGGTAGTTCTAGTGATTTATTCGTTCAGACTCAAAGTGGTATGGGATTCCAAGGTAGTACGACATACCACGGTAGTATGGCGACTCAAGGCTTTACTGCGAACGAGGGATGTTCTAGCAACTCCACTGTTACCACCGTTACTACAGCTCAAACTCCTGTTACCGCGGCGGCCACAGCTCAAACTACTACGGTACAACAGTATGTACCATCAAATGTAGATCAGAGACGTTATGCTGGACGACTCGGCGGATCGCAGACATACCATGGCATACCCATCGATATTGCCAAGTCGGGTATGCAGAAAGCTGTGCGTAGGGGTCAACAAGAGTGGGCTCTAATGTATCTATTTGAATTACTCGGCTTGGGAAGCATGGAACCATCGGGTGCTGTAATAACTAACACCTATAACAGGCTAGCAGTATGTGCTGCTGAAGATGTTGGACTAGCCCAGCTAGATGTAACTCTAGCAATAATCGACAGAGTTAATCAGAGAGATAAGGGAGACCATAAACTACCTATCCCTAATGCAGAACTAGCCGCTATGACTCAGTTACTATGCGCTAGTAGAAAGACTAGAGTATGTAGTCACATATGGCGTTCTTATGTTGACTCTCAAGGTGTGGTCAAAGCTAGAAGCAGAGGAATAGATAACGTGATAAATACTGCTTACTATCCCAGTCAGAACCAATATGGTCAGGTTGGTCAGGTCACACAGGGTTGGCAGGGTGGGTATGGCGGACAAGCCGTTCCAGGTAGCTTATCTCTGAACCAGTTTGAAAGCATGTTGACTGAGATTTCAATGCGTTCGTATCCTCGTACCGTTAGAATGACAGACTTCAAAGTGTTTACTGCTGCCTGGCAATTCTTGAATGAAACGGAGGTAGCTAAGTATACATTGCCGGCTAAACACATGAAAACTTCCCTCGGTAAGACAGGCGGTTGGACATCTCATCCTTCTATATTATTATGGAATATCATGAGGCGCTTTGCTAGCGCACGCATTCTAGATATTCTAGCTACAGCATACTACAAGCAATCTGAGACTCGACCGTTCTTAGCATTAGCTATTCTATGCTGTATCTATAATACAGACCCCGAGCTGACATTAGCGAATATTCCAGCATTGGCATCTCAATGGGAAAACTGTCAGTATCTGAATAATCTAGCTAACCATCAATATGACATCAGTCTGCATCGGGTTCAAACCGAACAACCGTATGTTATAGATAAACATACCGCAGCTGGGAAGCGCATGGGTGGAACTGTTGCAGATTTTGTAGTCCAAGGAGCAGTTGTTACCAACGAAGATGAACGATTTATATTCCCTATCCTCCAAGAATTATACCGCGACCGTACCGATTTTTAAATATAGTGTTATAGAAGTAGACTTTTTAAAAGCTTCTTACTACATATGAACTCACATAACTTAGTTATATAAGATTGGATTTCGGATCATATTATGCTACACTACTACCGTTTAAAAGCTAACCTTAGTATGTCAAGCGATAATCGCCGACACCTACAACTTTGTCTTCTATTAGAATATCAGTATATTATCGTAGGATGAACAATAAATGTATTATACTGTATTCTAATGGTACCAAGGCTGGGACTATAATCAAAAATATTATAGATAACTCTCGTGCTGGTAAGAATATCACCGAGGTTCAGGCCGCGAATTGTCTTTGTGATTTTGAAACTCATAGTCGCAATGAACGAAGTGATTTCTTTGACAAGTTGAAGTTGGCATGGCGTATAGGCGTCAAGCTCACCAGATTAGATATAGCATTTTCATCTGCGCATTTGAAGCTAATACGCAGGATAATGCCATCTCTTAAATACGCGCACGCTATACTTCCCCGATGGAATCCAGTAAAGTACAAAAGTACTTGGAACTTACAGATAGATCGGGAATCTAAGGAGGACGTACTTCATGGTAGACAGATAGTCGAACGCAACAATCGCCGTTCTGAGAATGAAAAACTATGTAACGCCATGATACGTAGTAACCAGAAACTGTGTAAGAGCATAGGTCGTCTTAGTAAGAAGTTAAGTTTATATATCCAAACGCATGATCGAGAAATGTAACCTTAACAGACGTAAAATACGGCGCGAAATCCGACGAATCGCGTATATTTTTCCAATAAAAAATGCTGGTAATACAAACCACTACCCCTTTATTTCCTAGTTAGCTGCACCTAAACTCGCTACCAAACATTCACAATGGGAGAAGCCGTATACACCATCCTCTTTATCATTCTGTTGATCTTCTTGTTGATCGTCTTGATCATCAATATCAACATTGCCTCTAAGTTGCGCGCTGGAGAGACTCCTTCTGCCACTCAGGTTGAGTGGGCCTATTGGTTGAACTGGATTGCCTTGGTAATCTTTATCATCATCCCCATCATTCTGTTGCTGGTCTGGATGGTTGCTTCATGGCCTTGCCACAAGCAGGCCCAGGTTGCTGCCTGCTAGACATATGATATCTAATTCCCTTTTTGCCTTATATCATCTATCGATGTAGTATGTATGTAACATATTATGCTTCTCTGTCTGTCCCCATATCTCTCCATCTGTCCCTAAGTGTAAGTATATCTCCCTCTCATAATATACCATACCAATCATAAACCATTTAAAAACTTTCCTGTTTTAAAAACCTTGCTAACTGTTATTGTACTGACCTATGGAAGCTATCGATAAATATGAAGACAGTAATATATTTAACGATAGTGGGAGTAGTAGTTCACGAGATACTGTAGCACATCATAGATCAGAACCTGTATCAGTAACGCCTATACCTAAGAAGTTAGCTGATGTAATGCGCCGACTTCGCTATATTGGCGGTGTACCTGCAGGTCATAAATTGAATCTAACTACTATGCTATACGATGATGACTCATCTTGGATAGATAAATCCAAACGTACATTATGGTATACGTCTGAGAGTAAAGAAGGTACAGTCCAAATGGTAGAAGAAACTACAGATGAGGCTATATCATGCGTTAACGAATATCGCGGTTCATCATACTATGATATTCTTATTAACGACATTCAAACTTGCTCTAAGGGTATTAAGAGACTTATTGATATGTATAAGGACTATCCGGATACTGTCAACAGCTTATCGCTAAGGCTAGACGACATTGCAGTGGCTCTGAGACAAGAGGGAGTTTCATGCTCTCCTCCTAAGGGTGTTGGGGCACGCGATAGCAGTGGCAATCGCGAAAGCAATGGCAATCGTGATAACCGTGAAGTTCGCGGTATCCGAGACAGTCGTGACAGTGTCAAGGTAACTGTTGCTGGATTTAATGCTGGTAAGTCAGGAGATGGTAGTATAGTATACCACGGCAATTGAATGTTACCGACTCCACCATTGTTACCACACAACATGTATATAGACTAATTTGGTTCTTAAAATCGAAGTATGTCACTATAAAGTACATCGTTAAAGTACATCGTTAACACGAGCATATTAGTAGTATGGATGATCGTATTGACTTGAAATCTAGAACAAAGCTTCTATTTCGAAGTATAGATACTGAAGTGTATCGTATGTTAAGAAGAGTTAGCTTTCGCCCCGATGAATATGGTGGTAAATGTCATCAACAAGATTGGATCATGTTGAGAATGAACGAAGAATATGATTATATTCATCCATTCTTCCTAGTAATAGAGTCGTGTATACATTCATTATATCGTAAGGTATGTATTGTTTGGATGGACGATAATAGTAAACAACACATAGATAACTTTTTAGAAAGGATACAGGTGGAACTAATGAAGTCTAGATTCCACTTACATACTAAGTGGAAACAACATAAAGCAGATTGGATGATAAGACGATAGTCACGATAATAGATTTTTAAAACAAAACCGTATAACAACCGTATAACAAGATAGATACACCATATTAAACTCCTACATGAGTTCATATCTATGGCCAATATGAATCATCACTATCGCTGCTATCACTTGAACTACTAAGAGACCTGCAACTATCATCAGAGCCGCTGTCTGAGGAGCTACTACTCAGATCCGAGAGTCGAAGGATTCTGTATTTCTTACCGTCGGTCGAAAGAGTTCCAGTACATACTGCAAGTGGGTCTGTACCCCCGCATTTGGGACAAACGAATGCTGAAATAACGTCATCGTCGATTTTACCGGATACGTCATACCTGGAGCACGCGTCATGCCACACATCACCACAGGTTTTACTACATTCACTGTGACTTTCGCCGTGACATTCGCCGTGACATTCACCGTGACATTCACCAACGTTTTCGCCTGAGATTTCGCCGGACGAGCTACTCGATTCGAGGGTGGAACTAGCAAACTTTCCCTTTAGTTCTACCATTAACTTAGCATGAAACCGCTTCGTACTCGCTTCCTTCAGAGCATCCTGTATTTTCTTGGCCTTGTGTTGACGCTTTTCCTCTCTACGTTTGTCCCTACGTCTGCGGTCACTAACTGTCTTAGTATGTTTGCCGTATTTAATCTGAATATCAGATTCAATGCGTACACCGGTTTTACTGTCTTCAGCCCTGGAGCAAATGTAGATACGGTGAAGTGTAGGTAGCTTTTCCTTCAACCTATCACAAAGAGCATAGTCTTCAGAACAAATGGCGCGGTCGCAATTGATGGTCAGCAAACTAATATTCAGTGTAAGTGGATCAATATCACTGCGACTGAAATCATCCAGTACTAGTTGATCGAAGTTAATTCGGAGGTCCTCACAACGTTGACAGATTCGAGTCAGGAGGTCAGTAACTCTACTACCCACTTCCGTGTAAATCACACCACATTCTTCACTGGCGAGGTTTAGACTAATGGATCTAAAATCTAAATCGGTAGTGCTGAGCAGGGCTTCAATGACCGCAAGTCCATCGCTGTGTTTGGATAGATTGATTTTCAAAGCATTGCTATAGCAATTGTCAAGCGATAAATCTACTCCAGCTTTGCAGCATGCTTGATGAGCCAATTTAATCCTGTCAATCAATACCAAAGCATCCTCTACACTTTTACATTTAGACAGATTACACAATAATACTTCCAAGTAATCGTTACAGATCTTCCTAGTTGAGATACGTAAGCTGTGTTCATCATTATCTTTCATCAACTGAGTCGCAGTAGTCAATGCGGAAGATATGTCTTCGATAGAAGTCGGATCATTCTCTTTACAACAAATGTGAGCCATTGTTATATTCTTATCGATAGTTATGTAATACTAATAATATGTTGGAATGATACTAATACTAATGTAGTAGTTTACATGCTACATCTACGTTTTTAAGTATATATCTAGTTGTGGGGTGTACCTAAAACTTTTTAAAAAACTCTATATATCTATGACAGAACTAATACTTAGTCTACTGGGAGCACACCAAGTTGCGTCTACTCAAGATGGGTGTACCTTGTCCCTCACCTTGTGGGATTGGATTGTTCTCTCGTTCCTTCTCGTGCTCTTTCTCACGCTCCAGATCGGACACAGTCTTGGAGAATGTGGAATAGGTAACTACGTAACAGTCGTGGAGCTCGACATCGCCCAAATCGTCCTTGTGAGTGACCTTTACATCAGATTCAACATCGATACGAGTCAGGGTGGGAAGCTTCTTCTTCAACAGTGTCAACAAAGGTCGAACTCCGTTGACACTCTTGTCGGTTTCGATACGAATATGCTTTATGTTGAGGGTAGCCGGATCGATGTCAATTTCAGTCAATCTGAGCAGAGTATCAGTATCCATACCATCCATAGTGAGGTTTTTCACATACGTCAGCAGAAAAGCCAACCTTTCAGCGCGAATGTTCACAGAGTTGTGGTACTCTTCATCTGACAGACTCTCTTCGGCTTTTCGTTGTAAGTTAATCCACAAAGGTCGACCATCGGAGTTGCAATACTTAGTCTGCACCAGCTTCACCACTTTGGTAATGAGTTCCAAATCTCTGTCATCCTTAAAATATGGGAGACAGAGATAACCTCCCTTCGAGCATTGCTTGAATACCTCATGACTTAGAAAAGTAATATGCTCTTCAATAGCTGCGAAAATGATATCAGGGTCTCCAGTTCCTAAGCCCAACAATTCCAGTAAGCATTTCAAATTGCTCCCCACTGTACGGTAAATGGATGCAACGGTCTCCTCACACTCCGATGCATATTTGACTGACAGCAGTTTATTCCATAACTCCAAACCGCTACTATATTGGTTACTAGGTTGACTACTTGATGGTACTTCCATGATGTTTGGTTGGTAATTGGGTTTGTGTGGTGTTTGACTATAGAATTCTGATCTCGAACATCATATCCTTAGTTCTTAACCGCATGTTGGCGTAGTATATAGCTTTTAAAAACTAACACTGAACGTATTAAATTACCTTATACCATCGCTGCGGCTTATCTCTGTAGAACTTCTCTACAGCAGATCTTTATAGACTTCAGCTACTGTCTCGCGTACCATTGGAATCATAAGTTTGGCTTGTCTCTTAGCAAACTTATCGATAGCGGATTTACTCATCTTGTGAACATAGATATCTGGATCCCTACGTACTTCATCGAAGGCGTCCATGACAACCTTATGTCCGAGAATGTAAGCATCTAACTCTTCACCAATGGTCATCTTAGACAGCACGCTGCAAACGCGATTGGGTACACACATACGACTAACTAATTCAAATACCTCTTCAGCTGGTGTAGGTGGTTGCTCACTGCTCTCGCTACTACAACCTTCTTGCTTACCTTTTGCCTTCTTGTTACCCTTTGCCTTCTTGTTGTTACCCTTCTCAATCTCAGCAAAGTCCTTACACTTGCGTTTGACGATAAAGTGTCCATGATGAGCACGCGACATTGGAATCCCGGGGAAGTAACCGCGAATAACCACACCTTCTATAGGTAGTGATATATTCTCGTGGTCAGGTAACTCTACCAACTTAGGTACCACTGATCTAAGTGGTTCGACATCCAACTTCAGACACTCTTCAATAGTACCTTCAAAGATAGTAGGATTAACCAAGAATCCATGCCTAGTAGCGGCATTATCCCATACTGTCTTCTTTATAATGCGACCACCGCCACGTGGATCATCGAAGTCGGCATCAGTCAGTAGATGAAGATCGTAGAAGATAGCGTACACGTTATCGGCATGTTTGACGCTCTGTCCTACTACATCACCCACATACTTGATTCTACCCAAACAAGGTATAAGTTCACCATACATGATCATGGTATCACCAGGGTACATCACCACAATCGATTGCATTGTTTGGTAAAAGCGCTTAGCATCCTCCAACATGTCTTCGTAAGCGCCAGGTTTACCAGCATGGTGAACATCCTGATAGTGATAGAATGGATCGTCATCTTTCAGAATATCGTGTCTCCTACAACACACTACATGTTCTCCTTCGGGTGTTATTTTGACTGCAATGGCGAAGTTGGAACCATCTATTTTCTCTTCTACATATCCCAACATACCACTGTAGCGAGGACCAAGTGGTTTGTCCGAATCTATCTTATATTTGGTATTGTCGATGCTATGATACGAGCGAAAGCGTATTGGCTGTTCTGACGATGACATTGTTACAACGATGTTGACAGTTAATATCACGTGAAAGCAAGCTGTGGCGAATAAGATACGGATACTATTTGTATAGTAAAGACACACCATCATATATCAAATCGTATATTTTCAACATAATGGAACAGTCAGAATATAGCAGCGCGATATCTAATTACATTATATCATCGTCAATCAATGATACCGTATGTCACGAATTGTCGGGGGTTGTATTTTTGACCGGCATTGTAGTCATGCTTATGTCTCCCATAATATGTGGACTTATTGCATTTTTACCATTAATGAATGAGAAATTTGTTAAAATGACTACTAAACACGATCGCTGTTGCATATTCGCGTGTGGTATGTTGCTTGAAGTATGTTTATTTGTTGGAAATCTAGTAGTATTGAAGATAGAACATTATATCGACAGTCTACTTGGTTTCCCGCCTAATGGACCATGTGACTTTGGATGGTGGACTACTATTATGGTAGCGTGGATAGTTACTAGCCTGTTTCTATCCGCTGTGTTTTGTAGTGTGACAACATGTATATATGCTAAACGAGAACGTAAACATGAATCTGAACGTGAATCTGAACGTGAAACGGAACGCCTTTCAGCGGTGGAGATAATAGATAATGTCGTTGGTTATATAAATGAAACACCTGGTAACACTGATACAACACCAGGAGAAACTAACGTCTAATATTTTATTGTCTTAGTAGACAAGGTTTTTAAAAAGTATACTAATGAGGATGAGGCTATATGTTGTACATTTTGTAGCTAATCCGCTGCATACTCGCTATTATATTCCTCCTTCTCCCTTTTCCCCGTTAACAACAACGACAATACGAACACTATCGCAATGGATAACCATCTCCCCACCGATTGTCATATGGAGCACCTTAGTTGGGCTCCTCTTGCTGACGAACATCGTCAAGATTCTAACCCGGTTGTGAAGCGAACGGGACAAGTTGACCCGTTCGCGTTCGCTTGGAAATTACACGAACAAGCTAACAAAGATATTAACACGAAACTGATGCAAGATCAAGCATGTGAGAAGGCTTTTGAACAAACTCGTGAACAAGCATGTGATGAATACACCAATTACCGCGCTAACAGTGGTTGTCCGCTCTTCTCTGCCGACATCAACAAGATAGATACTATTACTCAGTATATGAGCAAGCTGGACCTTGACTGTCGTAGTGTTAGTTTTCATTCGGCACAAGACTTCGGAGAGGACTGTTTGGATCAACTGATTAAGCTAGGTAGGATCAACCATGTCCACTTTGGAGCCACTGACTCCGCTTACATATTTGGTGAGCAGTGTCGACCTAAGCTAGCCAAATTACTGTCTCAAGTTATCAGCTTCCACCCAGATAACCCTTGGGATGATTTGGTGGGATTGTTGAAGTGGTTTGACCAGGAACAGTACTCCTTCGACAACATCCAGCATTTACGCATCAACAACCTTCAGATGCTCCACGTTGATATGTGGGATCTGTTGTGGGAAGCGTTTCCTCATGTTGAGACTATTGAGTATCACGACTACACCGAGGGACACGATAGTGGATTATTTCGCTCTATTGTTACCACCGACAATGAGAAACTAGCTGACATCGCTGATCAATTCGGTATTGAAGCTAATACTCCGAGTATTCAGAGGAGAGACTATTTGGAAGGTGTTGAGCGAGGATGTCGTCACGCTGAAAATGCGTTTAGCGATGAACTATGTGGACACCCCAACCATGAAGGTCGTCACAAACATGCTTGCAAACTTCTGAACCCTATCATCAACCTGGCCAAGCAGAACGAGATCCAGAAAAAGAAGATAGAAGAACTCAAGAATGAGATAGAAGCACAATTTGGTTTACTAGCTTAGGCGCTAGTAGACCACCTACTCGTAGGTCAATAGTATCTACCAATTGTTATATCAGTGTTAGTTTTTAAAAACTAACATATACAATCATATGTAACCAACACTTAACTAATGCGTACACCAATACTAGTGTACTTACACGCACTAAACCATGCCGTGTTAGGATATTCGTCTAATATTTCGTTCCACAGATCCCACTTATATACACAACTTTTACATATTCGACCTTCTATCTTGTGTGGTGGATATGCAATAGCGTGAGTATATGGAGGACCTGGACATACGCCAGGCCTCAAACATTTATCCGTACAATGATCAAAGTCCTGGTTATTCCATTCAAACTTGAAACAACAATCGCATTCTAGCTCTGGTAATATATCATCAAAGAAGTCATTACAGAAGAATGACCACACATTACCAGTATGCTCTCGTTTGTAGGGAAGGTCTCCACCCCCACGATTGTGGACTATGTATTCAATACGTGTGGGCTTAACTCGCCTGGACTTAATGGGACAGTTTCTGTCTTTTTCTTCTTGTATCTTCCTAGCTTCCTCCTTCTTCTTCCTCTTTTCCTCCTTTGCCTTTCTATCAGATTCTTCCCTCCGTAGTTGCCATTCCGACTTGGGTTGTGATTTAGATGCCATACTACAAACGTATCTATAATAACATATTGAGGTTTGAAAGTTGATATATACGTTTAAACCAACGAAGTAGTAATTGTATTACTGGACAGTCATGGCTGAACTCATAACTATTAAATTAAACATCAAGGAACTGGGTCCCGGTGGTAAGCTACTGTTGAAACTATATCCGACCACGGAAGCTTTCAAGCGTGAGTTCATTTCTAAATTTAAGCACGTAGGTTATAAGACTTGGAAACCTATAATTAAAACATCAGAATATATAATCGATAACGGAGTGCTAACTATAAGGATAGGAGTACAATCAGTTAACGATGGTATAACGATAAAAGATTATGTTACTGATAAATACAATACAATTGTTGCTAAAGTAGTTATCCTAATGATCCAGGACTCGGGTATGGAATATGTATTATAACTTAATATGGTCGGAGTACCCTTATAACATAAATGCTTATCTATTTACTTTTTAAAACTTATTGCCAACTACCGTGTTCAAAAATAACATTGTCAAGGCGACTGGTACAGTTGTCACGGTCAGGAAACGTCAAAGTACCCCTGCTATTGTAATCCATTTATAAGTTATTATAACTTCCTTATCATCTATCGCCTATATTAAATACAAATATGTCTTCACATTTTACCAATAGATGGGACAGGATAAAACTATCTAGAGATGAACTCTTTACCGCGTTGAAGGTAGACGTTGAATCTATGAGTAAATCAAAATTGTGGTTTGACTCTCCCCTTGGCGAACGCAGACGGCTTATTGAATCTCTTACAGATGAAGAAATTAGGCAGCTATGTCGCTTGAAATTTTGGCGGGAATGGTTTATTTGGTTCTGGTTTGACGTACGCGATTACCCCAAAACATCTCTGGGTAAAGAGAATATGGTAAATTTAGGCAAACGCTTCGTTAGTCTACTTGAGAGCTCAAGTGATCCGCTAGATATAGTTCCTACAGCAGATATAGGTGAACATAGGTCATAT
>Ga0075158_10001972_pt1 | contig 15149 bp, 14 predicted proteins | sample JI91814BDNA_FD_70968 | JGI IMG/M metagenome (GOLD analysis project Ga0075158, IMG submission 70968) | Wastewater effluent complex algal communities from Wisconsin, to seasonally profile nutrient transformation and Carbon sequestration -... | ecosystem: Engineered > WWTP > Effluent > Algae... | reverse complement strand
CGTATGTGGTGCTGCTCGACCCGACCGGGACGACCAGGCCCGACGCGATGGCGGTGGTCGACTGCGACCCGGCGTCGAAGGACTACGCGAAGGTGGTCGGCCAGCTCGACATGCCGAACATCGGCGACGAGCTGCACCACTTCGGCTGGAACGCGTGCAGCGCGTGCCTGTGCCCGTACGCCCCGCACCCGCACGTCGAGCGCCGCTACCTGGTGGTCCCGGGCATCAACTCGTCGCGGCTGTACATCCTCGACACGAAGGACGACCCGCGCAGCCCGAAGCTGGTCCGCACGATCGAGCCCGACGAGGTGTTCCGCAAGACCGGGTACGCCAGCCCGCACACGGTCCACTGCGGGCCCGAGGGGATCTACATCAGCGCGCTCGGGGCGCCCGACGGCGGCGGTCCGGGCGGCATCTTCATGCTCGACCACGACAGCTTCGACATCATGGGGCGCTGGGAGATCGACCGTGGGCCGCAGCACCTCCACTACGACTTCTGGTGGCACCTCGGGCACGACACGATGATCACCAGCGAGTGGGGCACGCCGAGCATGGTCCGCCGCGGCCTCGACCCGGAGGCGCTGCTCGCCGGGCGCTACGGCCACGCGCTGCACGTGTGGGACCTGCGCCGCCGCAAGCACCTGCAGCGGCTCGAGCTGGGCGCCGAGCAGCAGATGGTCCTCGAGCTGCGGCCCGCGCACAACCCGACGCGCCCGTGGGGGTTCGTCGGCGTGGTCGTGTCGCTCAAGGACCTGTCGGCGTCGATCTGGCTGTGGTTCCTCGAGAAGGGCGAGTGGAAGATCAAGAAGGTCATCGAGATCCCCGCCGAGCCCGCTGACCCGTCCGTGCTGCCGCCGCTGCTCAAGGGCTTCGGCGCGGTCCCGCCGCTGGTCACCGACATCAACCTCTCGCTCGACGACCGCACGCTGTACGTGTCGTGCTGGGGCACCGGCGAGTTCCTGCAGTACGACGTGTCCGACCCGCACGCGCCGAAGAAGATCGGCAGCGTGCACCTCGGCGGGATCGTGCGCCGCGCGGCCCACCCGAACCAGCCGGACGTGCCGCTCGGCGGCGGCCCGCAGATGGTCGAGGTGTCCCGCGACGGGCGCCGCGTGTACTTCACCAACTCGCTGTACGCGCCGTGGGACGAGCAATTCTACCCGGGCGGGTTCGACGGCTGGATGGTCAAGCTCGACGTGCCCGAGGGCGGCCAGGGCATGACGCTCGACCCGAAGTTCCTGCTGAACTTCGAGAAGGGCCTGCGCGGCCACCAGATCCGCCTGCAGGGCGGCGACAGCTCCTCCGACTCGTACTGCTACCCATGACCGACGCACAGGCATGGCTGGCCCTGCTGGGCCTCGGCGCCTTCCACGGGATCAACCCCGGGATGGGCTGGTTGTTCGCGGTGGCGCTCGGGCTGCAGGAGCAGCGCCGCGGCGCCGTATTGCGCGCGCTGCTGCCGATCGCCCTCGGGCACGCGCTGTCGATCGGCGCGGTGGTCCTGGCGATCGGGCTGCTGCACGACGTGCTGCCGGAGGCGTGGGTGCGCTGGCCGGTCGGGCTCGGGCTGGCCGCGTTCGGCGCGTACAAGCTGGTCCGCTGCCGTCACCCGCGCTGGGTCGGCATGCGGGTCAGCGCGCTCGACCTGACGTGGTGGAGCTTCCTGATGGCGACCGCCCACGGCGCGGGTCTGATGCTCGCGCCGGTGCTGCTCGGGTGGGGAGGGTCCACGAACGGCGAGCACGCGCAGCACATGGACCACGCGCAGCACGCAGGGCATGTGGGACACGCCGGCATGGCCGAGATGGCGGATCATGCGGCGGCGCTCGGTGAGCACGCGGAGCACGCGGCGGCGATCGGCGCCGCGGCCTCGACGCCGCTGCTCGGGCTGGCCGCGACGGCGATCCACACGCTGGGCTACCTGCTGGTCATGGGGATCGTCGCGCTGGTGATCTACGAGAAGGTCGGGCTCGCGATCCTCCGCAAGGCGTGGTTCAACCTCGACATCGTGTGGGCCGTCGCACTGATGATCACCGGCGTCGTGACGCTGGCGCTGTGACGGCGCGGTTGTGCGCGGCCCCGTGACAGACCCGAACGGCGCGCACGGGGGTATCATCGCGGCTCCAACGCAGTAGGGGGTGGGTATGCAGAGCCACGAGGATCTCGCGTCGCGCCTGGCGATGCACTACGAGCCGACGATCTACCGGCGCCGGATCGCCGGCCATGACGTCATCATCCATTGCCATCACTACAACGCCCGGCTGCAGCGCACGCTCGAGGAGGCGCGGGGCATCGACGGCAAGGGCATCCTGACCGCCGCCGCGGAGACGGTGTTCGGCGACATGCTGGCCCGCGCGCTGCGCCCGGACGACGACGAGGCGACGCGCTGGGCGATGGCCGAGCTGCTGTACCGCCACCTCGGCTACGGGCGCATCGACCTGTCGCAGATCTCCGCGGGCCAGGTCGGCGCCGACTCGTCGCACTTCGTCGAGGGCTGGCTGGCCGGGCTCGGCGCGAGCGAGCGCAACGTGTGTACGTTCACCGAGGGCTACGTGCAGGGGGCGGTGCACGCGATCACGGGCGCGGCGGTCCGCGTGCGCGAGACCGAGTGCATGGCCCGCGGCGCGCAGCGGTGCCGCTTCGAGGTCGACCGCGGCGAGCGCCCGCCGGTCGCGGCGAACGTCAAGTCGCCGGCGATCGCGGCGCCGGACGGGCCGGGCGGGCCGTACGTGCGGGCCGCCCACGTCGACGAGCAGGCGATCATCGACGCGGTGGTCGGCATCCCGATGGTCGGCGACCAGACCGGGCTGATCCCGGCGTTCAGCGTTTACCTCGCCAACACGCCGGCCGACTTCTACAACCAGATCTCGATCGGGTTCGTCGAGGCGATGCGGGCGCTCGGGCGCGAGAAGGCGGCGACCCGCCTGCTGGTGTCGGACGCCGAGCACTGCGGGATGAACACGTTCCGCGGGATCATGCACTCGCCGGAGTGGGACGGGCTGATCGCGCCGATGGTCCGCGACCGGTCCGACGCATTGCACGCGATCATCGCCATCAGCAACGCGCTCGGGTGGGGCGACTGGCACGTCACGGCGCACACGCCGACCACGCTGGCGCTCGAGTCGCGCCACGGCTACGAGGCGGTCGGATACCTGCAGTTCCGCGGCCAGGCCGTCAGCCCGCGCTGCGCCATGCTGACCGGGGTGGCGGCGGGCGTGATGGAGCTGGTCTACGGCGAGGGCACGCTGGCCGAGCGGTTCGGCACGTTCGCGTCGAGCGAGCGCGGCTGTGTCGCCTGCGGCGGGTCGTCCTGCGACTTCGCCGTCGAGCGCGTGGAGTAGGCGACGATGCGGCGCGAGCGAGTCCCAGCCTGCGTCCACCCCGACACGTTCAAGTACTTCCTCGAGCGCGACGCGGTGGTCCCGACGTGGGGCCGCCTGGTCGCCCGCTACGGGGCGGTCCACCGCAACGACGGGTTCAAGACGATCGAGATCGCGACGCCGCGGTTCACCGTGCGCAGCACGCAGCTCGGCAACCCGATCACGGTGCTGCGCCGCCGCGACTGCACGCCGGGCGACATCACCGAGCTGCACGCGATCCTGGGGTTCGAGGAGGCATGAGCCAGCCGTCCGCACCGCCGCCGTGGGCCCTCGCGCTCGAGCTCGACGCGGAGCTGCGCATCGTCGCGGCCGACCCGCTGCTGGCGGCGCGGCTCGGCCTCGCGGTCGACGAGCTGGTCGGCGGCAGCTTCGACGACCTGATGTCGCCGCGCGACCGCAAGGGCCAGCGGGAGTTCTACGCGGCGCTGACCCGGGCCGACGCGGCCGGGCTCGACCTGCTGCTGACGCTGCAGGTCGGCGGCCGGGAGCTGCTGACGCGCCTGCAGATGGCGCCGCGCGGGGCCGGGTGGGCGGCGCGGCTCGAGCCGCTGGCGGCCGACGGCAACCTCGTGCTCGAGCTGTTCGGGGCGCAGGAGCGGTGGGCGCACGTGGTCAAGCGCTCGGCCGAGGGCGTGGTGGTGCTCGACGTGCAGGGGCGCATCGTCGACTCGAACGCGAGCTTCTTTGAGCTGATGCGCTTCCGGTCGGCGCACGGGGTGATCCTCAGCGAGGAGGCGCTGGGCGGGCGCCCGCTGGCGCCGCTGCTGCTGGCCCAGGGGGTGGGGCTGGAGCCGCTGGCGGGTCACCTGGTCGGCGAGTCGGCCCGCCGCGAGCGCTACGCGGCGACCCTGGCGAGCGGCGACCGCTGGCTCGACGTGACGGCGGCGCCGCTGATCCAGCCGGTCCGCGGGTTCGTCGGCCAGGTGGTGACGCTGCGCGACGTGACCGAGCGGCTGCAGTCGGAGATCCTGCTGCGCCAGAAGGAGGCGGCGGAGGCGACCAACGTCGCCAAGAGCCGGTTCCTCGCCAACATGAGCCACGAGCTGCGCACGCCGCTCAACGCGATCATCGGCTACAGCGACCTGCTGCTCGAGGAGGCGGAGGCCCGCGGCGACGAGGCGACGGTCGCCGACCTGCGCAAGATCGGGGTCGCGGGCGTGCACCTGCTCGAGCTGATCAGCAACATCCTCGACCTGACCAAGATCGAGGCCGGGCGCATGGAGCTGTGGCCCGAGCGGTTCAGCGCGCGCGCGCTGGTCCACGACGTGGCGACCGCGCTCGAGCCGCTGGCCGACAAGCGCGGCGACCACATCGAGGTCCGCGTGCCGGGCGACGTCGGGTTCATGTACACCGACATGCTCAAGCTGCGGCAGATCCTGTTCAACCTGGTCGGCAACGCGATCAAGTTCACCGAGCGCGGCACGATCCGCATCGGCGTGCGCCGCCTGGTCCGCGACGAGCGCGACATGGTCGAGATCTCCGTCGCCGACTCGGGCATCGGCATCGCCGAGGACGCGCTGCCGCGGCTGTTCGCCGACTTCACGCAGGCCGACGCGTCGACGACCCGCCGCTACGGCGGCGCCGGCCTCGGCCTGTCGATCGCCCGCGAGTTCTGCCGGCTCATGGGCGGCGAGATCGGCGTGACCAGCAGGCTCGGCGAGGGCTCCGTGTTCACCGTGTGCGTGCCCGCCGAGCTGCCGGCGCGGGCGGTGCGCAAGCCGGTGGCGGCCGCGCTCGGCCCGGTGCTGGTCATCGACGACGACGGCGCGACGCACGAGCAGGTCCAGAGGGCGGTGCACGCCGACGGCGTCGCGGTCGTGACCTGCACGCGCGCCGCGCAGGGCCTCGCGGTGGCCCGCAGCGTGCACCCGCAGGCGATCGTGCTCGGGGTGTCGCTGTCCGAGGACAGCTGGGACACGCTGACGCAGCTGCGCGCGGACGTCGCCCTGCACCGCGTGCCGGTGGTGGCGGTCTCGCTGCTCGACGAGCAGGCGCGGGCGCTCAGCCGCGGCGCCGCGGCGTACCTCGGCAAGCCGATCGACCGGGCGCTGCTGCGGGCCGTGCTCGCGTCGCTGCGTGGCGGTTGAGCGGGGTGTTCGAGCGCCGCGGGTTTGCGCGTGCACGCTTTCTCGGCCATGGTCGCGGCCACGATGCACGAGAAGTTCAGCCGATCGGTCGAGATCGCCGCCCCGGTGGCGGTGGTGTGGGCGTTCCACGAGCGTCCGGACGCGCTGCAGCGGCTGATCCCGCCGTGGCAGCGCGTGGAGCTGGTCAGCTCGTCGGAGCCGGGGCTGCAGGCCGGCAAGCGGGTCGTGCTGCGCCAGCGCGTCGGGCCGGTGTGGCTGACGATGCGGGCGGTCCACGTGGAGTACGAGGAGGGCCGTTTGTTCGCCGACAAGGTCGAGGGCGGGCCGTTCAGTTATTGGTTGCACCGGCACCTGTTCGCGCCGACCGCGGACGGCGGGTGCCGGCTGACCGACGAGCTCGAGTACTCGCTGCGCGGCGGGGCGCTCGGGCGGCTGGTGGTCGGGCGGTGGTTTCGCGGCGAGCTCGAGAAGATGTTCGCGTTCCGCCACGAGGTGACGAAGACGGAGTGCGAGGCGGAGGTCAGGCGAGCCGGACCAGCTTGACGGGGGCGTCGCGGCCGGGGACCGTGACCTCGCCGATCGCGTGGAGGTCGGTCTCACCCAGGGTCGCGGCGACGCTGTCGGACACGAGCAGCTGCGAGTCGTGCTGCTTGTTGAGCTTCTCGATGCGGGCGGCGAGGTTCACGACGTCGCCGATGATCGTGTACTCCTTGCGGGTGGCCGAGCCGATCGTGCCGGTCAGGGCCTCGCCGACGTGCAGGCCGATGCCGACGCGGGTCGGCGGCAGGGCGCCCGCGGAGATCTGCGCGGCGATGCCTTCGAGGATCTCCCGGGCCGCGGCGACGGCGTCGCGGGCCGGCGCGTCGGCGGGCAGCGGGGCGCCGAACACCGCCATGAAGCCGTCGCCGAGGAACTTGTTGATGATGCCGCGGTGGCGCCCGACGACGTCGATCATCGGGTCGAACAGGGTGTCGAGGAAGGCGACGACGTCGGTCGGGGCGCGCCGCTCGGCGAACCGCGTGAACCCGCGGATGTCGAGGAACATGACGCACACGGTCCGCAGCTCGCCCTGCTGCTCGACGCGGCTGGTCAGCGCCTCGGCGACGGCGGGCGAGACGTGCTGGCCGAACACGCCGAGCACGCGGTGGTGCTCCTCCTGGACGCGCAGGGCGTCGCGCAGGCGCCGGCGGAGGCGGGCCGACACGAGCGCCGCGAGCACGCCGCTGGCCACCAGCAGGGCGGCGCGCGCGAGGTGCGGGGCGATCGGCGGGAGCCCGGGCGGGGCGAGGTCGTTCGCGGTGGTCAGCAGCGCGGCGAGGCCGGCGTACTGCGCGGCCCCGACGACGGCGGTGAGCATGCACAGCCGCGGGTCGAGGCGCAGCACCGACAAGATCATCAGCATGCAGTAGAGCAGCACCGGCGGGCCGGAGAGCGCGAGGGTCGGGCCGAACAGGCGGGCCGCGCCATAGATGAGGATCGTCGGCAGGCTGGCCTCGATCGCGGCGTTGCCGTAGCGCGCGCCCGCGGGGATGGCCGCGTCGGGCGGCAGCTTGCCGAGGAACCGCCAGACCGCGAGCTCGTAGGCGATGCACGCGAGGAACACCGGGATCAGCCAGACCGGCGAGATGACGGGCTGCAGCCCCGGGCCGAAGTGGCCGAGGGCGAAGGTGCCGACCATCAGCTCGACCATCGTGATCGCCAGGAAGACGATGAGGATCATGACGCGCAGCCTCTCGCTGGCGACCATCTCACGCGCCCACAGCTGATCGAGGGTGCTCGACGTCCGCGCAGGCTATCACGAGGTGATGCGCGCGCGCAGCTCCGCCTTGAGCAGCTTGCCCATGGCGTTGCGCGGCAGCGTATCGACGACGTGCACGGCGCGCGGCCGCTTGTGCGGTGAGAGGGCGGCCGCGACGTGATCCGCGAGCGCGGCGAGCCCGGGCGGCGCGGCGGGGTCGGTCGGCACGATGAACGCGACGATCGCCTCGCCGAGGTCCACATCCGGGACGCCGATCACGGCGACCTCGCGCACGCCCGGGTGCTCGGCCAGCGCCGCCTCGATCTCGCCGGCGCCAATTTTAAAGCCTCCGCTCTTGATGAGGTCGGTGGCGCGGCGACCGACGATGCGGACGCTGCCGTCAGCGCGGCGGGTCGCGAGGTCGCCGGTATAAAACCAGCCGTCGGCGTCGCGCACCGCGGCCGTCGCGGCCGGATTGTTTAAATACTCGCTGAACAGGTTGGGGCCGCGCACGGCGATCTCGCCGATGGTGGTGTCGTCGTCGGTGTCGAGCGTCGCGCGCTGATCGTCGACCAGGCGCAGGTCGACGCCGGGCAGCGGCGGACCGACGCGGCCCGGCTGCGGGGTGTCGATCGGGACGGCGCAATTCATGAGGGTCTCGCTCAGCCCGTAGCGCTCGAAGATCTGGATATTTAATAATTGGTGGAGGCGCTGGTGCTCGCGCTGGGGCAGGGCGGCGGACCCGGAGATGAGCAGACGGGCGCGGCGCAGGCCGGCGGCGATCGTCGGCGAGGCGGCGAGCTCGGCGAGGCGCACGTACATCGTCGGCACGGCGAACAGCATGGTGCGTTCGTCGAGGGCGCCGGCGAGGGCCTCGGGGTCGAAGCGCGGCTGCCAGTGCAGCGCGCCGCCGACCCGCAGGCTGCCGAACCACCCGAGCACGAGGCCGTGCGCGTGGAACATCGGCAATGCATGCACGACGGTGTCGGCGGCGGTCCATCGCCACACGCGCGCGAGGGCGTCGAGGTTGGCCGCGACGGCCCGCGCCGACAGCACGGCGCCCTTCGGCAGACCGGTGGTGCCCGAGGTGTAGAGAATTATCAATGGGGCGTCGTCGGCGAGTCGTCGTGGCAGCTCGGCGGGGGTGGTGGAGAGTTCGGGGAGCGCGAGCGGGACGCCGAGCCGGCCGGGCTGGACGCCGGACGGGTCGGCGGCGAAGCACACGCGCGGGGCGGCGTCGGCGGCGATGTGGGCGGTCTCGCGGGCGCCGAGCTTCGGGTTTAACGGGACGGACACGACGCCGGCCAGCGCGTTGCCGGCGAACGCGATCGGGGTGCGCACGTCGCCCTGCGTCCACACGCCGACCCGATCGCCGGGGCGCACGCCCGCGGCGGCGAGGGCCGCGATGTGGCCGGCGCACGCGGCCGCGAGCCGGGCCGCGTCCAGGCTGGTGTCGCCGACGGTGAGCAGCGGGTGGTCCGGGGGCGGGGCGGCGAGCACGGGGAACAGCACGCGGCCTGGGTAGCGCAGACCGGCGGAGAAACCAAGCGCCGCGAAATTCGCGTAGGGTTCGCGGCATGCAAGGCCGCCCGCGCGTCGTCTGCCTGGTGCCCTCGGCGACCGACCTCGCGGTGCGGCTCGGGCTGCACGTGGTCGGGGTGTCGCACGAGTGCGATCATCCAGCCGCGCGCGGGCTGCCGGTGTTGACCCGCAGCGCGCTGGCGGCGGCGCATCCGGACGGGCCGGGGCCGGGTGAGGTGGACGCGGCGGTGCGGGCCGCGGTCGCGGAGGGCGGCCCGCTGTATGTCGTCGACCGGGCGCGGCTCGCCGCGCTCGCGCCGGACGTCGTGCTGTCGCAGGCGATCTGCGACGTCTGCGCGGCGCGGGCCGACGAGTGCGACCTGCCGCGCGGCGCTCGCCTGCTCGAGCTGTCGGCGACCACGCTCGCGGGTTTAATGGTTGATGTGCGCCGGATCGCCGCGGTGTGCGATGTGGCGGAGCGCGGGGAGGCGTGCATCGGCGAGATCGCGGCGGCGCACGCGGCGGTCGTCCGTGCGGTCGGCAGGCCGCGGGTCGTGACGCTCGAGTGGTCGGACCCGCCGTTTTTGGGCGGCCACTGGGTGCCTGAATTGGTCGAGATCGCGGGCGGCGAGCACCTGCTCTCGGGGCCAGGTGAACGCTCGCGCACGGCGACGTGGGCCGAGGTCACCGCGGCCGCGCCGGACGTCGTCGTGTTCATGCCGTGCGGCTACACGCTCGCCGCGGCGCTGGCGGAGGCGCGGGCCGTGGTCATGCCGCGGTTGCATGGCGGGGCGCTGTGGGCCACGGCGGCGGGGCGGCTGTTCAGTCGGTGCACGCCGGACAGCGTGATCGCCGGGGCGAACGTGCTGGCGGCGATCCTCCGCGGGGAAGCGGCGCCGGGGCTCGCGGTCCGCGTGGTCTGATCACGGCGCGGCGACGGTGAGCTTGCACAGCACCGTGTTGTCGCTCTCGAGGTCGGAGGTCCAGATCAGCTTCGCGGCGGCGTTCCAGGCGATCTCGTCGTAGCCGTCCTTGGTGCCGACCTGGGCGGCGGTGTACTCGCTCGCTGACTCCCAGCCGCTCACGTCGTGGTCGGCGGACTTCCAGTCGGCGGGCTCGTCGGAGATCTCGGACAGACACTCGGTCGCGGGGTCGGCGGACTTCTCGCAGTCCTTGTTGAGCGGCGCCTTGTGGATCACCTGGCACTTCATCGCGCTGCTCGACACGGCGACGACCTCGCCGGTGTCGCTGTCCGTGATCTGCATGATGAAGCCGGCGTCGCCCATCTGCTGGCGGTCGGTGCCGATGTACTCGAGCCCGCTGTCGTCCGCCTTGTAGTCTTTAATTATTAAATTGAGGACGAGCGGGTAGTCGGCGTCGAACGCGACCCGCTCGGCGTTGAACGACCGCTCGGTGGAGATCGACACCGAGTCCTCCGCGACCTCGCGGTCGCCGACGTACAGCGCGAACCAGTTGTCGGCCCACGCCTCGAGCGTGAACCGGCCCTCGCCGACCACGTCCGGACCGCTGCCACCACCGCTGTCACAGCCGTGCGCGCCGCACAGGACCACCACCATCACCACGAAGTTTTTCAAGCCCACGCCGCGCAGACTACCAGAGATCGCGCGGCGACGGGCTCACTCACAGACGACGCCGTCGGCGTCGCGGTCCTGGTAATAGGCGTATTCGGGGTCGCGGCCGCGCACGTACGGGCCCTTGCCGTTGGCCTTCGCTTGTTTGCAGGTGCCGTAATTCGGGTCGTTCGCGGCGGAGGGCACGGGTGGTGATGGTTCGGCGTGGCGTGGTTCGGCGCGGCGTGGTTCGGCGTGGGCGATCGGGACGGAGGTCGGGGCGTCGCCGACGGGGGCGGGCTCGCCGGGACAGTCGGCGAGGATCGTGGCCATCGCGTCGTGCTCGGCCTGGGTCAGCGACAGCGCGTACTTGGCCTTCACGGCGATCTGACGCGCGACGTACTTGCAGCGGTAGGCCCGACTCGGCGGCAGCCAGGTCGCGGCGTCGCCGTCGCCCTTCGAACGGTTGGTGGAGGCGTCGACGGCGAGCAGATTGAGCGGGTCGTTGGCCAGCGCGAGGCGCTTCTCGGGCGGCCACAGCGAGGCGCCCTTGACCCACGCGTCGCCGAGCGCGACGACGTGGTCGATGTCGACGCCGACCTCGCCGTGCTCGAACGGGATCCTCGCGCCGGTGTAAGGGTCCGCGAGGCTGCCCGAGAGCACGACACATTCGCGTGCGCCGGGCTTGAAGGTCGGGTCCGCGAGGTCGCGGCGCAGGATGTCGTCGCGGGTGTCGCAGCCGTTGCGATCGACGTCGGCCCAGGCGCGCCCGAACTGCTCGCGGGCGTAGCCGGTCTTCGGGGCGCGGCCCTTCACCGCGAGCGTGGCGAGCAGGCGCTGCGCCGGACCGTCGCTTCCGGATGTGGAGGGTCGGTCGCTGGGCGCGTCGACGGACTTGCCGGGCTCGCGGCTCTCGACCGAGCCCGCGTCGCCCTCGGTCGGCAGGCAGCCGACGAGCTGCGCGGCCAGCACGGTCGTCACTACCCACATGCATGGGCGTGGAGGCGGCGGGCGATGCATCGCCGCAGCATGCCCGAGATCCGCGGACGCTCCCAAAATGCGTCGTCGTCCGCGGCGCCATTTCGCCCGATCGTCAGGGCGCCGCGGGTCTGAATTGCGGGAGCGCGGCGACCCGGGCCAGAGCGTCGGCGGGTGCGTCGGCGGGGAAGCCGGCGCTCGAGCGGCCGAGCCTGGCGAGCCAGCGCATGTCGAGCGGTCGCTCGAGATCTTCGAGGCGCAGGGCTGCGGTCGTGGCGGTCTTGAATTCGCCGGTGGCGACGCCCTCGCCGACGGCGAAGCCGGCGAGCAGCAGGGCCGAGCGCACGGCGGTCGCGCCGCTGTAGGTGTGCACCGTGGCGGCGCCGCGGCAGCGCTCGCGCAGGCCGGTGAACGCGGACAGGCGCCACAGCTCGGGGTTGGCGCGCGGCGAGAACGGGTCCCAGAACACGACGTCCGCCGCGGGCGCGCGGGCCAGGCTGGCCGGCAATTCGGCGTGGATCATTCGCCAGCGGGTGCGCTCGCTGGTGTGCTCGCCGCGCGCGAGCAGGGCGCGGGCGGCGTCGCCGACCGGGCCGTCCAAATTAAAGTCCTCGGCGTGCGCGAGGGCCAGGGTCAGGGCCTCGAGGTCGCGGTCGAGGCTGACGATCTCGAGGGGCCGCGCGCTCGCCGGCAGCGACGCCGACAGGCGCCAGGCCGCGGCCGCGTTGGAGCCGGCGCCGAGGCCGACGTCGAGCAGCACGAGCGGGTCGTCGCCGCCGGCGAGCAGCCGCGCCTCGAGCCGCGCCGGGGCGCAGTACAGCCGCTGCGCCTCGATCCTCGGGCCGACGACGGGGTGCATGACCTCGCCGGTCGCGCGGTCGAGCATCGCCCGCGCGCCCTCGCGGGTGGTCACGACCTCGCAGCTGCTGGTCACGCGGCGGCCTCCGCACCCATGCGGCGATCGCTGTGCTCGTGGCGGTCGATGCTCTCGAGCTTCGCGTGCGCGTAGGCGGCGAAGCTGCCCGACTCGATCGCGGCCCGCGACTCGGCCATCAGCGCGAGGTAGTGGTGCAGGTTGTGCAGCGACAACAACCGCGGACCGAGCGGCTCGCTGCACTTGAACAGGTGGTGCAGGTAGGCGCGGCTGTAATCGCGGCAGGTCGAGCACCCGCAGGATGCGTCGAGCGGGCCGTCGTCGCGGGCCTGGCTGCCGCGGGTCAGCTTGACCCGCCCGGTCGAGGTGAACGCGGTGCCCTGCCACGCGAGGTGGGTCGGCAGGATGCAGTCGAACATGTCGACGCCGGCCATCATCGCGTACAGCAGGTCGGGCGGGGTGCCGACGCCCATCAGGTAGCGCGGGCGATCGGCGGGCAGCAGGTCGGCGGCCATGTGGGTGATGGCCTCGCGCTCGGCCCGCGTGTCGCCGACGGCGAGGCCGCCGATCGCGAACCCGTCGAACGGGTGCTCGCGCAGGAACGCGGCCGAGGCCCGGCGCAGCTCGGGGTGGATGCCGCCCTGCATGATCGCAAACAGCGCCTGCTCGGGGTTGGTCCGGGCCGCGAGGCTGCGCAGGGCCCAGCGGTGGGTCCGCTCCATCGCGTCGCGGGTGGTCGGCTCGTCGGAGCGAGCGTCGACGCAGACGTCGAGGACCATCATGATGTCGGAGCCGATCGCGGTCTGCACCGCGATCGACCGCTCGGGCGACAGCATGTGCATGCGCTGATCGGTGTAGCTGCGAAACCTCGCGCCGCGCTCGGAGATCACGCGGTCGGCCGAGAGCGAGTAGATCTGATAGCCGCCCGAGTCGGTGAGCACGGGGCCGTCCCACTTCATGAATTTGTGGATCCCCCCGACCCGCTCGAACAGCTCGGGGCCGGGTCGCAGCATCAGGTGGTAGGTGTTGCCGAGCACGACCTGGGCGCCCACCTCGCGCAGGTCGCCGGGGGTCAGGCCGGTGACGCTGGCGCGGGTGCCCACGGTCATGAACGCGGGGGTGTCGACGCTGCCGTGCGCCGTGACGAGGGTGCCGCGACGAGCGCGTGAGTCGCGGTCCACGGCGCTCACGCTGAATTGCAGGGGCATGGCGGCGGAGTGTATGCGCCGCGGCGGGCCGTGGGACGCGCTGCGGCCCGGGCTTCCCTCACGGGCGGCTTGACAGCGAGGTCGGGTCGGCGGGACCGTGCGGCGTGCTCCGCCGCCTGCTGCTCGCGTCCCTCGTGGTGTTCGCCGCGCTGTCCCTGTGCCGCGCGCCGCCGCTGGTGCTCGGCACGTTTAATATTCGCTGGTTCCCCCACGCGAACACCGATCGTGAGGCGGTCGCCGTGGCGATCGCGGGGCTGGACGCCGACGCGTTCGCGGTCCAGGAGATCCTCGATCCGATCGCGTTTCAGGACGTCCTGGACCGCGCCAGCGCGCTGTCGGGGCGGCGCTATCAAATGACCCTCGCGCCGGCACGCTGCCCGCCGCTCAAGGTCACGGTCCACCTCGGGGTGGTCCACGACGCCGGAGAATTCGATGTGCTCGAGTCGCGGCCGCTCGGCGAGTACACCTGTCCCGAGGGACAGCCGGTCGGGATGCTCGCGCTGCTGCGCGCGCACGACGGGCGGCGGCTCGCGCTGGCGTCGGTGCACATGCCCGCGGGGGACGGGGCGGAGGTCCGGCGGCTGCGCGAGGGGCAGTGGAATTGGCTGGCCCGGGCGCTGCCGGGGCTGCGCGCCGAGCTGGCCGCGCCGGTGGTCGTCGCGGGGGATTTTAATAGCACCGGGTATCTCGTGAAGGAGGATCCGGAGCGGCGGTTCATCGACGAGGTGCTGGGGCGTGGCGCGCTGCAGATGCCGACCGAGCGGCTCGGGTGCTCGATGTACTGGAACCCGCGGTCCGGCGAATATGCTGCCAGTCTGCTCGACCACGTGGTCGCGTCCGACGAGCTCGAGTTCGGCGCGGCCGAGGCGCTGGGCATGTGCGCCGAGCTGGCCTGCGCGCCGCAGACCCGGGCGCCCGCGGGGTGGACGGACGTCTCGGATCACTGCCCGGTGCGCGTGGCGCTACGCCTGTGAGCGCAGGACCTCGAGCATGGCCTCGCCGACGGCGGTGGCCGACGCGGGGTTCTGCCCGGTCACGAGGCGGTCGCTGACGACGACCTTCGACTGCCAGTCGGGGCCGGGGTGGTGCCGGGCGCCGCGCTCGACCAGGCGGTCGGCGAGCGAGAAGGGGACGATGTGCTCGAGCTTGACGGCGCGCTCCTCGGCGTTGGTGAACGCGGCGACGTCCTTGCCGGCGACCAGGTAGCTGCCGTCGGACAGCTTGACGTTGACGAGGCCGGCGGGGCCGTGGCACACGGCGCCGACGACCCCGCCGCGCTCGTAGATGCGGGCCGCGAGCGCGGCGAGGCCGGCGTCGTCGGGCAGGTCCCACATGGTCCCGTGTCCGCCGGCGAAGAACATCGCGGCGTAGTCGTCGGCGTCGACGTCGGCGGGTCGTTTGGTGTCCTCGATCGCGGCGCGCAGGGTCGGGTCGTTCCAGAAGGCGGCGTTGATCTTGTCCTTGAGGTCGAAGCCGTCGGGGTCCTGCGGGGCCTTGCCGCCGCGCGGGCTGACGAAGTCGATGGCATAGCCGGCCTCGGCGAGCACGTGGTGCGGGTGGGTGGCCTCGGCCAGGAAGAACCCGCTGGGCTTGTCGCCCTTGCGATCGTGGCTGGTGAGGACGAACAGGATCTTCTTCGCGGCGGTGGACATGGCGGGACTGTAGCGGCGCGGGCGCGCGGTCTGACAACACGTATTTTTTTGCGGGTACGGCGGGTGGGTGCTCGCGACCCCCGCCGAGATCCTGGCATGATGCGGCGATGCGGCGCGACGACGACGGCACCGGCACCGGC
>Ga0075158_10001971_pt1 | contig 15156 bp, 15 predicted proteins | sample JI91814BDNA_FD_70968 | JGI IMG/M metagenome (GOLD analysis project Ga0075158, IMG submission 70968) | Wastewater effluent complex algal communities from Wisconsin, to seasonally profile nutrient transformation and Carbon sequestration -... | ecosystem: Engineered > WWTP > Effluent > Algae... | reverse complement strand
AATAGCTTCTCTGTATTATGGTTTTAACGGCCTGAATGCAGAAGTTATTTATGCCTATGCTCATTCTGAACATGATGCTTCCAATCATATTTTAAGAAAATTAGGATTTGAAAAAACCGGAGAATTTGAAGAACCGGATGGAATTTGCTTCTGGTACGAACTGAAGCGTGAAAACTATAATAAAAAATGATAATAATACGACAGGAGGAGAAAAAAGACTATCAACAGGTCTTTCAGCTTACGGAAGAGGCTTTCAGGGAAATGGAACACAGTGATCATCAGGAACAGTTTCTGGTAGAAAAACTGAGAAAATCTGAAGCCTTTATCCCTGAATTATCTTTGGTGGCAGAAGATGAAAAGGGTACAATTGCCGGACATATTCTGTTTACAAAAATTAAAATTGTCAATGACAAAGAGTCTTTCGATTCTCTTGCACTGGCACCTGTTTCTGTAAAACCAGAGTTTCAGAATCAGGGAATCGGAGCGAAATTGATTCTTCATGGACATCGAATTGCGGAAGAATTGGGATATGAATCTGTGGTATTGATCGGGCACGAAAAATATTATCCTCGCTTTGGTTACAAAAAAACAAGTAATTTTGGGATCTCATTTCCATTCGATATTCCGGAAGAAAACGGAATGGCTTTAGAATTGGTAAAAGACGGATTAAAAGGTAAAAAAGGAGTGGTGAAATACCCTCAGGAATTTGGAATAGACTAAAAAAATATAAACGATGCAGACACAAAAAGTGATAGATCATATTGTAAGCTGGTTAAAAGATTATGCAGTAAAAGCAAGAGTAAATGGATATGTAATAGGGGTTTCCGGAGGTGTAGACTCAGGAGTGGTTTCTACGCTGGCAGCAATGACCGGACTGAAAACATTACTGATCGAAATGCCAATCCGTCAGAAAGCTGATCAGGTAGGCCGTGCAAAGGATCATATGAATGACCTTAAATCAAGATTCCCCAACGTAGAAACAATGTCTGTGGATCTTACACCTGCTTTTGAAGAACTTTATAAAACTTTCGATGTAAAAGATGATCTGTATCCTAACGAAAAACTGGCTTTTGCCAATACAAGAGCTCGTCTGAGAATGCTTACGTTATACTACTACGGACAGCTGAACGGACTTCTGGTTTGCGGAACAGGAAATAAAGTAGAAGATTTCGGTATCGGGTTTTATACAAAATACGGAGATGGCGGAGTAGATGTTTCCCCAATTGCAGACCTTTATAAAACTGAGGTATACGAACTTGCAAAAGGGCTGAACTTGATCAAAAGCATTCAGGAAGCCATTCCTACTGATGGGCTTTGGGATGTGGACAGAACGGATGAACAGCAGATTGGAGCTACTTACCCGGAACTGGAAAAGATCCAGAAAGAATATGGAACTAAAACTGCGGATGACTACGAAGGAAGAGATAAAGAAGTTTTCCAGATTTTCGACAGAATGCATAAAGCAGCAAAACACAAAATGGATCCTATTCCGGTTTGTGATATTCCTGAAGAATGGAGAAGTGAATAAATAGTATTAAAGAACCCATATAATAATGTAACAGTTCGCTCATATTCTGTACTTTCTTATTGTTATACGTTATATTGGTAAATTGTTACATTAATATAAAATTATTATGAACGGAAAAATAAGATCTGTATTTTTTATATGTCTGGGGCTTCTTTTCGGAATGTCTGTGATGTATGTCTACAGAAATTTTATTGAAGATAAAAAAGATCAGTCAGGTTCTGTAAAAAAGGAAACCATGAGTTACGGAAGTGCTTCTTCGGAGGGAAATTCATCTGCTCAGGTTTCTATAGATCAGCTTACAGAAGAAAAAACGGTGATCAGTTATGTAAAGCAAAATCATAAGCTTCCGGATTATTATATCACTAAAAATGAAGCAAGAAAACAAGGCTGGAACCCTTCCAAAGGAAATCTTTGCGATGTACTTCCCGGAAAAGCGATTGGCGGAGATCAATTCGGGAACAGGGAAGGACGTTTGCCGGATGGAGAAAAATACTTTGAAGCTGATGTAAACTATCATTGTGGCGGAAGAAATGCTGACCGTATCATTTATACTCAAAATGGCGATGTATACCTTACGAAAAACCATTATAAAAGTTTTGAGAAGCAATAACGTATAGTCATTGCGAGGAACGAAGTGACGAAGCAATCTCTAAAAATAAACACAGGTGAAAGCAGGTTTTGTCTATATCATGACCAATAAAAATCACACAACTCTTTATACAGGAGTTACTTCAAATCTGCCCAAACGTGTTCAACAGCATAAAGAATCGTATTATTCTCAAAGTTTTACCTCAAGATATAATTTGTATATACTTGTGTATTGGGAATCCTTTCAGGAAATAGGAGATGCTATAGGTAGAGAAAAACAGATAAAAGCAGGTTCCAGACAAAAGAAACTGGATTTAATCAATAGTATAAACCCTGATTGGAAAGATCTCACAGGAGATATTGAAAGTATTATGGATGCTTTCTGAGATTGCTTCGTCGCTTTCACTCCTCGCAATGACAGGATGTATAATTTGCATTGTAATTATTATAAATCTTAATTTTGAAAAATTATAGCCTTTTTTACTTAACCATCATCTTATTTTTGATGCTTTCATGTTCGGAAAAGAAGAATAGGATAAATGAAAAAGCAGCAAAACCAGCCGTAACAATACTCATACAGCCATTTAAAGATATTAAACAGGAAACTGTAGTAAAAGTAACCGAAAGGATAAAAAATGTATATCCGAATGTAAAAGTTCTGAATGCGATAGACTTTCCTGAAAATACTTATTATAAAGAGAGGAGCCGGTATAGAGCAGATTCAATCATTAAATTTTTGAATAAGGAAACAAAAGAAGGTTTTGTTACCATTGGGCTTACTTCAAAAGATATCAGTGCCACCAGAGGAAAGATCAAAGACTTTGGAATCATGGGATTGGGCTATAGACCTGGGAAAGCTTGTGTTGCTTCAAGTTTCAGACTGAGTAAAGAAAACCGGGATGAGCAGTTTTACAAAATAGCCATTCATGAGCTGGGGCATACGCAAGGGCTGCCGCATTGCCCCGAAAAAATGTGTTTTATGAGAGATGCAGAAGGAAAAAATCCGACTAATGAAGAAACAGATTTCTGCAAAAAATGCAAAACTTTTTTAATCAATAAAAATTGGAAATTTAGTTCAATATGAAGACAATATATATCGATTTTACAGACATAGGTGACTATGAAGATTTTTACGCCCAGCTAAAGGAGAAAGTTCAGCTTCCTGAGCATTTTGGGGATAATCTTGATGCACTTTTTGATACCATTACCGGTGATCTGGAAATGCCGCTCCACTTAGAATTCGTCAACATGACGGTAGATCAGCTTGAGATTTTTGAAGACCTTCTGACTACACTGGAAGATGCGGAAGAAGAAGTTGAAGGATTTACCTTTAGCTACTATCTGGAGCAGTACGAAGACGAAGATGACGATGTAGAATCTGAAGAAGAATAAAAAAATAAGGGTTGTCCCAATACAGGAGACAGCCTTTTTTATGCTGATCCTTATTCTATAGTATTCAAATCTTTATTCTTTAACATACAAACCTAACAGGTTTCCAAAACCTGTTAGGTTTTTTATCTTATTTAACTGTAACGTTTATTCAGGACTCGTAGATGTGAACTTTTTACTTCACAACCTGTCACTTTAAAAATCAAGTTTTACTTTGGTTACAAAAATGTTGAATCAAAATAAAAAGGAAGCAGATCTTTCACAGCATGTACTTTTACAACCTCTTCATTCATACTTGAAAAATAAAGATCGATATTTTCATTCTGCTTGGTTTCATACTCAATTAAACTTTGGCGGCATGCCCCACAAGGAGGAATCGGTGGGTTTTTCTCATGAAACTCTTTAGGACCTCCTACTACAAAGATCTTTTTTATTTTCACATCCGGAAAATTGGCTGCCACCCAGAAAACAGTTGTTCTTTCAGCACAGAGTCCTGATGGATAGGCGGCATTTTCCTGGTTGTTCCCGGAATAGATTTCTCCGTTTTCCAATAATACGGAACATCCTACCAAAAATTGAGAATACGGTGCATAAGCATTCTCACGAGCCTCTTTGGCTCTTTCAAATAATGTATTTTCTATATCGCTCAGCTCACTGCTATTTTTAAAATATTCGTAACTGATCTGTATGTCTTTTTTCATATATTGTCAACTAAAAAAGGGGGGTAAAATTAGTTCTTTTTAATGAAGTGGACAATATTTTATTCTTCCGGTAAAAAGTTCAATTTTTTAAGACTAAAAAATGTTATATACACCAATAAAATTCAGAAATGTAGAGTTGAAAAACAGATGGGTAATGTCACCCATGTGTATGTATTCATGTGAAAACGGAGAAGCTAACGACTTCCATTTTGTACACTACGGAAGCAGATCACAGGGCGGTACGGGGCTTTTGATTGTAGAAGCTACAGGAGTAGAACCTAAAGGAAGAATTACCAATCACTGTATGGGAATCTGGAATGATGAGCAGGCAGAAAAATTACAGAAAATTGTTGAATTTGTACACAAAAATTCAGAAAGTAAAATAGGAATCCAGCTGGCTCATGCCGGAAGAAAAGGCTCCACATGGAATAACCTGCAGATTTCTCTGGAAGAAGGCTGGGAAACAGTTGCGCCAAGCCCTATTCCTTATCATCCGACAGAAAGAATTCCACATACGTTAACGACAGATGAGGTGAAGGAGCAGGTTCAGAATTTTAAAAAAGCTGCCAGAAGAGCTGTAGAAGCAGGTTTTGATGTTATTGAAATTCATGGGGCACACGGATATCTGATCCATCAGTTTTTGTCACCGCTTTCCAATATCAGAACAGATGAATACGGCGGAAGTTTTGAAAACAGAATCAGATTTCTGATTGAAATTGTAGATGCTGTTAATGAAGAATTGGATGAAAATACAGCATTATTTGTCAGAATTTCAGGAACGGAATATGCTGAAAATGGCTGGGATATTCAGAGCAGTGTAGAGCTGGCAAAAATTTTAAAAGAACATGCCGTAGACCTTGTAGATGTATCCAGTGGTGGAAATATTCATGGAGCGAAAATTCCGGTTTTTGATGGTTATCAGGTTCCTTTTTCATCCCAGGTGAGAAATGAAGCTGAAGTAAAAACCGGAGCAGTAGGTTTAATTACCAAAATTGAGCAGGCTGAAGAAATCCTCCAGAAAGGCGATGCTGATCTTATCTTTGTAGCAAGAGAAATTTTGAGAAATCCATATATTGCTGTTCAGGGATCTTTTGAAATGAAAGAAGACTGTTTTTTTCCGCATCAGTATACCAGAGCCAAAATCTCTTCTTAGTTACCCAATAATCTGCAAAACCACAGAAATGAATATTGATGATTTCATGCTTACCTGCCCCAGCAAAAAGTTTTTAGGGATAGAATGTCTGGGCTGTGGTGCGCAGAGAGCAATCGTATTGGTATTCGAAGGGAAGTTTTCTGAAGCTTTCCAAATGTATCCTGCCGTTTATACCTTATTGCTATTCTTTTTGATCCTTGGGATGAGTTTTATCGATAAAAAAAGAAAATATAGTAAAATTTTAATGGTTATGGTGGTTATCAACCTGATTATTATGGTAATTGGGTACCTATATAAACATTATTACCTATGAAAATAAACAGTAAGCATTTGATTGTGAGTTGTTTTTGGGTTTTGATCTTTTGTTACGTATTATGTAGAAAAATTTTAATATAAAATATGATTTATTAGATTAAAATTCCTGTATTATTTTGTTGTGTAGAATTTTAAAATGTCGTAGAACTACTACAATTTCTCAAACAGTGCCTTAAAAACTTTTTAAATTAGAACATGAACTCTATCTTTGTTATATAAATCCTATATCAGGGAACAGTCGTTAATGATTAAAATGTAAGAATATGGCAGGAAATTCAAGAGGAATCTTAAAATTCAATGGAGGTGAAGGTCAGAAGTTGTTAAAGCTTAACTACAGCGTGTCAAGATCTACAGATGTTTCAGGACGTGTAGCATCTGACCCGTCAAACGCATTGATTAAAATAACCATTGAAGCAACAGAAAAATCTGATGTTTTAGAAAGTTTATTAAACAGTAAATATAAACCGACAAGCGGAGAGATCAACTTTAATAAATCTCACGAAGAAGGAACACTGATCTCCTTGAAATGGGAAAACGGATATGTAATCCAGCATGAAGTAGACTTCGACGCTATTGACAGTAATAATATGCTGATCAGCTTCGTAGTAAGTGCTGAAAGCATTACGTATGGAAATTCATCTTATGACGGACTTTGGCCAATGAGCTAAGTCTTTCATGAGCAAGAAATAAAAGACTGTCCCTACAAGACGGTCTTTTTTTACCTAAGACTCTATTCTGCAGGATCTTTTGTTTTTATTTTAAAACTCTCTTTCTGTTGAATAATCGTTCAGAAAACTAATCAAATCACTAAAAATATGTCAAATACACCTGGAAACTCACAAGCGGCGTCTTTTCGTCCGATGCAGAATGCAGATGGTATTTCCGAAAACCATCATACAGGTATCAACCGTCTGGTAAAACTTTCTCTTGTCATTGAAGGGAAAATTATCAAGTACTATAAGCATTTCAAGCTTAAGCAAAGTACCAGACGACATCACGAATTTACGCTGACACTGGCACACGATACTCTGGGAGACAGACAGACCCATTCACTGGAAGAAGCTAATAAATTCCTTGGAAAACGACTTACAGCCGTTATTTCCTATAAAGATATTGACAACAGCCCGGAGAGAACATTTGTAGGAGTGATTACCGGAGTAGGGTTCAGTCAGGAACATATGAGTTTAGGAAATATTGTGCTCACAGGTTACAGCCCTACAATTCTTCTTGACGGAGCACCACATATCCAGAGTTTTGGAGGCAGTCAATCCGTTAACGTAGGAATTATTGCCGAAGAAGTGATCAAGCAGGGAATTGATAAAAGCCGGTTTGATGTCAGAGTAGATGCCAATAATTTTTCTCAGATCATCTACAGCAGCCAGTATGATGAAACCCATTATAACTATCTGGCAAGAATGGCCGAAGCGTATGGTGAACAGTTTTTCTATGATGGTGAAGTTTTACATTTCGGAAAGCTTCCCGCTCAGAACAAACCTATTACTCTTACCTATGGAAGCAGTGCCAATGATATAAAAGTTGAGCTGAAAGCTGTACATACCAAGCCGCAATTCTATGGTTACAACAGTAATAAAAATGAAAAACTGACTTCCGGTTCTACACCCATCAAGCATGTAAGTGATCTTGCGAAAACAGCATACAGCCACAACGAAACTATTTACAAGACTCCGGCTTTGCAGATAGCTCCAATCAAAGCTACCACACACTTAGATGTGGAATACTCTCAAAAAAGTGCTTCGGGAAGTGAAGCGGTAAATGTTTTTTCCATTTCAGGAAATACAACGGTTCCTTTCCTGCATCCGGGTTGCGTTTCAGATGTGCAGATGCGTAAACAGGATTCTAATGAAACCTCTTATTTCACCAGAATCATGATTACGGAAGCAGAACATGAAATAGACACCATTGGCCATTACAAAGGAAGCTTCGTAGGAATAGCGGCAGACACAGGGTTTCTTCCAAAACCGGAATTCACTGTTCCAAAGGCTGAGCCACAGACTGCAACGGTAATTTCCAATACAGATCCTGAAGGACAGGGAAGAATACAGGTGAGATTTGACTGGCAGACCAATGATACCACTCATTTTATCCGTATGATGAGCCCTGATGCGGGAGGAACGGATCAGATTACCCAAAACCGTGGTTATGTAGCCATTCCGGAAGTTGGGGATCAGGTCATGGTTAATTTTGTACACAGTCATCCGGACAGACCTTTCGTAATGGGAGGAATGTTCCATGGAGGAATTGCTTTAGGTGGTGGTGTGAACAATCACCTGAAATCCATCCAAACCAGAAGCGGAATCAGGATTTTAATGAATGATGAAGAAGGAAGCGTAACCATTCTTGATCCGAGCGGAAATACTTATTACATGGACGGACAGGGAAATATCAGTATGAAAGCCCCTAAAAACTTTACTTTAAATGCGGGTGACAATATCAATATTACCGCAGGAAAAGAAATTTCAATAGGAGCAGGAGCGAGTATAACCAGTACTGCGAACGATAATATTGTTTCCATAGCAGGAAAAGACATGAAACTTACGGCTTCCGGAGATATTACGGAAACTTCCGACACCAGAACGGAAATGATTGAAAAAGAATTCAAGAGACAATCTGAAACTTCCAACGAAATAGCAGGTGAAATTTCCATGTTCAGCGAACTGGAAAATATGACCATGCAGAGCGGAAAGATCGTAGAATTCAACAGTGCTGAAAAATCAAAACTTTTCTGATATGGCCATCATCAAGACAGCAACCAATCTGCGCATAACAGTTAAAGATTCTTATCATCTGAGCGTAGGAAAAAAGGTAGAGAAAATAGCAAAGAAAATCAATGTGGAAGCCCATAGAGATAACCTGGTTTTAGCAAGTAACAAGAAGATTATGTCCCATGGCCATAAGTAAATACAACCTGCTGATCCTTTTTATATGGTATTTTTCATTAACGAATTGTCAGAATAAAAAAATGGAAGAAAAATACAGTTGGCTGGGAACCGTTTCTGCCCCGCAGGAATACCCGATGGAAGTGTATGAAGGAGCTATTGTCGCCGATGGTTTTACGTACAGCTTTGACGCCATCTGGGGAACACAGAATACAGGATGGGGTAAAGATGGAGGAACCATGAACGTGACTACCGAAAGAATGAATGCTCCTCATGAGCTGGAATTTACATGGTATTCTTTAGTGGAAAATAAATTCTACACCGGAAAATGGAATCTGGATAAAGAAAAGATAAAAAAACTTTTTGATGAAGGATTCGTAGATCAGGATACGAAAAAGAAATCTACTTACCATTCCTTTGTGGTAGGATTAGCTCCGCAGGGAAGAGTAGTGCTTTGGATGAAAGGTCCTGGGAACCAAAAAGAAATTGGTGCTTTTCAGGCTCATGATACCATTATTACCAAAGAAAAAGCCTACGATAATGCTCAGTATATGCTGAAGGAAGGCTTTGCAGAAAGAATGCTCAAAGACCCGTCTTACAAGACATTCAAGCCGGAAGTTCGTGAGAAAATTGAAAAAGAAGGCTATCCGCCAGCAGATATTTATAACGTATACAGAGAAAAATACAACTGGAAACCTGCAGTAGTTCTTCCTGAAGGAGCCACTTGGATCGATTTCGGTTTTACCAGTTATAACGGAGAACAGGAAAACCTTTTTGACCAAAGTTTAAAAGAGAATACCTACAAAAGCAGAGCTGTACCAAAATTCTGCGGTTTTTACTGGAAAGATAAAAATAACAACAGATATGCAGTATGGATAGACGCTTTTGATGACAAAGAAATATTTGATCTGTTTCAGAAATCAGGAAAAGATAAAAACATTGATCTGACTATTAAAGTAAACGAAGACAATACCAAAGTTTTAGTGTCTTTAGAATCTGAAAAAGAAAAACTAGCCGTTACCAAAGCAAAAATCAGAGTGTCCAGAAAGATAGAATAATAGCATTCAATCAGTCAATTTAAAAACAAGAACTATGCACAACAATCAATTTGGAAGTTATACACCATCTGTATCCAAAGAGGAAGTACTGGATATTACCATTGGAATTTTTTTTGACGGAACCCTGAATAATAAAACCAATACAGACGAAAGAAAAAAAGGGACGGATGCTCATAAAAAACACGGCGGAAAAGCTGAAGATAACACCAGTTATAACAATGACTGGAGTAATGTAGCCCGCATGTGGGATAACTATGATAAAAATTTCGGTATTTATATTGAAGGTATTGGTACACAGGACAAAGAAGGAGATGCTACCCTGGGATATGCTTTCGGAACAGGAGAAACCGGAATCAGATCTAAAGTGAGAAAAGGCTGTGAAGAAATTGTAAAAAAGGTGAAAACCATTAAAGCAGAAAAAAAAGCCGATAAAATTGCTGTGCTTACTTTCGATGTATTCGGATTTAGCCGTGGAGCTGCTGCTGCCCGTAATTTTGTATACGAAATCGGAAAAGCAAAATATAAAGCTACTTCACGAACGGTTGCCAACGAAGCGGTTTCCGTTACCACTTATTCCGATGATGATGGCAAAAGTGTTGCTTCAGAAGAACTTCCGAAATGGGGACACCTTGGTCTTAAACTTGAAGAAGCAGGAGTAAAGGTAGATGTGTTGAAAGTAAGATTCCTGGGAATTTATGATACCGTTTCTTCCTATTCAAAATACCTGTCACCAATGCCCAATTTCAGCAATGACGTAGAAGAATTAAGCTTGAATGAAATTGGAAAAGCCCAGACTGTGGTTCACTTTATCGCAGCCGATGAGCACAGGGAAAATTTTGACCTCACAAGGGTACATTTCGGAACTGAAAAAACATTTCCGGGCGTACACTGCGACGTAGGCGGAGCCTATGAAAACGGAAGAGAAACATGGGAAGAAGTGGAAACGTCATGGACTACCAGCAGCAAATTAGAAGCATTAAAAACAGAGCTTGAAAATGAAGGATGGTATCATAAAGGAGAGCTCACCATTACCCCCGGATTCTATTTGTCATTAAGAGGCTCACGTGATCTTGTAAAGACTTTTAGTTATATTCCTTTGCATTTTATGGCGGAATACGGCATTGATAAAGACCTTCCTATTACCTTAAAAAAAATGACGGATGAGAAATATTCCATTTTGAATGATCAGTTTTTAATAGGAATAAAAGACCGTCTCAGAACTTACGTGAGGGGAGATGGCAAACCTTATTCCTTCAGACATTATAAAGAACTGAGGGATGCCTATGGAGGAAACGAAATCCCGGAACACCGTCAGGCAGCTTATCAGAAAGAAGTAAAGGAACAGGACGATTTAAGAAAACTTCGTCATGAGTACCTTCACTGGTCAGCAAGAAGAGAAAAAATAGGGATGGATCCGAGACCAAACAGAACAAGGGTTATCCACTAGAATTAAATAGTTAATAAAAAGACATCAACCAGGAAAAAAATTGAAGTCGGAATATTTTTATGCAGAAATATAACATACATACCGTTCAGAAAGATGAAACTTTAAAAAGTATAGCCTCGCTGTACGGACTGGATAAAGATGCATTAAAACTCTTCCATAATAACCACTGCGCGGTTAAGGACATGATCCTGATTAACCTTAACGGGCAGAAAGAGCTTTTTGTTCCGAGAACGGCCGTTGCAGATAAAAAAAAATTGGTAAAATTCGGAAGAGGAAACAGCCTTAGCCTTCAGCCGGAAAACTCAGGGCGAAAATACAGCGTAGTGATTACCATTGAAAAAGGAGAATCCAAAAACGAATTAAAATATGAAGCATCCGTTCGCTGGCTGAAAACAGAAAAAGGACGACATTTTTTCGAAATAGACAGGACATCGAACCTTTATCTCAACGAAGAAGAAGTCAATGAAATTGCCGATCTGCTGGCGTACAGAACATCAAAGGTTTTATATCCTTTACAGATCAGTACAGATGAACATGGGAAATTTGATGCCGCAGAAAACGCTGAGGTATTTCCTAAAAGATGGCCCGCTGTAAAAGAAGAATTATATAAAGAATTTGAAGGCGAAACCGTAGACGAGTATTGTGGAAAGATTGAAAAAGTAATCAGCCAGCCTGAAGCCATTAATCTTTATCTGAAAAATGATTACTTCATCCGCACTCTATTCTTTGGAATATATCAGAGTTTCGGAAAAGAATATAAAACAGAGATGACAACAACCTTTCCTGTAGTGGACAATGCGATTGAGCCCAGGTATAAATTGACACTGGAAACAGATCCGGTAAAAGGAGAAACAGGGCTTATCACCATAGAAGGTTCAGGAAAGTTATATGAAGAAAGAGATATTGATGATTTTATAAGAAAATCACCTTTTTCATTGATTATAGAAGACGACCCTGTGATGAATGAAGAAGGAACTTTCAGGCTCATAAACTATCTGAAAGGAGAAACTTCACTTCCGGAATCTCTTTACCTGGAATGCAGTATCATGCTGCAGGAAGAAAAAAAGATTTCAGTATCAGTTTCAGGAATTGATGAAAACTAAATTACCATTTCACTAAAGATAAAATTAATATGGCAGAAAAACATATTGTAGTACAGGGCGCCCTATGCAAATGCCAGTTCGGGCAGGTTCCGGACAAGCTGAAAGTACTTACACACCAAAAAGAATATGCCAATGATAAAAGTGCTTCTAAAAAACTGATCGTCACCACGAAAGAAATAGGAGCAGCCACATTTGAAAAAAATACATTCGGAAACTGTACCAAAATGGGAGGGCCGCCGCCTCCGTGCAAAATTATGGTTACAGAATGGCAGAAATTTTATGATAAAGTACAGCTCAGCAATGGCGGATATATCATTGTGGAAGATAGCAAAGCAGTATGTGCTGTTGCCGGAACTCCATGTATTGAGATTATAGACCACGGGCAGAGAGCAGAAGCCAGCCAGCAGAACTTTAAAAATGCAGACAAAGACGTTCAGCAGCAGATCAATCCGCTGATAGATTCCGAAGAAATGTATAATGAGCAGCCTTCAGGAGGAGGGCAGGATAGTGCAATCTAAATGATAAGAAAATGGCAAAAGGCGTAAAAAAAATAAAAATTGTAAGCGGATTGTATTACCCTAAAATGTCTGTATTAGGGCAAAGGATCACCATAAAGCCGGATCAGTGGGTACAGTTTGGTGTTGATGAATGGCTGCCGGGCACTACAGATGCGGACAAAAAGAAACCGCTGACCTGGATGAGGCAGAACAGCAGCAGGAAAATTATTATCAATCAGATGACTTCTGCAGGCGGATATAAATTTTTAATAGATAAACAATATTGCGGAAGCTATCAGTTTTACATAGAAGCCAGTCTTTCAGGAGTAAGAGATACCAAAAGTAATACAGGATTATTTGTTAAAGGCTGGTGTGAACCCAAAATTGTAAGCAGCAAATGGTCTACACAAAAGAACAGCAAAAGCATCAAAAACAATAAAAAAGTCGAATACATTTCCTACGGACATATTGTTCACCTGAACCTGATGACCGAAGGACTTAATGGAAATACAGTCAGTATCGAGCTTTGGAATCAGCAGACAGCAAAAGCAGATAAACTGGTTCATACCTACAACAATGTACAGGTAATAGATGGCGAAGTAAATCTGAAAATAGAAAATACTTTTGCCTGGATGGCCTATGTTGATAATATTCAGAATGTAGAGGAATTCTATGTTAAAGTAAAAGATGTTGCTTCAAAACAATACATCAAAGATAAACTGGGCGATGATCTTCATGGCATCTATCTGAATGTAAAAAATAAAGTAGTTACCACCAATACCAACGGAGCTCAGAATCAGACTCCGACTAAAGTTTATAAGCCGGATGTAAACTCCGTCAGGTTAGAGCCATGTAAGTTTGAAGTTATTAAAATCACTGAAAATGAAACAAAGGATGGAAAAGCCAGCAATACAACCGTTAAAGTCTTTGATAATGGGAACGGAGTTAAGCTCATAAAATCAGCAGCTTTACAGGAGCACATTCAAAGAACAATCTATTATAAATTTGATTCCACAGTTATTGATAAAGACGGAGAAGCCATTTTGAATAATGTGCTTAAATTTCTTCTTGAACACAAAGATTCCACCATGAATCTCAGTGGCTATGCCTGCGTGATAGGAAAAGAAAATTATAACAAAGGACTTTCCCAAAGAAGAGCAGACGTTGTCAAAAAATTCTTTGCAGATGGTGGGCTGGATCCAAGAAGAATTATCTCTGTAGGAAAAGGAGAAGTAGATCCTACCGATGATAAAATGGGAAGAGATAATATCAAATACAAAAATGAGAAAGACTATGAAAACAACCGTAGAGTAGATATCTCATTTGTTTTTAATGCCCATGATGCCCAAACGGTTAACTATGAAGTAACAGCACCTAGCGTGTCTACAAAGAAAAATCTGGTCATTGATATTACAGGTTTTCAAACCAATGAGTGTTTCAGGGATAGTAAAGGAAAGCATAAAAAGCAGATTCAGGTTGTAGACGTAGGACAGGCAATAGATAAAGGAGATACCGTAAAAACATTTACAACTCCTTCATTTACTTATGGAGTATATTCAGATTTATCTCAATTCAATGCTTATCCTATACAATATATCTGGCCTTCAGCAACCAATCCAAATCAGTTCCATTTGCATGTTCATAGTTGTAGATATTTTAGTAATGAAAAAAGAACTACGGTACTGATTAAAGCTTATCCGGATATTAAATGGGAACTTGCTCTTGAGTTTTTGGTGAATGTTTCCAATTATAAAGCAGCCAATATGCCGCCTGGATCTGTTTATGCAAAACACCAGGAAAAATCCAGACAGGCAGGATACAACAGAATGAGAATGAATGAAACCGGAAAAGTTCCGATTTCAATAGGATTGGGTCTATCCGCTGAATGGGATGCCGGGAGAGAAAAGAGAAGCTTTACCAATGAGTTTGCAGATAAGATTAAACTGGTAGCCAGAATGATTGCAACCGCTGTAAATATTGTACAGAATGCAATCAATTATGCGCAAAGTGCAGCAAAAGAAACAGCAATACCGGTAGGCTTCAATGTCAGATATCCCAAATTTACCGTCGTAGGAAAATGGTATCTGGAAAGAGTTAACGAAAGAAATACACTCAGTGTAATTGGTGAAGTGGGCTTTGGATTTAAACCATTGATAGGAGCAGAAGTAATCATAGATATTCTAGGAGCTGCTATTGCTGCTGCCTCTTACGGAGCTACAGGAAATCCGGCGGCGGCAAGAATTATTAATAAATTCCGTGGAGGATTAGAAAAGCTGGGAGCTTCGGTAACCTTTACAGCAACATTTTATGGCGAATTGGAAATCATGGTAGACGCCCTGAAAATTGACAGTATCAACGGGATCAATATGCAGGGGAAAACTACCATTGGAGGAAAAATGGGTGCTACCATTGAACTTAGTGTCAGCGTAGAGATTGGAAGAGTAAAAGGGACCAAATCAAAACCGATTATGACATTTAAA
>Ga0075158_10001964_pt1 | contig 15198 bp, 10 predicted proteins | sample JI91814BDNA_FD_70968 | JGI IMG/M metagenome (GOLD analysis project Ga0075158, IMG submission 70968) | Wastewater effluent complex algal communities from Wisconsin, to seasonally profile nutrient transformation and Carbon sequestration -... | ecosystem: Engineered > WWTP > Effluent > Algae... | reverse complement strand
GCGATCGGGTTGACGTTCCAGGTGTCGCCGGCGATGTGGGTGACATGCTCGACCCGGCAGTCGGCTGGCGCATGGAAGCGGTGGTACATGGCCGAGGTCAGGCGCAGGGTGATGAAGAGCCCGCCTTCGAAGGCGCTCGTGTCTTGCGTCGGGCCGAAGAGATCGTGCAGCCCATACGGAAAGCCCTTGGCCTGGAAGACCTGGCCGGCCTCGACCCGGCCGCAGGCGCCGACGATGGCGTCGCAGGGGCTGCTGAGCACCTCGGGCCGCGGGTCGACCGTGCGTGCGCCCTCGCGCAGCTCGCGGGTGAAGCAGTCGTGCAGGCTGGCAAAGCGCTGCTGTTTGGCGTCGCTCAAGTCCAGGTCGGTGAACAGGCGCCAGACAGCGATCGAGGCGCGCGCCAGCAAGGGGTTGCGCAGCTGGCTGAACCAGCCCATGAAGCGGGTCAAGGCGATGCGCGGGATGCGGTTGGTGAGCAGGAAGTTGAGGTCCTCGTGCTGCAGGCAGCGCTGCAGGACATGGCGCCAATTCTTGGTTTTCATGAGGCTGTCAATTCGGACTGTTAGACAAGAGGTCTGCGCAACAAAGAGCGCCGCCACGCAGGCGGCGACAACCAGGTAGGCATGTGGAATGAATGAAACTTTTGCTCTTTCGGCGCTGGCCCTGGCGGCGCTGGCCTGGACCTTGCCCAAGGCCAAGCGGCGACTGGAGCTGTCGCGGGCCAAGCACCGTTCTCTGGCCGGCCATTCGCGCATGGCCAAGCGCCTGGCCGGCTGGATTCCCGGCTACGCCTACGACGAGGCGCGCTTCTTTGCCTCCGACGAGGCGCCGCCGGCCGTGGCCGCGCAGCGCCGCGCTGGCTTTCAGCGCCTGTGCGCGGTGTACTCGGATCGCTATGAGAAAAGCATTGCCATCACGGCGCGCGCTCGCGAAGGTATCTCCGATCTGCAGTTCACCGGCAGCTACCGCGTGCCCTTCCAGTACAGCCCCCATCTGCGCGAGCACCTGAAGAGCGGCAGTTTTCTGCAGGCCTCGAGCGGCGTGATGGTGGAAGACCTGGACGGCAATCGCTTCTACGACCTGACCGGCTCCTACGGCGTCAATGTCTTCGGCTACGACTTCTACCGCGACTGCGTGGACGAGGGCATTGCCCTGACCCACAAGCTCGGGCCGGTGCTGGGCGCTTACCACCCCTGCGTGGCTGACAACGTCGAGCGGCTCAAGGCCATCTCCAAGCTCGACGAGGTGTCCTTCCATATGTCGGGCACCGAGGCGGTGATGCAGGCCGTGCGCTTGGCCCGTTATCACACCGGCCGCAAGCACCTGGTTCGCTTCTGCGGCGCTTACCACGGCTGGTGGGAGGATGTGCAGCCCGGCCCCGGCAATCCGCTGCCGCCGCGCGAGACCTACACCCTGGAAGACCTGGACCCGCGCAGCCTGCAAGTGCTGCGCACGCGCCGCGACATCGCCTGCGTGCTGGTCAACCCGCTGCAGGCCCTGCACCCGAACAAGGGCGCGCCGGGAGATTCGTCCCTGCTGGACAGCGGCCGCCGCGCCGGCTTCGACCGCGAGGCCTACACCAGCTGGCTCAAGCAGCTGCGCGAGGTCTGCAGCGAGCGCGGCATCGTGCTGATCTTCGACGAGGTGTTTCTGGGCTTCCGCCTGGCGCCCGGCGGCGCGCAGGAATATTTCGGCGTGCGTGCTGACATGGTCACCTATGGCAAGACCCTGGGCGGCGGCCTGCCGGTCGGTGTGGTCTGCGGCCGGCGCGAGCTGATGAAGCGCTTCCGTGAGCAGCGGCCTGCCGACATCTGCTTCGCCCGCGGCACCTTCAATGCCCACCCCTATGTGATGGGCGCCATGAGCGCTTTTCTCGACCGCCTGGACACCGCCGCGATCAAGGCCATCTACGCGCAGGCCGATGAGCGCTGGGAGCAGCGTGCGATGCGCTTCAACGAAGCGCTGCAGGTTGCTGATGTGCCGGTGCAGATCGCCCAGCTGCAATCGGTCTGGACGGTGTTCTACACCCAGCCCTCGCGCTACAACTGGATGTTGCAGTTCTATCTGCGTGAACAAGGCTTGGCTCTCAGTTGGGTGGGCACAGGGCGACTGATCTTCAGCCTCAACTACAGTGACGCGGACTTCGATGCTGTGCTGCAGCGCTTCGTCAAGGCCTGCAAAGCCATGCAGGCCGATGGCTGGTGGTGGGAAGACGAGGGGCTGACCAACAAGTCCATCCGCCGCTCGGTGCTGCGCGAGATGCTGCGTCAGCGCTTCTGATCGGGGCAGCAAAAAGGGGCGCCGCGCACGGCGCCCCTCGGGAGTCGCAGGCTGCTGCTTCAGCGGCTGTGGTTCACATGTTCCATCGGGTCGATCAGCTCGCCGCGTAGCAGGTAGAGCGGCGCCTTGTGGTACAGCCAGATGTCGTGGAAGGGGTCGGTGATGATCTTGGTGGCCCAGGTCAGTCCGGTCATCAGGCTTTGCTGCTGCCAGAGTTGCAGCACGCGGAACAGCAGGCCGGCCACGCCCAGCGACAACCAGGAGATGCCCACGTCATGCAGGAAGCCGCGGAAGTCGGTGGCAGGCTCGATCAAGCCGAACACCGAGGGCTGCAGCCAGAGCAGGGCCGGCAGCGCCACCCAGACGGCCAGCAGCACAATCTTGCGGCGGATGTTGTAGCCGATCTTGATCGCTTCCTTGTGCTCGTCGGTGGCCTGGTTGACCTCGTCGTAGCCGCGCGGCTCGAAGAAGAAGTGGCCGGCCTGGCGGCTGGTCATGGATATGCACCAGGCCAGCAAGGCGGCCATGGCGGGGTCAACGAAGAGCAGGCCGTAGGAAATGACGAAGCAGATCGCGCTGAGCAGATGCAGGCTCTGGTTGATACGGCTGTGGTGGTAGTAGCGGTGGTCGTCCCAGCGCTGCACGCGCAGCTCAGCTGCGAGGTTCTTGAAAATGTTGTGGCGCACGCGTCACCTCGGTTGTGTGAGGGTGAAAGAAAGGAACCGGCGAAAGGCAAAACAATGGAGCGAGCGCAGCCCGGTTCGGCCTGCGTGACGCGATGGTGACGCCGCTGCATGAAAACTGCGTGACCATCGCGGCTCGCCGTTCCGCCTCGCTCGCACATCGGTGGCGCGCCGCAGCGCTGCCTGTCATTGAACTGTTATGTGGCCTAGGCAAGATGCGCTCATGGAACCCACACCCAGCGCGGACAGCATCGTTGTCGACAACTACCCCGCTGCCCAGCGGTCCCTGCGGATTGCGGTGGTCACCGAGACCTACCCGCCCGAGGTCAATGGGGTGGCAATGACCTTGGCACGCATCGTCGAGGGCTTGCACCGCCGCAACCACGATGTGCAGCTGATTCGCCCGCGCCAGGACGCCAGCGATGAGGCCGAGCGCACGGTGCGTTTCCACGAGGTGCTGATGCGCGGCCTGCCGATCCCGCGCTACCCCAATCTGCGCATGGGCGTGCCGTCCAAGAAAGCGCTGGTGCAGCTCTGGTCGGTGCACCGGCCCGATGTGGTGCACATCGCTACCGAGGGCGCCTTGGGCTGGTCGGCCTTGCAGGCGGCCGTGCACCTGAAGTTGCCGGTCAGCTCCGACTTCCGCACCAATTTCCATGCTTACAGCAGGCACTACGGCATTGGTTGGCTCTACAAGCCCATCATGGCCTACCTGCGCAAATTTCATAACCGCACCCAGTGCACCATGGTGCCGACCGAGGCGCTCAAGCGCGACCTCGAGGCCGGTGGCTTCAAGCAGCTGACGGTGGTGTCGCGCGGTGTCGACATCCAGCAGTTCTCGCCCAGCCGGCGCAGTGCCGCGCTGCGTGCCGAGTGGGGCGTGGCCGAGGATGACTTGGTCGTGGTCTATGTCGGCCGCATCGCGCCCGAGAAGAATCTGGCCACATTGACGGCGGCGTTTGAAGCCGTGCAGCAAGTGCAGCCGCGGGCGCGCCTGGTGGTGGTGGGCAGTGGCCCGCAGCAGGCGGAGTTGCAGGCGCGCTGGCCACAGGCCATCTTCGCCGGCCAGCGCAAGGGCGAAGACCTGGCCGCGCATTACGCCTCCGGTGATCTTTTCCTGTTTCCCAGTCTGACCGAGACCTTTGGCAACGTCACCACCGAGGCCATGGCCAGCGGTCTGCCGGTGCTGGCTTTCAACTACGCGGCCGCTGCACAGCTGATTCGCAACGGCGAAAACGGCGTATTGGCCGCCATGGACGACACAGCCGCCTTCGTGCGCGCCGCCACGCATCTGGCCGGCCAGCCTGCCCTGCGCCGCCAGATGGGCGCCGCCGCGGCCTTGACCGCGTCCGAGCTGGACTGGTCCACCATCGTCGCCCGCTTCGAAGGCGTGCTCGACACCGTGATGCTGCGTGCGGCCCAGCCGGTGAGCCTGAGCCCGGGCCTGGTCAGCAAGACCAAGCGGCCGGCGGTCTGATCGGGCTTTGACCGGCGCGGCCCGCTCAAAGCAGGGCGCTGTCCAGCAAGGCCTGATCGGTTTGCTTTTTTGCCTGCGCGGCCCGGTGCCGCCTAGCGTCGCGCCGCCAGAGCAGGGCCATGGTGGCCGCGATGCTGAGGCCGAAGCCGCTCATCACCGTGACGATGGGCAGGTCCAGCCGCAGCAAGACGGCATACAGCGCCAGCATGCCCAGCACGCTGGCGTTCTCGTTGAAGCCTTGCACGGCGATCGAGCGGCCGGCTGTCAGCAGGCAAAAGCCGCGGTGCTGCAGCAGCGCGTTCAAGGGCACCACCAACAAGCCACCGACCACGCCGACCAGCACCAGCAAGGGCAGGGCCCAGGTCAGGCCCGGTGCCAGCGCCACGGCCGGCACCAACAAGCCCAGCAGCACGCCGAAGCCCAGCATCTTGCGGGCCGCGCGCAGCGGCACCCAGCGTCCGGCCGCCCCCGCCCCGCCCACCACGCCCACGGCCACGGCCGCTTGCAAGTACGCCGCCTGGTTGAGCGGCAGCTGCAGCGCATCGGCCGCCCAGCGCAGCACGGCGAACTGCAGCGTGGCGCCAAAGCCCCAGAAGATGGTGGTCACCGCCAGCGACAGCCCGCCCTCGGCGTCGCGCCAGAGCTTCATATTCGCTTCGCTGAAATCGCGCAGCAGAGGCATCAGCTTCAGCGTGCAGGCCGGGTAGCGCGCGCCGCTGTCCGGCACGCCCAGGTTCAACCAGCTGGCGCTGCCGTACACCAGCATCAGCGCCAGGATGGACAGGCTCAGGCCGCTGGCCTGCGCCAAGCCCAGGAATTCCAAACTCTCACGTGCAGCGGCATACAGCCCCGAGCCCAGCAGCCAGGGGCTGACCAAGAGGCCACCGAGCACCGTGCCCAGCAGGGCCGCACCCACCACCGACGCCTCCACCCAGCCATTGGCCTGCACCAGGCCCTGCGCCGGCACCAGCTCGGTCACCAGGCCGTACTTGGCCGGCGCGTAGGCGGCCGCGCCGAAGCCGATCAAGGTGAAGGCCGCCATCGGGTGCACGCCAGCCAGCAGGCCCAGCACGCCGACCATCTTCACGCCATTCATCCAGGCCATCAGCCGCGCCTTGGGCACTGCATCCGCCAGCGGCCCCACAAAAGGCGCCAGCAGCACATAGGACAGCGTGAAGCCAAACTTCAAGAGCGGCGCCCACCAGCCCGGAAAGCCCTGTTCGACCAGCAAGGCGATGGTGACGATGAGCAGGGCGTTATCGGCCAGGGCCGAGGCGAACTGGGCCGCGATCAGCCGGTGAAAGCCAGGTGGCATGGGGCGGGCTCGCTGCGATGTCGCGGGCGATGAGAAGAAAGACGGCAGCGTGACAGGGGGGTGTGAAACAGGCGTGACAGGTAGGCCTGCGCTGGCACTAAGTCCCTTTCGCCACCAAGCCCTGTGATGCCCCCCCAGGTCGCCACGTCGTCGCGCCGGATCGCGGCGGCCATCAGGCCGGGGAAGGCGTCCTGTCTTCAGGCGAAACAAGGTCCGCCCAAGGCGGCCACTGCCGCAGATTAGGTTCGCGCGCAGTGACAGTGATTGACTACGGTGCCCGCCGTGCTGCACGCCACGCTCGGTCAACTGCATCGGCTTTCATGGCCCTGACCAGTATCTCGCGTTGGCGCGCTTGCTGCTGCGCTTGGTCGGGCGACAGCTGGGGCAGTTCAGCCAATTCGGCTCGCATCAAATCGGTCAAGCCTTGGGACGGAGGATTCACCCAGCGAGCCGAAAGCCACACCTCCACGGTGCCATTCGGGGTATGTGCATTGAACTCAGCCACGCTACCGTTTGTGCGCAGCTCTTTCCAGTCGCTCAGTGCGAACAAGCAGGTTTCGTCCAATAGTTGACCGGTCGGTCGCATGCTCCCGTCATCAAAAAAGTGCAGCATGACGATCACGCATTCCCCCGATGCTGTCCTGAGTCGCTCTACCAACGGGGGATCAAATACCCACTGTCGGTCGGCCGGCATCATCCGCTTGTAATCGATCCAGTCCGCACCGTTCAGATTTGACTTGAGCTGTACCGCAAGAGTCTGTTTGGCTGGCGGTCTGACATAGTTTGGGGGCGGTGGTAGTTGGTAGCCCATTGCGACTGTGATGCTGCTTGTGAGGCAAAGCGCCGCCAGTTGGAGTCGCAGCCAGTGGGCGCCGCGCGAAATGGTTGGTAGTTGCATGCAGTACCCGGAGGAATGAACTGGAGAGTTCTGGCGGGGGGTGAGGTGGTTGGCGTTGGACGCGCTGCACAAACAGACTGTAACCCGCAGGAGCACTCGACCCTCCGGCGAACCGAAGCGCAGCCGCCCTCGCCTGAAGACAAGGCTGCCTTGGCACAGCCGGCACGGGCACTCGGCGATCAAGTGGGGGGGATGGCTCGGTTTTGGAACCCCTCGACGCGGTCTGGGCTGATCTCCATGACCGTATTGCTGCCTGATGCAATCAAACACCTCGCGTGGTCCCGTGCGGTAGGTCGAATTCGCGTAGAAGGCGGCATGGTCGGCCTCAAGACGCATAGCAGGAGGATCGAGCCCAGCATCACCTTGCCCCCATACGTTCCCTGCCTCAAGAAGACGCATGTGTCACCAAGCCCAGTGATGCCGCCCAGGACGCCACGTCGTCGCGCCGGATCGCGGCGGCCATCAGGCCGGGGAAGGCGTCCGGCGTGCAGGTGAAAGAGGGCACGCCCAAAGCGGCCAGCTTGGCGGCCAGGCGGCGGTTGAAGGCGGGCGCGCCTTCGTCGCGGAGGGCCAGCAGGGTGATGAACTGCACCCCGGCCTCGACCAGTTCGGCCGCGCGGTGCAGCAGGCCTTCTTCAACCCCACCCTCGTACAGGTCCGAGATCAGCACCAGGATGGTGTTGTGGGGCTCGCGGATGATGGACTGGCAGTAGCCGACCGCGCCGTTGATGTCGGTGCCGCCGCCCAGCTGCACGCCGAACAGCACATCGACCGGATCGTCCAATTGCGCGCCTAGACCCCATTTGCCGATTTGTTCCATGTGTTGTCTTCCACCAGGTTCACGCGGAGGATCGTGCTCTGGCCCTCCAGGTCCGTGCTTTCGAGAGGTTAGCCCTGGTGTCATTCCCGACCTTGCGTGAAAGCGCTGGCTTCGTGCGGGTAGGCCCTCGCTACGGTCGCGCCCCACATGGGCTTGGGCGATGAAGTGAGGGCGGCCTGAGTCCAGGCCGCCCTTGGTCGGCAATGAATGCAGCACGGCACGCTTTGCGTAGGGCAATGAAACTCACTCGGCCAGTCGGGAAACGGCGCCGATGTCGTGTTGCGCCGCTGCTGCGCTCCGAACTTCGCCTGCCATTACAGTCCACCACAGACAGGCTTCTCGCGTTGAGGTCTGCACCATTGAGGAGGACCCATGCCGACATGCGCACATCGCCCAGGCAAGACCTGGCACCGGGCGGCTTATCTAACCCTGAATCTGACCTGGCTGGCCCTGGCCGCCCCCTTGGTCGAGGCCGCCCCTTGGAAGGTCCGCGCCGATACGCAGGTGCAAATGGAGTTGCGCCAAGTCGGCTGGCACCTTCAAGGGCCTTTCGCCGAGCAGCGGGTTGAGTTTGTCCTGCGTAACCCTTCAGCGCGGCCGATGGAAGCGACGGTGCTGCTGCCCTTAGCCGACGGCGAGCGGCTGCGCGGCTATGCCCTGGATATTGCCGGTGAGCTACGTGATGCAGTGCCGGTGGAACGTGTCCAGGCCCGGGTGGCTTTCGAGACGCAGACCGCCCTCAAGGTGGACCCGGCCCTGGTCGAGCGTGACAGCGACAGTGACTACCGCCTGCGCGTCTTCCCCATCCCGGCGCGGGGCGAACGTCGCCTGCGCATCGACCTGGCCCGCCTGGCCGAGCGTAGCGACTGCGGCTGGCAGCACACCCTGACCGCAGATGCCGTGCCCCATGGCATCAGCGTTGCGGCAACGCTGAGCACCAGTTTGAAGCCTGTGCTCGTGCCCGAGGGCCTGGGAGAGCAGCGGCCGTCGCCAGTCAAAGGCGATGGGGGCACCGCCTGGACTGCCATGCTGCCAATGAGCAGCGGCGATGCGCCACGAACGGTCTGCCTCCCCGCGCCCGAGCAGCCCGCAGGCTTCACCCACCGCCTGCACGACGGCACCGAGTTTCGCTGGCTGGAGGTTCCGATGGTGGACGTGGGCATGCAGGCCCTGCCTGCACCGGGCCGACTGGAGATCGTCTGGGACGCCTCGCAGCGCTCGCCGCGCGATCGCACTCGAGACCTTCAGCTGCTTGAGCGCTACCTGCAGGGGCGCAGCGTGGCCGTGACACTCTCCGTGCTGCGTCTGGGCCCGCAGCGCATGCAGTTCCAAGTCCGCGATGGTGACTGGACCGCTTTGCGCGAGACTCTGTTGGCACTGAAGCCCGAAGGCGCACTGAACCTTGGGAGCTGGTCCCCCGCTCCGGGCGTCCAACAGGTGCTGATGTTCAGCGAGCTGCGGCACAGCTGGCCGCACCGCGAGGCCCTGAAGGCGCCGGGCGTGCCTGTGCACTTGGTGTCGCGGCAGGTGGCCGATATGGCGCTTGCTCAGACCCTGCTGCAGGATGGCGGCCAGTGGTTGGACCTGAACCAGGGCGGGCTCGACGAGCTCGCTCGCCAGCTCACGCTCACTCCTGGCATCCGCATCGCCAGCCGTTGGGACCAGGCGGCCTGGCACGCGGAGAGCCGCGTTCCCCGCCGTGGCGTGCTGCGTGCATGTCATGTGCAGCCAGCGGATGGGGCCTCGCGGGACATGCCCACTCTGCTGATCAGCCACCAAGACGCGCAGGGCCGCCGGGAGCGCATGGTGCAGGCGCAGCCCTGGACGCCGGAGCCTCTGGCCGCGTTTTGGTGCGGCAGCTGGTGGACCCAGACCTTGGAGGCCGAACCACTGCGCAACAAGCGCCAGCTCGCGCGCCTGGGCGAGCAACTGGGCCTGGTGAATCGGGAGACCAGTCTGCTGGTGCTGGAAACGTTGCAGGACTACATCACCCATGGTGTGATGCCTCCCGCCTCGACACCGGCCATTCGCGAGGCCGTGCTGCGCGGGCGCGAAGCCCGAGAATTGGAACGCCAGCGCCGTACCACCGTGCAGCGCAAGGAGCTTGCAGCCCAGTGGTCGCAGCGGGCTGACTGGTGGGCGCGCGACTTTGCGTCGGAAGCTCGGGAAGAGGCGCGCCGCCGCCGCGAGTTCGAGGCTTTGGAGCTGAAGCAGGCGCGGGAGCGCGAACGTCTGGAGGCCCAGTTCGAACCTTCGGGCCGTCCGGCCGTCGCACCGCCCGCCCCGGCCATCGCCGCGCAATCCAGCAACCCGCCGCCTGCTGCGGCTGTGCGCCCCGCCCCGGCGCCGGCGCCGGCAATCATTGCTCCGCCCGAGGTCCAGGTGATGCCAGCGCCCATGCCGCTTCCTGCGCGGGCAGCGGCACCGCCGATGCCCGCACCTGCGCCCGCGCCCGCGCCCGCAATGTCGCCACCGCCGCTCCCCGCGATGCCGCGTCCACCCACGGAGAATGCCAAGCGTGCTGCTTCCGACACAGCGCTGACCCTGCGCGCCGTCGCCAGCTCGGAGCGCTACGCCGCCGAACTGGCACAGGCTCGCAACTTGGCCGAGCTGGACGTGCGCCTTGCCGACCTGCGCGAGGCCTATGCCGACAGCCCCGCCTTCCACGCCGACGTGGCCGAGCGCTTCGCGGCGCTGGGTGATGTACCCCGTGCCATGCAGGTACTCAGCAGCATCGTGGCCTTGATGCCTCGTGAGGCCTCGGCGCTGCGCTTGGTGGCCTACCGTCTGCAAGGCATGGGCCGGCCTGTGCCGGCTCTGGACCTGCTGCTGCGCGCGCGGGACCTGGCCCCCGATGAGCCCCAGTCCTGGCGTGATGCTGGCCTTGCACTGGGACAGGCCGGCCGCTGTGAGGAAGCCGCCGCCTCGCTACAACATGTGATCGACACAGGCTGGCCGGATCGCTTCGCGGAGATCGGGCTGATCAGTCTGGCCGAGCTCAACGACCTGCAGCAGCGCTGCCCCAGCGCCAGCTTCGTCACCCTGCCCGACTCGCTGCGCAAGCCCCTGCCTCTGGGTCTGCGGGTGGTCATGCGCTGGGACCTGAACAGCACGGACATCGATCTCCATGTGATCGATCCGCTGGGCGAGGAGGCCTTTTTCATGCGCCGCGACACCCGCCAGGGCGGCCACCTCTCGCGGGATTTCACCGCTGGCTACGGCCCTGAGGAGTTCATCTTGAAGTACCCGCTGCCCGGTCGCTACAAGATTGTTGCGCACTACTTCGGCAGCCAGCGGGCCACACTCAGCCGCGGCGCCACGGTACAGGTGGATGTGCAGACGGGCTTCGGAACCCGGCAGCTTGCGTCCAGAACCCTGACCTTCCGCTTGGTCGAGGGTGGTGGGAACATAGAACTGGGCGAGTTCCATCTTGATGCCAAGGGCCGTCTGCTGGCTACACCCGCGACGGACAAGGCCGCGGGCAAGGCCAAGGGATCTCCCACTCGTTGAGCTTGACTGCAGGGGCTCGCCCCTCGTCCTCAGACACCAAGAAGCTCCGACTCGGCGGGGCCTACTTCTGGCACGTGGCAAGAGGGGAAGAGAGCGCGAGAGAGAGCGGCAAGAGGGTAAGGGGCAAGGGGGACACTAGGGGCAAGTGGGTCAGGCCTTGAATCTGAAGGCAAGACCTGACCCTCCACCGTTCTGAGTTTCTAAGGAGACCAGCGAGCAGACAAGCAAGCGCCGTGAGTTAGGTCGCCGACCTCGCATGCATTCCGATCGCCAAACTGAGTAAATAAGCAGATAGATAAGCAGATAGATAAGCAGATTGCCGCAAAAAGACCAAAGAGCAAACGCGCCCCAGCCCCATTTCGGGAGGAGTTTTTTCAATGCAACCGCACGCTCAAGCTCTAGCTCAAAGCAGCGCCAGGCTTCGCTCCGCGGGCCGCTTCTTTTTCTCCTCCTGTTGCTGAGCACCGCCTTGGCGCCGTGTGCAGCGATGACCCTGTCATCGTGAAGCGGCCACTCAAGTGCCCCTGGACCTAGTGCTAGTCCGGCTGCCTTCGTCCCGGTGCCTGCCAGCGTTCAATGACCGTGATCAGCGCCTTGGATATTGCGCGGTGGTCTTGTAGGGATGCATGCCAATGGCAGCCTTGTGCGTCCAGGGCTGCCATGTCGATGCCGAAGTCATCGATTCGTGAATAGCCCGCCAGTTTGTGACGGGCCACCACCTCGCGCACGCTGCGCATCAATCGCTGGTCGCCTGTCTCGGGAACACCGAGTACGAACAGGGCCTGGCTTCCATACTGAACTCTGAGTGCGCTGAGGAAATCAAGGTAGGCGGTCTTGAATTCCGGCACCAGGGTCTCTGCGGTCCATGGCTTGCTGGCGTCGAGCGATGCAAAGTCAGGCCCCCCGAGCGTCACCACCACCACGCTCGGGTTCCAGTGCTCGGGCTTCACCCAGACACTCGATGGATCATGGGCGAGGGTTCGGTGGGCATAGCTGCGGTATTGGGTGCCCGGGAATGCGTCGCCGTAATTTCTCACCAGACCCAGGCCAGAGTAGGCGTTGAGGTGAAGGTCGGCGCCAAAGTGTGCGGCAGTCAGCGCGGCAAAGGACAAGCTACTGTCCGTGCTGGCGGAGACCTCTGCATCGCTGCAGTCTCTTTTCCCTGAGGCGTTGCCGTAGCCAAGCGTGAGCGAATCTCCAATGAAGACCATCTGGCGTTCACGCGGGGCTGGTGCTGGGTGCATGCGTTCGCCAGGCCCCAGCTCGAAGCCGAAGAAACGCCCGCTGGCGTGGCTGGTTTCATTTCTCTTGAAGACCTTGATCCGGTGCTCTCCAGCACCCAAGCCTTGCAGCCACACGGTTTCGTTGCCGGGCCGAGAAATGACGTCAGTGTGCCGCCCATCGATTTCGATATTGAAATGACTGTGGCTGTCTGAGAACTTCAAGCCGATGGCCGACCCGGTGAATCGCCCTTCAAAGTAGACGCCGGGCCAGCTGTATTCGACCGAATCGGGATGATGCTTGACCCGGCCCACAACACGAACGGCGCCCGTATCGAAGGGCTTGGCTGCCGCTTGGCCCACCTCAGAGATTCTCTCCAAGCCCTGGCTGCCGCAAGCGCTGAAGCTGATGGACAGGGCTGCCCCTGCCGCCAGCGTAAGCAGGCCTCGCCCCAGCTTGGCAGAAGCGCTGCACTTGTTTGCTTGCACTCGATGGGCCTCGGTCGTGACCGGGCTCGGCCCGGCCTTGAGTCTGGATGCTAGAGAGGTTGAGCACGCACGGTGCCGCTCAGCCTCTCTGACTCTCAGCCTTGTTGCTTGTCCCGGCGGCGCCAGGCCAGCAGGCCCAGCAGACCGAGGGAGGCGAGCAGGGCGCTCGAGGGCTCGGGCACAGCTGCAGCCAAACCCAGGTACTGGTAGCCGCTGTCGGAGTGGAAACTGCCGCCGGGGCCGACTTGCAGGCCCAGGTAGTCCGAATGCGAGGCGTCGCTGCTCAGATCGCAGTTGGCCAGGTGGAAGCAGCGCACGCTGTTGAAGGCGGTGTAGCCGAGGCGGATGTCGGTCTGGGTGGGCAGCAGCAGCGACAAAGTGACTTGACCGGTGTAGCGGCCGTTGTCTTCCTCGCCATTGGTGTAAATGCCGTTGGGGCCGCCCAGGGCCACTTCGCGGAACAGGTCCTTGGACAGGAATTCCTGCTGGGTGATGAACTGCTGGGTTTCCGGCGGGCAGTACATGCCGTCGCTGCCGAGGTCGGTGCAGGTGGCGCCGGGGTCGTAGCTGGGGTTGGCGACGTCGTAGCTCAGGCTCAGATGGCGGAAGGAGCTGGCCTGCATGAAGTGCGACAGGCCGCCCACGCGTGCAAAGGCCTCAAAGCCCAGGCCGGCAAAGACGGTGTCGTAGTTCAGCGTCCAGGTGACGGCCACGGTGCTGCCCGGGCCATCAAAGCGCAGCAAGTCGCTCACATCGAGCCGGCTGTAGGTGTCGGCAATATTGGTCTGTTCGGTGAAGCCGCTCATCTTGACCTGAGCGATGGACTTGAACATGCCCCGGCTGGGGTCGGCCCAAGTATTGACGCTGGCGCTCACGCCGCCTGCCGTAGCAGTGACCGGGCCTTGGCTGCTGAAATTGCCCGAGCTGACGCCATCGGGGAAGTTGTAGACGAACTGCTGGGTGGCTTGGTTCTCGGCGCTGCTGCCGAAGGCCAGGGTGGCACTGGCTTGCGCGTTCAGCGCGGCGCAGCAGAGCAGGGCGGCGAGGCCCAGTTGAGTTCGGGTCAGAGATGTGCGCACGGAAGCCTTTGTTCAAGAGGTTTGAATTGAGTTCCGGGTTTGTACTGGGCCCGCGCCGCTCTGGCACTCCCCGGCCTGCGGGGTGTTGAAAGTCAGTTGCGGCCCCAGTCCTCACTGGGGCCGCTGGCCCAGGGGCTTTCAGGCCTTTGGGCTCAAGTCTTGTCGTCGGGGCAGTGCAGGCGCGGCGCAACACTTTGTGCGGTGTCCGCCGCCACCTGGCGCAGCTGGCTTTGCACGGTGCCGTCCAGGCTGCCGAGCTGTGTCAGCGGCGGCAGGCTCAGAGGGGAAGCGCCGGTGATGGTGGTGTACAGCATCAAGGCCGCCAGGTGAGCGCCGGCCATGGCCGAATGGTTGCCATCACTGGCGTGCAGGGTCAGGGTGGGGTGGCGCGTCAAGGACAAGTCCCAGGCCTGGCCGATGGGCGCAACGCAGGCGGCTTGTTTGCGGGCGATGGAGACATGCAAATCGTAAATGCGCGCGGTCTCGGCCACGCCTTGGCGCGGCCATTCAGGGAAGAGCACCGGCAGTGCCTGAACCTTGCGCACCTCCTGGACCCATTCCTCGGCGGCGGCGGTGCTGTAGCGGTAGGCCCCGCTGCTGCTGTACTTCTGGGCCTGCAGCACCACGGCCAGCCAAGGCCGGCTGCGTAGCAAGGCCAGGCTCATCGGGTCGGCCAGGCGCTCGTCGAGAAAAAGCCACTTCGGTGCCTCCACCACAGCCACCGTTCGGCCGGGAAATCGGGCCTGCAACATGGCCTCCAACTGGCCGGGCAACTGGTTGGCCGAGGTGTGGCTGTTGCCCATCATCAACACCGCTACATCGGCCGAGGGCACGACCACGGCAGGGGGCTTGCCGGCTTCGGCACCGGTTTCTGGGTTGAGGGTGTTGCCGCCGCATGCGCTCAGCATCAGGGCTGCGGCCACGGCCAGCCGGGGTGAGAGCTGAGCCCTCATGGCTGATAGCGGTAGAGGGCCACCGACTCGCTGCCGACCGCATCGGACGCCTGCCCAAAGCCGCCCATCACGTAGATGGCATTGCCCACCGCCACCGCACCCAGCCCATGGCTGCGGTAGGGCATGGCGGGCAGCGTGGTCCAGGCCTGGCTCTGCGGGTCGTAGCGTTCCACGGCATTGCTGACCTGGCCGGGGGTGGGCTCGCCGCCCATGGCGTAAAGATGCCTTCCCAATGCCACGACCGCGAGGCTGCCGCGCGCCGTGGGCATGGCCGGTGCGGCGGCCCATGAGTCACTGGCCGCCGTGTAGACCTCCATGCTGGAGAGGCTTTGCTGATCGTTGGCCCGAATCCCAGGTGTGCGCCCCCCCAGAACATACAGCCGACCTTCCATGACCGCAGCCCCGGCGGCATTGCGCGCCGTGCTGATGGGTGCTGCGCTGCTCCACGTTTGGCTGCGCGGGTCAAACACCGTG
>Ga0075158_10001959_pt1 | contig 15217 bp, 10 predicted proteins | sample JI91814BDNA_FD_70968 | JGI IMG/M metagenome (GOLD analysis project Ga0075158, IMG submission 70968) | Wastewater effluent complex algal communities from Wisconsin, to seasonally profile nutrient transformation and Carbon sequestration -... | ecosystem: Engineered > WWTP > Effluent > Algae... | reverse complement strand
CGCCAAGGAGATCGAGCTCGACGACCCCTACGAGAAGATCGGCGCCGAGCTGGTCAAGGAGGTCGCCAAGAAGACCGACGACGTCGCCGGTGACGGCACGACGACGGCCACCGTCCTGGCCCAGGCCATGGTCCGCGAGGGCCTGCGCAATGTCGCGGCCGGTGCCAACCCGATGGCCCTCAAGCGCGGCATCGAGCAGGCCACCACGGCCGTGGCCGATGAACTGCTCGCGATGGCCAAGGAGATCGAGACCAAGGAGCAGATCGCTGCCACCGCGTCCATCTCCGCTGCTGACCCCCAGATCGGCGAGATGATCGCCGAGGCCATGGACAAGGTCGGCAAGGAAGGCGTCATCACCGTCGAGGAGTCCAACACCTTCGGCCTCGAGCTCGAGCTCACCGAGGGTATGCGCTTCGACAAGGGCTACATCTCCGGCTACTTCGTCACCGACCCGGAGCGGATGGAAGCGGTCCTGGAGGACCCCTACATCCTGATCGCCAACTCCAAGATCTCCTCGATCAAGGACCTGCTCCCGCTGCTGGAGAAGGTCATGCAGTCGGGCAAGCCGCTGCTGATCATCGCCGAGGACGTCGACGGCGAAGCCCTCTCGACCCTGGTGGTCAACAAGATCCGTGGCACCTTCAAGTCCGTCGCGGTCAAGGCCCCGGGCTTCGGCGACCGCCGCAAGGCCATGCTGGCCGACATCGCCATCCTCACCGGTGGCCAGGTCATCTCCGAGGAGGTCGGGCTCAAGCTCGACACCGCCGACCTCGACCTGATGGGCAAGGCCCGCAAGGTCGTCGTCACCAAGGACGAGACCACCATCGTCGAGGGCGCCGGTGAACAGGACCAGATCGCCGGCCGGGTCGCCCAGATCCGCGCCGAGATCGAGAAGTCCGACAGCGACTACGACCGCGAGAAGCTCCAGGAGCGCCTGGCCAAGCTCGCCGGTGGCGTCGCCGTCATCAAGGCGGGCGCGGCCACCGAGGTCGAGCTCAAGGAGCGCAAGCACCGCATCGAGGACGCTGTGCGCAACGCAAAGGCGGCCGTCGAGGAGGGCATCGTCGCCGGTGGCGGCGTCGCTCTGCTCCAGGCCACCAAGGCGGCCTTCGAGAAGCTCACCCTCGAGGGTGACGAGGCGACGGGCGCCAACATCGTCCGCGTCGCGTCCGAGGCGCCGCTGAAGCAGATCGCCGTCAACGCCGGCCTCGAAGGCGGAGTCGTGGCCGAGAAGGTGCGGCACCTGCCCGCCGGCGAGGGCCTGAACGCGGCCAGCGGCGAGTACGTCGACATGATCGCGGCTGGCATCATCGACCCGGCCAAGGTCACCCGCTCGGCCCTGCAGAACGCGGCCTCCATCGCCGCGCTCTTCCTCACCACCGAGGCCGTCATCGCCGACAAGCCGGAGAAGGCTCCGGCCATGCCGGCCGGCGGCGGCGACGACATGGGCGGCATGGGTTTCTGATCCAGGCCCGCCAAGGTCAAGCGAAGGGCGGTCACCCCGGTGGGGTGGCCGCCCTTCGGCGTCCGAACCGCGCGGGATACGTCGGACTCGAAGCCGGGCCCTCTGGTGAGGGCCCGGACCCTACCGGCGGCCGCCCCGCCGCCGGGCTGGATGCCCGCTCTTGCTGCGGAGGCCAAGCCGCGAGCTTGCGGCCCGTCCTCGCTCGTCACGGATGTCGGGCAAGGTCAACCTTCTCTACTTTGATCCGTGCGCACCCGATCAGATCAGGCCGGTTGGCACACTCGAGCCCCCTGCGATGTTGAGGGCGTTGGAGGGGCGGTCCTCCGGCTACCTGCGACACACCTCCGCGATACTCGACATGGACGAGCTGTGAACTCGATGGAAGTGCCAGTGGATGCCGAGGCGTGCTTCCGAGAGCCCTATGAGGCTGTGTACGTCGACCTGCTCAGGTTCGTCAGAAGGCGCGCGCGCCCGGGCTTTCCGAAGATGAGATCGCTCTCAGGGTCGCGATAGTGACTGCATGGCCGCGGCTGAGCGCAGCCCATCAAGAGGCCATTGAGCTTGCGGTCCTTGACGGGCTAATGGCACTGGAAGCAGGCCACGTGTTGGGGATATCCCCAACGGCTTTCCGTCTCAGACTATCGCGCGCGAGGAGATCTTTGCGTCAGCAGCTTGAAGGTTCCCCAACGGCTAGTGCGGACCTCAGTGTCAAGCCCACTCGCCAAGGAGTCAGAAGTGATTAGCAGGAAGTTCCCGGTGGCCATGGAAGAGGCGCTGCGCGATTTGGACGCCGCCCATGCGATGGCACTCACATCATCAGAGAGGGAGCGTGCGGACGAAGCGCTCGCCAGGATTCTGACCTCGAAACCCAGTGCCTCAGGAGCGACCGAATGTAGGGTCCCTCGGCGTGGTAGGAGCCGCCGAGGTCTGGTCCCAGCGGTTCTCTTGACCACCGCGGCAGCGACCTTGGCCGAGGCAGCGGGAGGCGGGACTGCGTTCGCGTCGTGGACGGCGACGCCTATGCCGCTCTCGGCAACCGAAAGGGCGTCGGTTGTCACGACCTATCGAGACGGAAAGCGCTGAAGGTGCGGTCTCGGTGCCCGGCCGAATGCCGCTGCGGACAGTCCAGGGGTGGTTCCATTTTGTGAGCGGTTATGTAGGAAGCAACGTCATCGCTATCACGGTAAACCCACCCGTTGGCCCCGAGGTGGCGGAGTCCATGCAGGGCGACCGCTTCGCAGCCTGGTGGCCCACGACCGATGCCCGGAGGGATGCCTCAAAGGTGGGTGGTGCCTGGACCTACACGATTACCCTCGCCGATGGGACGCGCCATCGCGTCGATCCCCACTCGTAGCGGAGTGACCGGGGAACCACCCAGGGGGCTAGCCGTGGTCTGAAGCGCCCGTTGCGGTCAGGCTTCGGGCGATGTCGTTGGTGAGGTTGAGGAACCCGAACGCGAAGCCGCGTAGGCGCTCGAGCCGCTCGTTGATGGCCTCGGTGCGGCCGTTGTCAGTACGGGTTGGTCATCGTCGGCCGGCCCGTTCATCGTCGGCCCAGCCGCTCAACCCTCCGAGCCCGGGAATGCGGCGGTGATGGCTTGCGGCTGGCCGCCCGCGGCGGCGCCGGGCTTGATGGTCAGGTCGACCGTCCGTGCGCCGCACGTGTAGCCCACCTGCGTGTCCGACGTGTCGCCATTGGCGTAGGCGCGCTTCCAGCAGGCACCGCCGGCGCCCCCGGTGAAGTTCCAGAGCGTTGCGACAACAGACGGGGTCGCATACTGCAGCGCGTCGTGCCTGCGTCCCGCCCGCCAGGCGTCGATCAGTTTGTCCGCGTAGCCGGTGACCCGCCCGGTGCGTCCGCCGATGAGTTCGACGCTGGTGATGGCCCGCTGTCGCCCGGCTGACGGCGATCGGATGAGCAGGGAGAGCTGGCCTCCGGCCGCGTTGCGGTAATACTCGGACGTGAAGCCGTCGCCTGGCGCCTCCCGGACGTGGCTCCAACTCCCGCCGCGTGCGAACTCCGCCAAGGCGAACTGGGTGGCCGGCCCGACCGCATAGCAGGCGGCCAACGCGCGATTTCCCTGCGACCACGCCGCGGTGAAGTGCGCGGCGTAGGCCTTGGCCGACGACGGGTATGCCGCTTGTGCACAGTCGGCCACCGGCCCAGCGAAGGCAGCGCCGGCGCCGCCCGCGCCGAACCACAGCACGAGCGTGCCTGCTGCCGTCAGCGCGGCCACGCCGCGGAAGGCCTTGGTCATCGTTCGCTCTCGTCCCGTCCCTGTGTTCAACGGGCCGCCCGCCCGCTCCCCCATGATAGGAGGCGGCGCTGGCCGACGAGCGAGGTGATCAGTCGGCGCCGAAACCCTGGGCCTTGACAACCGCCTGCGGCTTGCCGGCCGCGGCGGCGCCCGGCTGGATGGTCAGCTCGACGGTCGCGGACTCGCAGGAGTAGATCGCCATCGTCGTGTAGCCCCCGCCGAAGAAGGTGCGCTGCCAGCAACCGCCTCCGGCCCCGCCGGAGAACGCCCAGAGCGCATTGACCGCCTTCGGGGTGCCGTATTTCAGCGCCGCCGCCTTGTCGCCGCGGCCCCAGGCGCGGATGAGATTGTCGGCATAGGTGCTGATCCGCCCGGTCGTGCCCGTCATCTGCACGCCGGTCACCCGGTCCCACGCCCCCGCCGCGGGCCGTGCGACGCGCACCTGGATGCGCTCGCCTGCGGCATTGCGATAGGTGACATCGTCGAACTGCTCCGGCGTATTGGCCACCGTCGAGACCCACGTCCACGCGCCGCCGCGCGGCTTCTCGCCGAAGAGGATGGCATCCGTGGCGTATGCCGTGTAGCACTTGGCGACATCGCGCTTGCCCGCCGCCCACGCGGCGAGGAGGCGATCGGCATACGCGCGGGCGGCCTTGGGCGGCGCGCCGAGGGTGGAGCAGACCAATGGGGCCTGCGCGGCGGTGTTCGTGGCGGCGGCGCTCGGGGCGGCGGCGGGCGCGGCCTGGGCGGCGCCGACCAGCCCCAGGAGGCCGGTGGCAGCGGCGAGAACGGCGGTGCTGCGGGATGTGCGAGTCATGGTGACCTCCGGAAGTGAGGGGGCCGGATGGCCCGGGTGTGCCTTGCGGATACCACCCCAGACGCCGCGCCCCCCGGTTGGGTTGCCGGAAGCCGAAAATTGCCGGCCGGCCCGCGCGAGACGGTGCCCGGGCCGGCCGGCTGCCTGTGGTGGACGATGCTCCGGGGGCACTGCCTTGGCGGGCACGCCTGCGGATGGAGTTCGTCGGCGTGCACGCCCCCATACGCGGGATCCCGCGGGTGGGTTGTGTCGCATCGGACTTCTTCGGCCTCGCACGCCGGGCCCGGCAGGGGAGGATGGGCGCGTGACGATCTGGATCGACCGGCCTGCCTGGCCGGCGCACGGGCGGCTGTGGTCGCACCTGATCTCGGACATCTCGTATGCCGATTTGCACGACTTCGCCGCGGGGTGCGGCATCCCGCGACGCGGATTCGAGGGCGATCACTATGACGTCCCCGAGGAGCGGTATGCCGCCCTGGTCGCCGCCGGCGCCCAACCCACGACGAGCGCGCACATCATCGCGATGCTTCAGCAGTCCGGCCTTCGGTTACGAAAGCGCAAGGGGGAGAAGGGGATTGCTCGCGTGCTCGGGGTGGACTTCCCCGACGGCAGCCGCGCGGATGTCGACCTCGTCCGCTCCACGCGAGTGCCGCCCGACGCGGCGACCTTCGCCGCCGTCGTCTATGTCCGCGACGATCTCGGGCGGGTGCTGAGCGTCTACTCGCGCCGCCGCGCGGAGTGGAGCGCCCCGGGTGGGTGGCGCGAGCCGGGCGAGACGCCGGCCGAGAACGCCGCCCGCGAGATGGCGGAGGAGACCGGGGTGCGGCTCGACCCCGCCGCGCTCGTCCCGGTCGGCTACGAACGCTTCCATCCCCTGCCCGGGTCGCCCTGGCCGGTCGAGGGCGGACGCTTCTTGGCGATCTTCACCGCGCGCGTGACGGGTGCGGTGCCGGAGGTGGTGGTCGCGGACGGCGAGCCGGCCCGCTGGCTCAGCGTCGCCGAATTCCTCGAGCTGTCAGCCGGCTCGTGGTGGCTCCCCGGCGCCGAGGCCGTCCTCGCCGGCGGCGGTTAAGCGCTCGAGCTCGCGCCGCAGGTTGACGCGTGCGCGCTCCTCCCAGCCCGCGCCGGCGGGGGGATTGGCATACAGGCGGGGGCGGTCGAGCAGCGGGCGCAGGATCGCGCTGCGGCCGTGGGCGTATGCCGTGTCCGCCACCGCGGCATACTCCCGGCGCACCTGGGCGCAGTAGGCGTCGAAGCGGCGGCCCGGGGCCGCGAGAATCCACAGGTCGGCGTCGTGGACGACCGCGCCGGCCGACCCCGGCTCGGGGAGCAGGTGGTCCGCGGTCTGCTCGATCAGGGCGGCGATCTGCTCGACCGCCTGGGCGGGAAGCGCCAGGGCCGCGAGTTCGCTGCGGGCGAGCGCGGCCGAGGCGGCTTCGTTGTCGGTGCGGCCGGGCCGGTAGATCGCATCGTGATACCAAGCGACAAGATTCGGCAACGATGCGGCGCGGCCCGAGCCGGCCGTCAAGGCCGCGATGGCGCTGAGCATCTCGGTCAGGTGCGTGACATCGTGATAGGCGCGCTGCGGCTCCCGCCAGCGCACGAGTAGGGCCTCGGCCGTCGCGGCGGCAGCGCGCGCCGGGCGTGTCTCGCTGGGCGAAGTCGCTTGAAGCGCAGCAATATCGGCGACGAAGCCGCTGATCAGGTCGCTGTCGGGCACCCGCCCAGTCTGCCCCCGATCGATCGCGAAGCAACCCGGCGCGCCGGGGGGTGACGGGCCGCGGACCGGGGCCGCGCCGGGGCCGGCCGCCACGGCATACCTACCTTCAGTAGCGCGAAAACCCTTGCCCGGCAGGTCGAATCTCAGGGTCCGACCCGGGCGATTTTGCCTCGCGAGGCCCAGGGACGCTCGGTTAGTTTCGGGGCCATGGAACACAACGCAGGGGTACTCACATCTGCCGCGGGCGTGTCCACGCCCGCGGCCACCATCGCCGCCCGCACCGACGGGCTGACGAAGGTCTACGGCAAGGGTGACGCCGAAGTCGTCGCGCTCGGCGGGGTGTCGGTCGACATCTACGCCCACGAATTCACCGCCGTCATGGGCCCGTCCGGCTCCGGGAAGTCGACGCTGATGCACTGCGCGGCGGGCCTCGACGCGGCCACGAGCGGCCAGGTGTTCATCGGCGGCACCGAGCTGACGTCATTGAAGGAGAAGGAACTGACCGCGCTGCGCCGCGACAAGATCGGCTTCATCTTCCAGGCCTTCAACCTGATCCCGACCCTGACCGCGCAGGAGAACATCCTGCTGCCGCTCTCGATCGCCGGCCGCAAGCCGGAGATGGAGTGGTTCGACACCATCATCGACACCGTGGGGTTGCGCGAGCGCCTGGGGCACCGGCCCAACGAACTCTCCGGCGGCCAGATGCAGCGCGTCGCCTGCGCGCGGGCGCTGGCCAGCCGGCCCGAGATCATCTTCGCCGACGAGCCCACCGGCAATCTCGACTCCCGCGCCAGCCGCGAGATCCTCGGCTTCCTGCGGCGCTCGGTCACCGAGTTCGGCCAGACGATCGTCATGGTCACCCACGATCCGGTGGCCGCGTCCTACACCGACCGGGTGCTCTTCCTGGCCGACGGGCAGGTCGTGGACGAGATGCGCTCGCCGACGGCCGAGCGCGTCCTGGAGCGGATCACCGGGCTCGACTCGGCCAAGGGGGTCTAGCGCCGTGTTGAGCGCCAGTCTCAAATCCCTTCTCGGGCGCAAATTGCGCCTATTGATGAGTGCGATCGCCGTCATCCTCGGTGTCGCCTTCGTCGCCGGGTCCTTCATCTTCACCGACACGCTGGCCAAGTCCTTCGACGGGATCATGTCCTCCTCGGTCGGCGATGTCGTCGTCCGGCCGGCCGGGTCGGGCGACACCTATGGCAGCCGGGCCACCCTTCCCGGGGACCTGGTTGCCAAGCTCGCCACTGCCGAGGGCGCGGCGCGCGTCGATGGCAATGTCACCGACTACACGACCTTCGTCGTCACCAAGCAGGGCAAGCTCATCGGCGGCCAGGGCGCACCCGGGATGGGCGTCAACTACACCGCCGGCCCGGCCGCCAATGACACCTCGATGTTCCGGCTGACCAGCGGTAGCTGGCCGGCGAAGGACGGCGAGATCACCCTCGACGCGCGAACCGCGAAGACCGGTGGGTATGCCGTCGGCGACACCGTCAAGATCGTCACCGCCGGCTCTCAGGCCCAGGTCAGCCCGAAGCTCGTCGGCACCATGGAGATGAGCGGCTCGCTGGTCGGCGCGAGCGTCACGGTGTGGACCACGCACCAGGCGCAGCAGCTCTATCTCGGCGGCAAGAATGTCTTCAACGACATCTGGGTGACCCGCGACAAAGGCACCTCCCAAGATCAGTTGAAGGCTGCTGTCGCACCCCTGCTCCCCGCCGACACCGAGGCCGTGACCGGAGATGCGGCGGCCGCCCAGGCGCAGACCCAGATCCAGGACAGCATGAAGTTCATCACCTACTTCCTGCTGATCTTCGCGGCGATCGCGCTGGTCGTCGGGACCTTCATCATCGTCAACACCTTCTCCATCCTCGTCGCCCAGCGGATGAAGGAGCTCGCGCTCTACCGGGCCATCGGAGCCTCGGCCAAGCAGGTGTCGCGCTCGGTGCTTGTCGAGGCCTTTGTGGTCGGCCTGATCGGGGCGACCGTCGGACTGGCCGTGGGTCTCGTGCTCGCCATCGCCATCAAGGCACTCTTCGCGGCAATCGGGCTGGACCTCTCGGGTGCCTCGCTCGTGGTGGCGCCACGGACGATCCTCGCCTCCTATCTGGTCGGCATCCTGGTGACCCTGCTCGCGGCCTATCTGCCGGCGCGCAAGGCGGGCACGGTGCCGCCGGTCGCGGCCATGCGCGATGACGTCACGCTGGCCGAGTCGAGCATGCACCGGCGTGTCCTGGTCGGCACGACGCTGACGATCGCCGGGGCCGTCGCGCTCGGTTTGGGGCTTTTCGCGGGCGTGCCCAAGCCGATCATCTGGGTCGGCGTCGGGATTCTGGGCGTGCTGCTCGGGGTCGCCGGGACAAGTCCGATGGTGGGCAAGCCGCTGATCCTCGGAATCGGCTCGATCTATCGCCGCCTCTTCGGCGCTGTCGGGGTGATGGCCGAGGAGAACGCGCTGCGCAACCCGCGTCGCACGGCTGCCACCGCGTCGGCATTGATGATCGGCGTGACGCTGGTGTCGATGATGTCGGTCTTCGGGTCCTCGGCCAAGCAGAGCCTCAAGGGCGAGATCGAGAAGAACTTCAAGGCCGACTACCTGATCTCCAACTCCATCGGCAACGACTTCTCACCGAGCATCGCCACCGAGGTCGCCAAGGTGCCCGGAGTTGCGAGCATCTCGACGGTGCGTTGGGGCCAGGCGAAGGTCAAGGACGATGACCGGGCGTGGGTTGCGGCCGTCGACCCGGCCAGTTATGGGACGGTCTCGACGCTGTCCAAGACCGACGACCAGGCGCTGCTCGCCAAGCTGACCGACAACACCGTGATCCTCTCGGCCGACAAGGCCAAGGAATACGGCGTCGCGGTCGGCTCGACCTTGCCGATCTCCTTGCAGGGCAAGACCTTCGATGCGAAGGTGGCGGCAACATTCGACGCGGCCAGCACGTCGCCGTCGGACACGGTCGTCTCGTTGGCGACCTGGGCTGCCCATGGTGGCACTCCCAGCGACAGCCAGGTGTATGTCACGACCGCAGCCGGCGCCGACAAGGCGGCCGTCGGGGCTGCCCTGGACAAGATCACGGCGGGCCTGCCGACGGTCAGCGTCAAGGACATCGCCGGCTATGCGGCCGAGCAGTCCAAGCCGATCGATCAGATGTTGGCGATCATCTATGCGCTGCTGGGCCTGGCCGTCGTCATCGCGTTCCTCGGCATCATCAATACCCTTGCGTTGTCGGTGATCGAGCGGACACGCGAGATCGGGCTGTTGCGGGCGGTCGGGCTGAGCCGCCGGCAGTTGCGTAGCGTGCTGCGCCTGGAGTCGATCGTGATCGCCATCCTGGGCGCGGTCCTCGGGATCGTGCTGGGTGTGATCTTCGGGATCGCCGTCCAGCGGGCCCTCTCGGACCAGGGCTTCACAGCGCTGTCGGTCCCGTGGGGCCAGTTGCTGGCCTTCCTCGTGCTCGCCGGCCTGGTCGGCGTGCTCGCGGCCGTCTGGCCCGGCCGCCGCGCGGCCAAGATGCAGATCCTGGACGCCATCGCCGCCGAGTGAGCGCGGTGGGCCCCGTCCCTAAACTCTGCTAACACACCTAACGTGTGTTAGCAGAGTTTAGGTTGCCGGGGTTTCCGTCTCCGAGGACGTATGCCGTCAGGAGCCGAGCGTCTGCACATCAAGGCCGCCGTCGGCATACCGCTGCCGCAGCACCTTCTTGTCGAACTTGCCGACCGAGGTCTTGGGCACCTCCTCGATGAAGGCCCAGCGCTCGGGGATCTGCCACTTCGCGACCCGGCCGTCGAGGAAGGCGCGCAGGGACTCGGCGCTCGCATCGGACCCTTCGCGGAGCACGACGCTCGCCAGCGGCCGCTCGTCCCATCGCGGGTCGGGGACACCGATGACCGAGGCCTCGAGCACATCGGGGTGCGCCATGATCGCGTTCTCCAGGTCCACTGAGCTGATCCATTCGCCGCCGGACTTGATGACATCTTTCGCGCGGTCGGAGAGGTAGAGGAAGCCATTGGGCGTCAACGAGCCGACATCGCCGGTCCGCAGCCAGCCGTCGTCGAACTTCGCGGCCACCTCGGCCAGCTCGGCCTCGGACTCAGTGCCATTGGAGTAGTACGCGCCGGTGATCCAGGGGCCGCGGACCTCGACCTCGCCGACGCTCTCCCCATCCCAAGGCACTTCGTTGCCGTCGAAGTCCATCAGGCGCGCCTCGACGCCCATCAAGATGCGGCCCTGGGCGTAGCGGTACTTCCAGTACTCCTCGCTGCCCTCCTCGGCGTTGGCGGGCGGGAAGGCGAGCGAGGCGACCGGCGAAGTCTCGGTCATCCCCCAACCGTGGACGATCTGGATGCCGTGCCGCTCCTGGAAGGCGTGCATCATCGCCGGTGGGGCGGCCGAGCCACCGACCATGAGCATCGTGCAACTGGAGGTGTCGTGACCGCCGGCGTCCATGGCGCGCAACAACTCATTCCATACAGTCGGCACGCCCGCGCCCGAGGTGATCTTCTCGGCCTCGATGAAGCGGACCAGCGGCTCGGCCTGCAAATAGCGGTCGGGCATCATCAGGCTGACGCCGCGCGCCATCGCCAGATAGGGGAAGCCCCAGGCATTGGCGTGGAAGAGCGGCACCACCGTCAGCGTCCGTTCACCCTGGTCGATGCCGAGCGTCATCGCTGCGCCGATGGCGTGCAGGTAGTTCGAGCGGTGCGAATAGACGACGCCCTTGGGATTGCCCGTCGTGCCCGACGTGTAGCACATCGAGGCTGCCGAGTTCTCATCGAGATCCTCGGGCCAATCGTAGGAATCGGGTTGCCCGGCAAGGAGTTCGGCCCAGTCGTGCACGCCCTCGACGTGGTCGATGGCCTCGAAGGCCGCGCGGGCCGCGTCGTCGACCGGGCCCTTGACGACGACATGGCGAATGTTCTTCACGTGCGGGATGAGCTTGCTCAGCGGGGGTGCGAGTGTGTTGTCGACGATGACCACCTTGGCGGCCGAGTGGTTGGCGACATAGACCATCTGCTCGGGGAAGAGGCGGATATTCCACGCGTGCAGGACCGCCCCCATCGACGGGATCGCCAGATAAGCGATCAGGTGCTCGGCGTTGTTCCACATGAAGGTCGCGACGCGATCGTCCCCCTCGATGCCGAGGCTGCGCAGCGCGTGGGCGAGCCGCGCGGCGTCGGCGCCCACCTCGGCATACGTCATCCGGGTGGTGCCGTCACCGGTCCAGGTGACGACCTCCTGGTCACCGTGGATGGTCGTGCCGTAGCGCAACAGGTGACTGATCAGGAGCGGGGGTGACTGCATTGTCGATTCCATGCCGCGCACTCTAGCTAGCCCGGCTCCGGCGGAGCGGGTATGCGGGCTACTTGTGGAAGTACGGGTGCTCCGGCGTGGACAGCCGTGGGTCCGGGCCGCGGACATACGCCCGTATGCCCTCGCCTGCCCACGGCGCGACGGTCGCGGGCCGCAAGGGCGCGACTGCGGTGGCGAGCCCGGTGCCGCCGCCGGCTTCGGCCGTGTAGCTGACGATGAGCCAGCCGCAGTAGTAGTCGACCCGGTCCCAGCCCGTGGTGTTTGCCCGCTGGACGCCGATCCAGACTTGACGGGCGGCGGCGACAAACGAACATGCGGTGACATCGAAGGTCGCACTCGCGAGGTGGACCGCGTCGACATACTGCTTGGCGGCCGCCGCGTCGCGGTGACCCGACCAGAGCAGCCGGTCCTTCTCGTAGACGCAGACGGCCAGGCCCGTGGGCGTGGCTTCGCCGGGTGCCTCGAGCGAGGGTGGAGACACCGGGCAGCCGTTGCCATCGGACAGGGCCGCGATCTCTCGCCCCTGCGTGTCGGCGAAACGCAGGGCGTGCAGCGTGCCCAGAATGCGTTGCCGGAGAACGTCGTCGGCCGAGAACACGGTGATGTTCTGGTCTGCGAAGGCGCGAGTTTCCGCGACCCGGCCGTCGGGGAGTTTCTCGCTCCCTGCGGCATAGGGGGAGGCGAACCACACGGCGTCGACTCCCGGGTAGGGCACGCCGGGGCAATCCACAAGTGACGGGCCGAAGGGTCGGCCCACGAAAGGCGTGGTCGAATCGCCTTCACCCGAGCCGGGGACGACGAGCGCGAATCGGGCCGTGCAGAGATCGCCGGCGAACGCCGTGCTGCCGGGCGAACCGCCCCAACCCCACGTGGCCGGCACCGCGAGTGAGGCTGCACCATAGGACTCCACGCGCCAGCCGTCCGGGGTAACGGGCAGCGGCGGGATGCCCCGGATCGGGCCGTCCGGAGCGTCCGAGGGCGACGGCGCGGCGAGTGATGACGACGCCTGAGTGGCTGTCCTCCCAGGCCCCCGCGTCTCGGGACCGGACAGCGTCGGGCTCACGGCCAGTGCCACGACCCCCGCTCCCGCGGCGATAGCGGCGCCGATGGGAACCCACCGCAACCTGCGCCGAGACGGCGTTTGTGGCCCAACCCGGACTGGTGCCCCTCCCGGCACTGGGTGGGCTAAGGGCGGCATCGTCATGGACCGATGCGCGCCAATCTGCAGAGCGAGGGCGGCTGGGGCGTTGCCCGCCTGCTCCTTGAGTGTCGATCGGACGAGGGCTTCGAGGTCGTCGTCGGTAGGCGTCGTCATGTGGCGTCCTCCTGGCTCAGGGCGGTGCGCATGCTCGCCAGCGCTCGGTGCAGGGCCGACCGAACGCTCGACTCCCCGATGCCGAGGAGGGCAGCGATCTCGGCGTGGTCGAGATCTTCGTAGAAGCGGAGCACGACGACGGCGCGCTGCCGCGGCGGGAGGGCACGGCATACGTGCCAGATCGCGTCGCGCTCCGCGACGGTGCCCGCCAGATCGGGCGCCTCGGCCCGGCGGACCTCGGCGACGGGCGTGACCCGCTGATCCCAGCGTCGCCACCGGGAAATGTGTGCGTTGGCGATCATCCGCCGCACATAGCGATCGGGGTGATCGGCCTCGCTGATACGTTCCCAATTGACGTATGCCGTGGTCAGCGCCGCCTGCACGGCCTCCTCGGCGGCCTGGGCATTGCCGGTCAGGAGGTAGCCGAAGCGCAACAGGGCAGCTTCGTGGGCGGCCACCCAGGCCTCGAAGTCGGCGTGCACGGCGACCACCATGACCTACTGACGCACGACGGCCGCGGAACGCTGCTTGGTCAGAGGCGGACGAGCATCTTGCCGGTGTTGGCACCGCCGAGCAGGTCGATGAAGGCCTGTGGGGCGCTGTCTAGGCCGTCGCGGAAGGTCTCGTCATAGAGGATCTCGCCGGCGGCCAGCCACGGCCCGACTTCGGCCAGGAACTGCGGCCGCAGGCTCGCGTATTTGGCGACGATGAAACCGCGTAACGTCAGATTCTTGCCGATGACGAGGGCAAGGTTGCGGGGTGCGGCGGAGGGCTCGGTCTCGTTGTACTGGGCGATGGCGCCACACATCGCCACGCGGCCGTTGAGATTCAGGCGGGAGAGCGCCGCTTCGAGATGGTCGCCGCCGACATTGTCGAAGTAGACGTCGATGCCGTCGGGGGCCGCGGCTTTGAGGCCTGCCGCGACGCCGTCGTGGTAGTCGAAGGCGGCGTCGAAGCCGAGGTCTCGCAGGTGCGCAACTTTGGCGGCGCTGCCGGCGCTGCCGATAACCCGTGACGCGCCCTTGAGACGGGCGATCTGGCCGACGAGGGATCCGACGGCGCCGGCGGCCCCGGAGACGAACACCGCATCGCCGGGCTGGAACTCGGCCGCGGCGACCAGACCGGCATACGCCGTCAGCCCGGGCATGCCGAGCACGCCGAGGTAGGCCGACTCGGGGGCGGTCGTGGTGTCGATGACGGTCGCGCCGCGGGCGGGGACGATGGCGTGCTCGCGCCAGCCGAGGCCGTGCAGGACGTGCGACCCCACCGGGTGCTCGGCACTGGTCGACGCGATGACCTCACCGACCGCGCCGCCGTCGAGCGGGGCGTCGATCTGGAAGGGCGGGATATAGGACTTCACGTCGTTCATCCGGCCGCGCATATAGGGATCGACCGACATCACGGTGTTGCGGACGAGCATCTCGCCGGGCCCGAGATCGGGCAGGTCGGCCGACTCGAGGCGGAAGTCGGCGTCGGTTGGCCAGCCGTCGGGGCGCTGGGCAAGGACGATCTGGCGGGTGCTGGTCGGCAGTGGCATGGGACCCATCCTCGCGCACCCGTGGTGCGCCGCCGCCACCTATGCACCGGACGCCACCGGGGTGACTCCCCTGATGGTGAATGGTGTCCACACGGGGCAGGCGTCCGCCCGCGGAGTCCGCGCGGTCCGGGTGCGGTCAGTGGGCGCGGGCACGCTCCAGGGCCTTGGCGTATCCCGTTCCCATCGCGAGCAGGGCCATTCCCGCGCCGATGAAGGCGGTGATCCGCACGATCCCGTCGAGAGTCGCGAGGTCGAAGAGCACCAGCTTCACGACCGCCGCAGCGGCCAGCAGCAGGCCAGCGCGCAGCGCGATCGCCGCGTCGCGGCCGCGCCGCAGACCGTGCATGAGCAGGTATGCCGCACCCGCCGCCCAGAGCAGCGTCGCCAGCCCGTGGCCGACCACGAAGCCGCCGGCGGGCCGGTCCATCGCGTCGCCGGCCACGACGGCCAGCGAGATGACAGCGGCGCTAGTACCCGCGAGTGCGATTGCCAGGCAGGTGATTTCGGCGAAGCGAGTCCACTGGCCGGTCACGCCGGCAACGAGCCGGCGCATGGTGGGCAGCGCGAGGAGCGCGGCGGTGGCGACCAGAGCGGCAGCGAGGGCGTCCATCCACTGGATGCGCGCCGTCGCGTCCGTGCGATTGATGAGCGCCCCGAAGGTCGGCAGCACGCCGAGGAGGGCGAGCGCGAGGGTTGCCGAGGTGGCCAAGCGGGTCCAGAGCCGGTCGAGGGAGCGGGAGGCAACGGCAAACGCCACGGCGAGCGCAGCGAGACCGAGTGGGGTCGCGTTGT
>Ga0075158_10001957_pt1 | contig 15229 bp, 14 predicted proteins | sample JI91814BDNA_FD_70968 | JGI IMG/M metagenome (GOLD analysis project Ga0075158, IMG submission 70968) | Wastewater effluent complex algal communities from Wisconsin, to seasonally profile nutrient transformation and Carbon sequestration -... | ecosystem: Engineered > WWTP > Effluent > Algae... | reverse complement strand
CGCCGAGCTGCGCGCCGTCTACCGCACGGTGTGGGAGGTCCCCATGCGGTCACTGATCGACATGGCCGCCGCGCGCGGCGCGTTCATCGACCAGAGCCAGTCGCTGAACCTGTTCATGGAGTCGCCCAACATCGGCGCGCTTTCTTCGATGTACATGTACGCGTGGAAGCAGGGCATCAAGACCACCTACTACCTGCGCTCGCGGCCCGCGACGAAAATAACCAAGACCACGGTGAACTCACCCGACACCACCGCCGCCGTCATCTGTTCGCTCGAGAACCCCGAGTCCTGCGAGGCCTGCCAGTAGGACTTGGCCACGGATTTACGCGGATAGACGCCGATAAAGGCGGATAACGCGTCAATTCGTCTTATGCGCGCCTTTGCAATATTCCTATCAACTCTATCGCTTCGTTTTTATCCGCGTTCATCCGCGTAAATCCGCGGCAAAAAGAAGGCCCCATGAACTCTCCCAAGCTGCTCGATCCCGGCTTCGACCTGACGCTGCGCCCCATGCGCTACCCCCAGTTCTACGAGATGTACCGCAACGCCATCCGCAACACCTGGACGGTCGAGGAAGTGGACTTCTCGCTGGATACGAACGACCTGAAGAACAAGTTCGGCCCGGCCGAGCGGCACCTGGTCGAGCGGCTGGTGGCGTTCTTCGCCACGGGCGATTCGATCGTGTCCAACAACCTGGTGCTGAACCTCTACCAGCACATCAACGCGCCCGAGGCACGCATGTACCTGTCGCGGCAGCTTTACGAGGAGGCGCTGCACGTGCAGTTCTATCTCACCCTGCTCGATACGTACCTGCCCGAGCCGGAGGCGCGGGCCAAGGCCTTCGCGGCCATCGACAACATCCCGTCCATCCGGCGCAAGGCGGATTTCTGCTTCAAGTGGATGGACAGCGTGCAGTCGCTCCAGCGCATCGAAACCAGGGCGCAGCGGCGGCAGTTCCTGCTCAACCTGGTGTGCTTCGCGGCTTGCATCGAGGGGCTGTTCTTCTTCGGCGCCTTCGCCTACGTGTACTACCTGCGCTCGCGCGGGCTGCTTCACGGGCTGGCGGGCGGCACGAACTGGGTGTTCCGCGACGAAAGCATGCACATGGCCTTTGCCTTCGAAGTGATCCGCACCGCGCGCGAGGAGGAGCCGGACCTGTTCGACGACGAGCTCAAGGCGCAGATCGTGCAGATGCTCACCGAAGCCGTGGACGTGGAGTGCCTGTTCTCGGAGGACGTGCTCAGCGGCGGCGTGGCGGGGCTGTCACCGCGCGACATGCGCCAGTACCTGGAGTACTGCGCCGACCAGCGCCTGGCCCAGCTGGGCATGCCCAGGCAGTTCGGCGCGCGCAACCCGTTCCCGTTCATGGACCTGCAGGACGTGCAGGAGCTCACCAACTTCTTCGAACGGCGCGTGTCGTCCTACCAGGTGGGCGTGCAGGGTGAGGTGGCGTTCGACGCGGCGTTCTGATCCCGGCGTCGCACCAGGGCCGGCGGCCGGATCACGCCGCGGGCAGCGTGACCGCGGCGCGCAGCCCGCCCAGCGCCGGCGACGCATCCAGCGCGATGCGGCCGCCGTGCGAGGCAAGCACCTGGGCCACGATGGACAGGCCCAGGCCGCTGCCCTCGACGCCGGTGCCGAGCTCGCGGTGGAAGCGTTCGAACACGCGCTCGCGCGCTTCCGGGGCGATGCCGGGGCCGCTGTCCTCGACCACCAGCCGCACCTCGCCGTCGGCGCTGGCCAACTGCACGCGCACCTGGCCGGCGGCGGGCGTGTAGCGCACGGCGTTGTCCAGCAGGTTGCGCACCAGGCCGTCGAGCGCGGCGGCGTCGCCGCTCACGACCGCACGGCTGGCGTCCAGCGACACGGTGATGTCGCGCTCGCCCGCCAGCGCGCGCGCGTCGTCGGCGTGGCGGGCCACGAGGTCGCGCAGGTCCACCGGTTCACGGGTGGGCGGTGCGGCGCCGGGCTCCACGCGGCTCAGCGCCAGCAGCTGGGCGATGGCGCGCTCCATGCGCCGCACGCCGGCATCCAGCCGCTGCTGCGATTCCTGGCGTTCGGCGTCGTTGATGGCGGTGCGCAGGTTGTCGGCGTGCACCTTCACTGCGGCCACCGGCGTGCGCAGTTCGTGCGCGGCGTCGGCGGTGAAGCGGCGCTCGCGCGACAGCGCGGCCTCGAGGCGCTCAAGCAGTCCGTTCACCGCCTTCACAAGGCCCTGGATCTCCCTGGGCACGCGGCCCAGTTCGATCGGCGCCAGCCGGTCGGGCGCACGCGCCTGGATTTCGGCGGAGATGCGCAGCAGGCCGCGGCTGGCCCAGCAGATGGCCAGCCAGATCATCAGCGCCATCAGCGGCAGCGACGCAAACAGCGGCACCAGGGTGCCGAAGGCGATGTCCTGCGCCATTTCCTCGCGGATGTCGGACAGTTCGCTGGCCTGGTACCACAGGCCCGAAGGTGCGCGCAGGGTGAAGGTACGCCACAGCCCGCCTTCGATGTTGACGTCGGCATAGCCCGGCACCAGCGGCGCCAGCGCCTGCGCGGGCCCGCTGTCGGAGCGCAGCAGCAGCTGCCCGCGGGCGTCGCGCGCCTGGAAGGCCAGCTTGGTTTCGTAGGCGTGGCCACCGGCGGAAATCAGGGCCTGCCGGCCGCCGCTGCCGTCGCCATGCCAGACGGTGATGACCATGGGCTCGCCTTCGGCGCGACCTTCCAGTTCGGCCAGGGGTTCGTCCACCAGGCTCATCAGCACGCGGGCCGAATGCGCCAGCTTGGCGTCGAACAGTTCGTTGGCCTCCTGCAGGCCGGCGCGGTAGCTGAAGCTGGCGGCCACGGCGATCACCGCCGTCAGCGTGCCCGCCAGGGCCAGCACCAGCAGCCGGCGCAGCGAGGTCACGGAGCGGTTTCCGGCGGCGCCTGCGCCACGGCTTCATCCAGCGCGTAACCCACGCCGCGCACGGTGCGGATGAGGGCGGCGGGCAGCTTGCGGCGCAGGTGGTGCACGTGCACGTCCAGCGCGTTGCTGGCCACGTCCTCGTCCCAGCCGAACAGGCGCTGCTGCGCCGATTCGCGGCTGACGGTGCGGCCGGGGCTTTCCATCAGCACGCGCAGCAGCGCGAACTCGCGCCGCGGCAGGTCCACGTTGCGTCCCTGCCAGCGCACCGACAGCGCCGCCGGATCAAGCTCCAGCGCGCCGCAGCTGAGCACCGGCGCGGCGTTGCCGGCGCTGCGCCGCAGCAGCGCGCGCACGCGGGCCAGCAGCTCGTGCGTGTCGAAGGGTTTGCCCAGGTAATCGTCGGCGCCCACGTCCAGGCCCAGGGTGCGGTCGGCGGCGCGCTCGCGTGCGCTGAGCACCAGGATGGGAACGCTGGCGCCGGCGCGGCGCGCGGCGCGGATCACTTCGATGCCGTCCATGCGCGGCAGGCCCAGGTCCAGCACCACCAGGTCGATGCCGCCGTCGCGGATGGCGGCCAGCGCGCTGGCGCCGTCGCGCAGCCAGTCCACGGCATAGGCCGCACGGCGCAGGGCCGTGCGGATGCCTTCACCCAGGGATTCGTCGTCTTCCACCAGCAGCACGCGCATGCGGGCAGTGTGGGCGGGGGGTCAGCGGCTGGCAAGTTCCTCGCGCACGGCCTTGAGCATCGCCTGCGCCTCGGCACGGCGGCCGGCGTCGGCGCGCTCGCGGCCCGGGCGGGCGGGCGCGGCCAGGGCCTTGAGCAAGGCTTTCTCGGCGCCGGCCCAGTCTTCCTGTTCGCGCAGGAAATCGGCCTGGAAATAGTTGGCGTCAATGCCGTCGGGATTCAGGGCCAGGCCCTTGGCCAGCATCTCGCGCGCCTTGTCGTCGTCGCCGAAGCCCACCGGCCAGCCGGGCACCTGGTAGTACAGCGAACCCAGGCTGGTGTAGGCCGAGCCTTCCAGCGCCGTCGGTTCCACCGCCAGCGCGGCCTCGAAGTCCTTGCGCGCCTGCTTCACCAGGCCCAGTGCGCCCAGGCCGCCTTTCTCGCCGGCCCAGCTCGACAGCACGATGCCTTCCCAGATCAGCGCGCCGGCATCCCGGGGCGCCGCCGCGCGGGCGGCCTTGGCCTGGTTGGCGAGCGCTTCGAAAGCGGCGACGCGCTGGTCGGCGGGCACTTCGTACTTCACTTCGGCCCAGCGGTCGCGCACCGCCGCCACCTGCGGCGAGAGCTCGGCGGCGAAGGCAGGCAGCGCCGCGAAGGCGGCCAGGGCGGCGAACAGCAGCGGCTTAATGTGAAGCGATTTCATGGGTCTTCTCCGGGGTAACCGAGGGCGTGGCGCCGGCATGGCGACGCACGATGGGCAGTTGGCCGCGCAGCGCGCGGTCTATCAGGGCGGGGAACACGCCGTTGAGGCGCGCGAACAGTTTTTCCGGCCAGCCCAGCTGGCGGCGGCGGTCGCCGCGGCGGATCGCGGCCAGCAGCTGCGCGGCCACGTCGCCGGGCTGGTCCTGGGCGGTCTTGAGTTCGGCGTTGAGCGCGTCCACCGCCGGCGTGTTGAACGCGGTGCGGGTAGCGCGCGGCGACAGGTACTGGAAGCGCACGCTGCCGTCGGCGTATTCGCGGCCCAGCGCCTCGACCAGCCCGCGCAGCCCGAACTTGCTGGCGCTGTAGCCGGCGAAGCCGGGGAAGGCCAGCGCGCCGAACGTGGACCCCAGCGCCACCACCGCGGCCTCCGGCTGCGCCTCCAGCAGCGGCAGCAGGCCGCGTATCAGCAGCATGGGCGCCACCAGGTTGGTCTGCACCAGCGCGGCCAGTTCGGCCTCGGTCTGGTTCTCGAACATTCCGAAGGCACCCTGCGCATGCGCCAGCACCAGCAGCGACGGCGCCATGGTGGACGCCTGCGCCACCACCGCCGCGCGGCCGGCCGGCGTGCACAGGTCGGCTGTCACCGGCACCACGGCGCCGGGGCGGTGGCGATGCACCATGGTGTTGAGCTTCACCGGGTCGCGGCCCACGGCCAGCACCGTGGCGCCGGCGTCCACCAGCGCTGCCGCCAGCGCGGCGCCGATGCCGCCGCTGGCACCGGTGAGCACGACGGTGCGGCCGCGCAGCGTGTTCATGCCGCTTCCCGCACGGCGTCGGCCGGCGCGCGCAGGCTGCGGAACACGTCGCCGTACAGGCGGTAGAAGCGGCGCGCGGCGTGCACCACCGCGGCCTGGTCGTCCGGGTCTTCCAGTCGGTCCATGAGCTTTTCGAAGAAGCCCACGTGCTCGATGTCCAGGTCGCCGTGCGAACGCAGGTAGCTGAAGGCGGTGCGCGGCAGGCCCAGGCTGGTTTCGATGGTTTCCGCCGCGCGCGTGGCCAGCGCCACGCTGGTGCCTTCCAGCACCAGCACCATGCCGAAGAAGCCCACCGAGTTGCGGCGGTGGATGGTGTCGTACGCGTAGGACACCATCAGTTCGGTGGCGTGCGCGGGTTCGGATGCGGCGACGGCGGCGCGGTTGGCGCCGCAGGCCTGCAGGTCGTCCAGGATCCACTCCTGGTGGCCCATTTCTTCTTCGATGTATTCACCCACCGCGGTGCGCAGCCACTCCAGCCGCGCCGGCAGGCGCGCGCCGCAGGCCATCAGCAGCGGCACGGTGTGGCGTACGTGGTGGTAGGCCTGGGTGAGGAAGGCGATGTAATCGTCGCGGGCGATCTTCGCGGCCAGCGCGTCCTGGATGATCGGGATGGACAGCAGTTCGCGGCGCTCGGCCTGGGTCTGGTCCAGCAGCTGTTGGTGGAAGCTCATGCGGCGCTCTCGTGGGCAAGGGAAGGGTCGTAGTGGCGGGCAATGGCGTCGCTGTAGCGATGCAGGATGGCGTCGCGGCGCGGGCGTCCGTTGGCGGTCAGCAGGCCGTCGGCGGCGCTGAAGGGCGCGTCGGCCACCACCACGCCGGACACGCGCGCGTAGTCGGGCAGGCCGGCGTTGACGTCGTCGAGCGCGGCGCGCAGCGCGTCTTCGCCGGTGCCCGCGCGGCGCGGCCAGACCACGGCCACGTTGTGCGGCCGCGCTTCGCCCCACACCACCGCCTGCGCGAACGCGGGGTGCTGCAGCAGTTCGCTTTCCACCCATTCAGGCGAGACGTTGCGGCCGAAGGCGGTGATGAACACATTCTTCGAACGGCCGGTGACGTGCACGAAGCCGTCGTCGTCCACGTGGCCCAGGTCGCCGGTGGCGATGGGGCCGGGCGGCGGGCCGGGTTCGCCCAGGTAGCCCAGGCAGCGCACGCCGTCCACGTGCAGTTCGCCGTCCACCACGCTGACGGTGGCGTGCGGCAGCGGGCGGCCAACGCTGCCCGGACGCCGTGCGCCGGGGCGGTTGAGGCACACCACGGACGCGCATTCGGTCAGGCCATAGCCTTCGTACACCGGCAGCCCCAGCGCCTCGGCGCGCGCCAGCAGGCGCGGCCCGACGCGGCCGCCGCCCACCGCAAGGAAGCGCAGCGAGGACGGCAGTTTGTGGCCCTGTTCGGCCGCGCTCACCAGCGCCAGCAGCAGCTGCGGCAGCGCGATGGCGCTTTCGGGCTGGTAGCGGTGCAGGCAGGCCAGCAGGCGCGGCACGTCCAGGCCGGCCGAACCGGTGTAGCCGATCTCGGCCAGCGGCGGCACGGCGATCTGCGCGTCGCTGAGCAGCGCGGCATACAGGCCGGACACATTCTCCAGCAGCGTGGACAGCGGCATCAGGCACAGGTGCCGGCGCGGCGACAGCGGGCGCGAGGCGTCCACCAGCGAACCGGCCACGGTGAGCAGGCTGGCCGCGTCCAGGCACACGCCCTTGGCCTGGCCGGTGGTGCCCGAGGTGTAGGTGATGCAGGCGGTGCCTTCGGGCAGCGCGGGCCGGTCGGAATGCAGGCGCCAGGCCAGCAGGCCTTCGCCCAGGGGCAGGGCGTCGTGGGCGGCGGCGCCGATGGGCGTGCTTTCGCCCGCGGCGGTGACCACGCATTCGGCGCCGCTGGAGCGCAGCGCGTGCGTCACCTGGCCGGCGCTGAAGAACGTCGGCAGGGGCACATGCACGCCGCCCAGGCGGCGGATGGCCAGGTCCAGCGCCAGCCACGACGGGCCGTTGTCCAGCCGGCTGGCGATGCGGCGCATCCCGGCGGCGTCCAGCCTGTCGGCCAGGCGCTGTTCGAACGCCGACAGCGCGCCGGCGCTGAGCGTGGCTTCGCCCGCGAGGATGCGGGCCTCACTGCCGCGCAGGCTGGCGGCCATGGTCGCGAAGTCGTTCATCGCGCACCGGCCGAACACGCGTCCAGGGCTGGCGCCGCCTGCGCCGGGTCCGCCGAGGGCAGCCCGCGGTGCAGGAAGGCATGGCCGGCCGCGATGTCGCCGAACAGCACCTGCGGCATCGCGTCGTAGTAGCTGCCCCACTGCGCGGGGTCACCCTGCAGGCGGTCGCTGCGGGCGTCGGCCAGCACCACGGTGGCCAGGCGCAGCCGGTCGAAGGCGTTGCGCAGCTGGCGGGTGGCGGCGAACAGCACCCAGCGCACGCCGGCGCGGTGCAGCAGGTCGGTGATGAGCACGATCACTTCGCGCGCGTCGCCGGGCGAACGCGAGGCGAAGCTGCCCACTTCCACCAGCTCGTCGCGCCGCACGCTGCGGCCCAGGCGGTTGCGCAGGCTCGATTCGGCCGGCAGGTCGAGGTATTGCTCGACGAACAGCGCGCCTTCCTGGCCCCGGCGCAGGCCCACGGCGGCCTGCAGCACGCCCTGTGCGTCGCGGAATGCGAGCAGGCGCGGCAGGAAGCTCGTCAGCCGGGCGCCGTAGCGTTCGGCGTACACCTGGGCGATGAAGGCCTCGACCTCGGCCCGTTCAGGATGGCCGGCCTCGATCAGGCGGGAGGAGTGGAAGCGCGTCGAGGCGCCCGTGGCTATCGTGGGTATAGGCATGGGACGCATGCTCGGGCGTCGCAATTAAGCCGGCATTAGCCGGTTGTTAGGCACACGTTAGCCAATCATCAAGATTTCATTGGCCCGGCCGCCGGGGACGGCCCGGGAATGCGAGAATGCCGGCCATGACTTCCCCCGAACTGAGCCCGCTGGGCAAGGCCGTTGACTACGGCCAGGCATACGACCCCTCCCTGCTGTTCCCGATTGCGCGCGCCAGCCAGCGCGCGCTGCTGGGGCTGGGCGACGAACTGCCGTTCGTGGGCGTGGATTTCTGGAACGCCTACGAGCTGAGCTGGCTCGATGGCCGCGGCAAGCCGCGCGTGGCGCTGGCGGAGTTCCGCGTGCCGGCGGCGTCGCCCAACATCATCGAATCCAAGAGCTTCAAGCTCTACCTGGGCAGCTACGCCCAGTCGCGCTTCGGCGACACCGATTCCCTGCGCGCCCAGCTGATCCGCGACCTGTCGGACGCGGCCGGCGCGCCGGTCAGCGTGGTGCTGACGCCCGCGGCCTCGGCCAACGCCGCGCTGATCGAGACCCTGGAGGGCGACGTCATTGACGACCTGCCCATCGAGATCACGCACTACGGCCCGCCGCGCCCCGACTTCCTGTCGTCCGACCCGGAGCTGCGCACCGACGAAGTGCTGGTGTCGCACCTGCTCAAGTCCAACTGCCCGGTCACCGGCCAGCCCGACTGGGCCAGCCTGCAGATCCGCTACGCCGGCCCGCGCATCGCCCGCGACGGCCTGCTGCGCTACCTGGTGAGCTACCGCAACCACAGCGACTTCCACGAACAGTGCGTCGAGCGCATCTTCATGGACCTGATGCAGCAGTGCGCGCCCACGCGCCTGGGCGTGTACGCGCGCTACACGCGCCGCGGCGGCCTGGACATCAACCCGTTCCGCGCCACGCCCGGCCTGCCGCTGCCGGGCAACCCGCGCACCGCCCGCCAGTAAGCCCGCCCTCCAGCCTGACCCGGGAATCGCCATGCGCCTGATGCCGCTTGCCACCGCCCTCTCGTTCGCGCTGCTGCTGGCCGCCTGCGGCGGCAGCGACCCGTCCGCCGACGCACCCGCCGCCAGCGCGCCCGCCGCGGCCACGGAGCCGGCGGAAGAAGCGCCGGTCGAACTGCCGCCCATGCCCACCGGCGATTTCCGCATCACTTCGGTCACGCTGGGCAAGGCCGTGGACGACGAGGGCCAGGTGCGCCAGGCGCAGGACGCGTTCGCGCCCGGCGACAAGATTTTCGCCGCCGTGGTCAGCGTGGGCAGCAGCGAAGGCCTGACCCTGGCCGCGCGCTGGACCACCGCCGACGGCACCGTGGTGGCGTCGGCCGGGCAGAGCCTGCAGCCCAGCACGCCCACCGTCACCACCTTCAGCATCGCCCAGCCCGAGCCGTGGCCGGCCGGCGGCTACAAGCTGGAGGTGTCCATCAACGGCCGCACGGTCGAGACCCGCAGCTTCCTGGTCCAGTAACCCGCCGCTCCGGCAAGCCATGGCCGACCACCCCTGCCTGCGCTGCGGCGCGTGCTGCGCGGCGTTCCGCGTCGCCTTCCACTGGTCCGAAGCGCAGCCGCACCGGCCCGACGGCGTGCCCGCCCACCTGGCGCAGCCGCTGCGCCGGCATGAACTGGCGATGCGCGGCACCGACGACGCCCTCGCGCCCCTGCGCTGCGTGGCGCTGGACGGCACCGTCGGCAGCGCAGCGAGCTGCCGCATCTATGCGTCCCGGCCCACGCCGTGCCGCGAACTGGCCGCCGCGTGGGAAACCGGCGAACCCAGCCCGCAGTGCGACCGCGCCCGCGCCGCGCACGGCCTGGCGCCGCTGACGCCCGCCGACTGGGCCACCTGAACCACGCTTTCCCCGGCGCGCCGGAACCGCGACAATGGCGGCTTGCCCGCGCCACCGCTGCGCGCGAGCCCCCTGGCAACGCCATCACGGGAAGACTCCGCCCCATGTCCGACAACCCCAAGATCCTCTACACGCTGACCGACGAAGCGCCGTTCCTGGCCACGCAGTCGCTGCTGCCGATCGTGCAGGCCTTCGCTGGCGCCGCCGGCATCGCGGTGGAAACGCGCGACATCTCGCTGGCCGGTCGCATCCTGTCGCAGTTCCCCGAGCACCTGCGCGACGACCAGAAGGTCGCCGACGACCTGGCCGAGCTGGGCGCACTGGCCAAGACGCCCGACGCCAACATCATCAAGCTGCCCAACGTCAGCGCCTCCGAGCCCCAGCTCAAGGCCGCCATCCGCGAACTGCAGGGCCAGGGCTACGCCCTGCCCGACTACGAGGACGAGCCCGACAACGCAGCCGAGACCGAAGCCAAGGCGCGCTACGACCGCGCCAAGGGCAGCGCCGTGAACCCCGTGCTGCGCGAAGGCAACTCCGACCGCCGCGCGCCCAAGGCGGTGAAGGAGAACGTGCGCAAGCACCCGCACCGCATGGGCGCCTGGTCGAAGGATTCCGCCTCGCACGTGGCGCACATGGCCAGCGGCGATTTCTACGGCTCCGAGCGCTCGGCCACGCTGGAACAGGCCGGCAACCTCAAGATCGAACTGCTGGCCAGCGACGGCACCGTGACCGTGCTCAAGCCGCGGCTGGCGGTGAAGGCCGGCGAAATCGTCGACGCCTCGGTGATGAGCCGCCGCGCCCTGGCCGCCTTCGTGGCCGAGCAGATCGCCGACGCCAAGGCGCGCGGCGTGCTGTTCTCGCTGCACCTCAAGGCCACCATGATGAAGGTGTCCGACCCGATCATGTTCGGCGTGGTGGTGGCGGAGTTCTACAAGGCGGCGCTGGAAAAGCACGCCGACGCGCTGGCCCGGGCCGGCTTCGACCTCAACAACGGCATCGGCGACCTGTACGAGAAGATCGCCAGGCTGCCCGAGGCCGAACAGGCCGCCATCAGGGCCGACGTCGAGGCGGTGTACGCCACGCGCCCGGCGCTGGCGATGGTCAACTCCGACAAGGGCATCACCAACCTGCACGTGCCCAGCGACGTGATCGTGGATGCCTCGATGCCGGCCATGATCCGCGACTCGGGCCGCATGTGGAACGCCGCCGGCCAGCTGCAGGACACCAAGGCCGTCATCCCCGACCGCTGCTATGCCGGCATCTACCAGGCCGTGATCGACGACTGCCGCGAACACGGCGCCTTCGACCCGGCCAGCATGGGCAGCGTGCCCAACGTCGGCCTGATGGCGCAGAAGGCCGAGGAATACGGCTCGCACGACAAGACCTTCCAGCTGGCCAGCGCCGGCACGGTGCGCGTTAGCGACGAATCGGGCGCGGTGCTGTTCGAGCACGCGGTGGAAGCGGGCGACATCTGGCGCATGTGCCAGACCAAGGACGCGCCCATCCAGGACTGGGTGAAGCTGGCGGTCACGCGCGCGCGCATCAGCGCCACGCCGGCCATCTTCTGGCTGGACCCGTCGCGCGCGCACGACGTGCAGGTGATCGCCAAGGTGCAGCGCTACCTCAACCAGTACGACACCCACGGCCTGGACATCCGCATCCTGGCGCCGGTGGTGGCGATGAAGGTGTCGCTGGAGCGCATCCGCGCCGGACTGGACACCATCTCGGTCACCGGCAACGTGCTGCGCGACTACCTCACCGACCTGTTCCCGATCATGGAGCTGGGCACCAGCGCCAAGATGCTTTCCATCGTGCCGCTGATGGCGGGCGGCGGCCTGTTCGAAACCGGCGCCGGTGGCTCGGCGCCCAAGCACGTGCAGCAGTTCGTGCAGGAAAACTACCTGCGCTGGGATTCCCTGGGTGAGTTCCTGGCCCTGGCGGCGTCGCTGGAACACGTGGCCCAGCGCTGGATCAACTCCTCGGCGCCGGTGCTGGCGCGCACGCTCGACCTGGCCAACGGCCGCATCCTGGACGAAGACCGCGGCCCCTCGCGCAAGGTCGGCGGCCTGGACAACCGCGGCAGCCACTTCTACCTGGCGCTGTACTGGGCCCAGGCCCTGGCCGCGCAGGACGACGACGCGGCGCTGAAGGCGAAGTTCGCGCCGCTGGCCAAGGCGCTGGCGGACAACGAAGCCACCATCGTGGCGGAGCTGATCGCGGTGCAGGGCAAGCCGGTGGACATCGGCGGCTATTACCACCCGGACATGGCGAAGGTGGCGGGGGCGATGCGGCCTAGCGCGGCGTTTAATGCGGCGTTGGCGGGGTTCGCCGCGGGGTGAGGAGATAACGTACCAGGTACATTTTTATGCGGCATCCGGTGTTCGCCGGGGGGCCGCATAAAAATGTACCTGGTACGCGGCTTCGGACGTAGCTTCCCGCAACAGAAAAAGGGGCGCCTCCGGCGCCCCTTTTTCTTGCTTGCCGTGCGATCAGCGCAGGTCGAAGCGGTCGGCCTCCATCACCTTGGTCCAGGCCTTGACGAAGTCGTTGACGAACTTCGGGTGGGCGTCGGATTCGGCGTACACCTCGGCGATGGCGCGCAGCTGCGAGTTCGAGCCGAACACCAGGTCCACCACCGTACCGGTCCACTTCACGGCGCCGGTCTTGCGGTCGCGGCCTTCCAGCACGTTGGCGTCCGCCGCCGTGCGCGACCACTTCGTGCCCATGTCCACCAGGTTGACGAAGAAGTCATTGGTCAGCACGCCCGGCGTCTGCGTGAACACGCCGTGCTTCGCGCCGCCCACGTTCGCGTCCAGCGCGCGCAGGCCGCCGACCAGCACGGTCATTTCCGGCGCGCTCAGGCCCAGCAGGGCGGCCTTGTCGATCAGGCGCTCGGCCTGGTGCGACTCGTGGCCCTTGGCGGTGTAGTTGCGGAAGCCGTCGGCCTTGGGTTCCAGCGGCGCGAACGAATCGGCGTCGGTCTGGTCCTGGCTGGCATCGGTGCGGCCCGGCGAGAACGGCACGGTGACGCTGACGCCGGCCTTCTTCGCCGCGTCTTCCACCGCCGCGTTGCCGGCGATCACGATCAGGTCGGCCAGCGACACTTTCTTGCCGCCGGACGCGGAGCCGTTGAAGTCCTTCTGGATGCCCTCCAGCACGCCCAGCACCTTGGCGAGCTGCGCCGGCTGGTTGGCTTCCCAATCCTTCTGCGGGGCCAGGCGGATGCGGGCACCATTGGCGCCGCCGCGCTTGTCGCTGCCGCGGAAGGTCGAAGCCGAAGCCCAGGCGGTGGCGACGAGCTGCTGCGTGGTGAGGCCCGAGGTCAGCACCTTGGCCTTGAGCGCGGCCACGTCGGCGGCGTCCACCAGCGGGTGGTCCACGGCCGGCACCGGGTCCTGCCAGATCAGCACTTCCTGCGGCACCAGCTTGCCCAGGTAGCGCGAGCGCGGGCCCATGTCGCGGTGGGTGAGCTTGAACCAGGCGCGCGCGAAGGCGTCGGCGAACTCGGCCGGGTTGGCGTGGAAGCGGCGCGAGATCTTTTCATAGGCCGGGTCCATGCGCATGGCCATGTCGGCCGTGGTCATCATCAGCGTGACCTTCCTGGAGGGGTCGTGCGCGGACGGGGCCATGTCCTTCTCGGCGATGTTCTTCGGGTGCCACTGGTGGGCGCCGGCGGGGCTCTTCACCAGCTCCCACTCGTAGCCGAACAGCGCGTCGAAGTAGCCGTTGTCCCACTGGATGGGGTTGGAGGTCCAGGAGCCTTCGATGCCGCTGGTGATGGTGTCGTTGCCCTTGCCGCTGCCGTGGCTGCTGATCCAGCCGAAGCCCTGTTCGGCGATGTCGGCGCCTTCCGGCTCCGCACCCACCTTGGCCGCGTCGCCGGCGCCGTGCGCCTTGCCGAAGGTGTGGCCGCCGGCGGTGAGCGCGACGGTTTCCTCGTCGTTCATGGCCATGCGCGCGAAGGTTTCGCGGATGTCGCGGGCCGAGGCCAGCGGGTCGGGATTGCCGTCCGGGCCTTCCGGGTTCACGTAGATCAGGCCCATCTGCACGGCGGCCAGCGGGTTGGCGAGCTCACGGTCGCCCGAGTAGCGGCTGTTGGCCTTGTCGCTGGTGGCCAGCCACTCGGTTTCCGAGCCCCAGTCCACCACGTTGGGTTCCCACACGTCCGGGCGGCCGCCGGCGAAGCCGAAGGTCTTGAAGCCCATGCCTTCCATCGCGGCATTGCCGGCCAGGATGAGCAGGTCGGCCCAGGACAGCTTGCGGCCGTACTTCTTCTTGATCGGCCACAGCAGGCGGCGGGCCTTGTCGAGGTTGCCGTTGTCGGGCCAGCTGTTGAGCGGGGCGAAGCGCTGGTCGCCCGTGCCGCCACCGCCGCGGCCGTCGCTGATGCGGTAGGTGCCGGCGGCGTGCCAGGTGAGGCGAACCATCAGGCCGCCGTAGTTGCCGTAGTCGGCCGGCCACCAGTCCTGCGAATCCACCATCAGCGCCTTGAGGTCGGCCATCACCGCATCCAGGTCGAGCTTCAGGAACTCCTTGCGGTAGTCGAAGTCGTCACCCAGCGGGTTGCCCTTGGGCGAGTGCGCGTGCAGCGCGCCCACGTCGAGCGCGTTCGGCCACCAGTCGAGGTTGCGCGGGCCTTTGCCCATGCCGATGTGGTGGGTTCCGCCCGTGAACGGGCACTTGGCTTCGGTGGACATGGTTCTCTCCTTGGGGCTGAGGTGGTGCCGGCGTGCCGCGGTGGTGGCGCCACCCCGGTGTTGAGCCACCTTAGGCCGGTTGATGTGAAGATGAAAATGAATGTTTCGGATGCCAGCGATAGCTGTTGGCTATCGAAACCCGATCGGCGACGACCTGAGGGCCTGCTTGACAGGAGCCGCGCGGAGGTGAAGTATTTAATTACTTTCTTAATTACCTCCACCCATCGCATGGACCGCATCTTCGAAGCCCTGGCCTCTTCCCCGCGTCGCCAGATCCTGGCCTACCTGCATGACGGTGAACTGACCGCCGGCGAGATCGGCGCGCGCTTCGAGTTCAGCAAGCCGGCGCTTTCCAGCCACCTGCGGGTGCTGGAAGAGGCCGGCCTGGTGACGCGCGAGAAGCGCGGCCAGTTCGTCTACTTCCGTCAGGCGCCCGACCGCCTGGCCAACACGCTGATGTCGTGGGCGGCCGAGGTGTGCCCGGTGGCCGGACCGCTCAAGCGCGAGGCCCGCGGCCGCGCCAGATCCGACCCCAAGAAGTGACCGTTTCCCGGAGCCACCCATGAGCGCCGAACTACACCGCGTCGAATCCTTCCCCAGCCTGAGCCTGGCCTCGCACTCGGGCGGCCTGCCGGTGGAGGTGTCGCTGATTGCGCAGCTGGGCGTGGGCGGCGGCGACGCGCTGGTGCGCTCGGCCGGCGAGCGCCAGCGCGGGCACGTCGCCTTCGTGGATGCGCTGGACGAACCGTCGGTGCGCATCGGGGCCATGGACCTGGACCACGGCGACGCCAGTTCGCTCTACAC
>Ga0075158_10001955_pt1 | contig 15258 bp, 15 predicted proteins | sample JI91814BDNA_FD_70968 | JGI IMG/M metagenome (GOLD analysis project Ga0075158, IMG submission 70968) | Wastewater effluent complex algal communities from Wisconsin, to seasonally profile nutrient transformation and Carbon sequestration -... | ecosystem: Engineered > WWTP > Effluent > Algae... | reverse complement strand
CAACTTCAAAGCTTTGGCAGCTGACAAAATCAAGAGCCGTAAGTTTTTCAGATCCAAGTTTGGTACAAACCATCAGAAACTGCTCAGGAGGAATTACACCATGGGGAACTGTGGTGACAGCAGAAGAATCTGTTACTTCCAATGATGTGAATAATGACGGGTACAAAGATTATGGATGGTTAGTGGAAATTGATCCTGCTACAGCACAGGTTATTTCTAAGAATCCTGACGGTTCCAAAGGAAAACTTTGGCAGATGGGAGTTATGAATCATGAGAACGTTGTGATTAATAATGCAGGAACTATAGCTTACTATGGAGAAGACGGCGGAACTCACATGGTATACAAATATGTAATGGATACTCCCAATGATCTTTCTTCCGGAAATCTTTATGTTCTGAAATTAGATCAGGGATTAACTACAGCAGGAGATCCGGTAGGAACTACGGCAACATGGGTTCAGGTTCCAAACAAAATGAAAGCAGACCAGAACAATACTGCATCACTTGCACAATCTTTGGGAACAAAATTCAATGGAGTAGAAGACGTTGACATCAGTCCGTTAGACGGAAAGATCTATTTTACAGCCAAAGGATTAGACAGAGTATACCGTCTGCAGGATAACGGAACTACAGCGTCTCAGGTAGAAACATTTGTAGGAGGAGGTTCTTCTGTATATTCTTTCAATACAGCTCAAGGAATGAAGTCTGAAGCCTGGGGAGACGGAAATGATAACCTTACTTTCGATGAACTTGGAAACCTTTGGGTACTTCAGGATGGAGGTAAAAACTATATCTGGGTAATTGCTCCTGATCATACACAGGCTAACCCGAAAGTAAGACTATTTGCTTCTATGCCGGCTGGTGCAGAGCCTACAGGTCTTACGTTCACACCAGATCATAAATTCGGCTTCTTCTCTATCCAGCATCCGGATTCAACGATCTCTACAGATGTGGATGCTACAGGGAACACGATTGATTACAGAGGGAAATCGGCAACAATTGTAATTGCACTTAAAAATAATCTTGGAACTGAAGGAACTTTAGGAACTATTGATAGTAAAATTGAAGAAAATACAGTAACAGTAGCACCTAACCCAACTTCAGGAATCGTGAAAATCAATTCTGTAAAAGGATTGAAAGATATTGCTGTAACAGCTTACAGCATGGATGGGAAAATCGTTTACACAAAGAAGTTCAATGGAACCAACAAAGCATTGGACCTTGATTTTACACAACAGTTGGAAGGATCACGAGTTTTAGTTTTAAATATTGAAGCCGAAGGCGGATTCCAGAAAACAGTTAAACTTGTAAAGAAATAAATTATTTATAATTCTTGTCTGTCGGCAGCTTTGGTTGCTGGCAGACCTTTTATTTTTATGAAAAAGCTTTTCTTATTGATTTCCATAGTTTCACTTTCTCATATCAAAGCACAGATTGATCCGGTGAAATATCCCACTTTTACGAATATTGAAGATGCTTTAAAGAGTGAAAAAACAGTCTACAGTATGAGTTTCAGAGAGAAAGGTCTTTTTAATCTTCCTCCCCAGATCGTAAAGCTGAATTCATTATTCTTTTTGAATATCATGGCGAATAAGCTCGAGAAAATGGAGCATGAACTCTTTGCCCTGAAAGAACTGGAAATATTAAATGTGAATGAAAACAGCATTAAATACATTCCTGATGAGGTAGGCAATCTTAAAAAACTGACCACTTTTTCAATGAATCTGAATAGCCTGACAAGCATTAATCCTAACCTTGCAAAGCTTCAGAACCTAAAAGTTGTCCATTTTGATGCCAACAACCTGAATACCTTTCCCGAAGCCCTTATGGAAATTCCCGCACTGGAAGAAATCAATCTTCAGGGAAACCAGATCAGCTTTATTGCAGACAGATTGGATCAGATCAAAAACCTGAGATTCCTGAATCTTTCAGATAACCAGATCAATGACCTTGGAAATTTATCTTTTCCTGAAAATTTAAAATATCTTGAACTGCAGCAGAATGCCATCATAAAACTTCCGGAAAACCTTTTCAAAGCAAAGAATCTGGAATTTTTGAATGTAAGCGGAAATCATATCACAGAAATATCGCCCAAAGTAAAAGGGCTGAAAAATATGGTCAGCATGAATCTGGCCAACAATAATCTGAAAGACATTCCTGTAGAAATCAAACAGCTTAAAAAGCTGAAAACATTGATTCTTACAGGAAATCCTATAGAAAAATCCAGAATTGAAAACTTAAAGACCTTACTGCCGGAGACCCAGATCTATTTCTAGAACTATCCGCCAACACGTTTGGTTTTGTATCCCATTTCTTTAAGGATATTCATGATTTTATCACGGTTATCGCCCTGAATGATAATCGTTCCATCCTTCTCAGAACCGCCTATACCCAGGGTGGTTTTTATTTTCTTTGAGATTTTTTTCAGGTCTTCTTCACTGCCTTCCCATCCCTCAACAATCGTTACAGGCTTACCGTTTCTTCCTTTTTTCTCAAATTTGCATACCAAAGGCTCTTTCTGCTTGAATTGTTCTTCAGGCATCTCAAAATCCTGCTCTTCATGATCAGGAAAAAGATTCTTCAATTGATCTCGTAAATCCATACCGCAAAATTAAAAAGATTTACTGATTAATGGACTGAAATTTTGTTGATTTTTATACTAAAGTAATTGATTGATGATCAGTAATCCATAAAATTCGAGACTCCAAATTCTTCTATTCATAGGAAATTAGGTAAATTTGTATAACAAAAGTTTTACAAAATGTCGAAAAAAGCAATACTGGCCATTCTTGACGGATGGGGATTGGGAACAAACCCTAACGTTTCTGCAATAGATAAAGCAAATACACCATTCATAGACAGCTGTTACCAAAAATTTCCCCATACTACACTTGAAGCAAGTGGGTTGGCTGTAGGTCTGCCAGCCGGACAGATGGGAAATTCTGAAGTAGGGCACATGAACCTGGGAGCCGGGAGAGTAGTATACCAAAACCTGGTAAAGCTGAACATGGCCGTTGAAAACGGAACACTGGGTCAGGAAAAAGTGATTCAGGACGCTTTTGAATACGCAAAAAAAGAAAATAAAAAAGTACACTTTATCGGGTTAGTCTCCAATGGAGGAGTACACTCACATATTAATCACCTAAAAGGATTACTGACCGCGGCAAAAGAGTTCGGATTGAATGAGAATGTTTTTGTTCATGCATTTACTGATGGCAGAGACTGTGATCCGCACTCAGGATTAGGATTTATCGATGAGCTTCAGAAGCATATGGAGGTTACTACAGGAAAACTGGCAACAGTGGTAGGAAGGTACTATGCGATGGACAGAGATAAAAGATGGGAGCGTGTAAAACTGGCTTATGATGCCCTTGTAGAAGGAGTAGGTGAGCCGTCAAGAGACGCGTTGGCCTCTATTAAAGCTTCTTATGATAACAACGTTACCGATGAATTCCTGAAACCCATCATTTTAATGAACACTACGGCTACGGGAAATGTAGTGCCGGTGGCAAAAATCATTGATAATGACGTAGTAATCTGCTTCAATTTCCGTACAGACAGAGGTAGAGAGATTACAGAAGTTCTTTCTCAGAAGGATTTCCCGGAATATGATATGAAAAAGCTGAACCTTTATTATATCACATTAACGAACTATGATAAGACCTTCCAGAATGTACAGGTTGTTTTTGATGAAAATGTACTGACAGAAACGATGGGTGAAATTCTTGAAAAAAATGGAAAAACCCAGATCAGAATTGCAGAAACAGAGAAATATCCGCACGTTACTTTCTTCTTCTCAGGAGGAAGAGAACTGGAATTTGCAGGCGAAAGAAGACTGCTTTGTCCAAGCCCGAAAGATGTTCCTACTTACGATCTGAAGCCGGAAATGTCAGCCTATGATATCACCAATGCCATCGTACCGGAACTGGAGCAAGGAACGGCTGATTTTGTTTGTTTGAATTTCGCCAATACAGATATGGTGGGGCATACAGGCGTTTTTGAAGCTGCAGTAAAAGCCGCTGAGGTGGTAGATCAGTGTATCGAAAAAGTTGCTACAGCTGCTTACGAAAACGGATATGCTGTTTTCATTCTTGCCGACCACGGAAATTCTGATGTTATGATTAATGCTGATGGAACTCCTAATACCCAGCACTCTACCAATCTGGTCCCTTTGATCGTTATGGATAAAGACCATACATGGAATTTAAAACCAGGAAAACTGGGAGATGTAGCCCCTACAATCCTTAAAGTAATGGGCGTTGAAATACCAGATGCAATGACTGGAGAAGTTTTAGTTAATTAAAATTCAATAATATTGTTAAAAAAATGCCGTTATCCTTTTGCAGCGGCATTTTTTTTATGATTTATGTCAGATAAAGTATGACTTGCATACTTTATTATGCGTTAAATAATAAATAAATCATATCTTTGCTAATTAAAACTGAATATTAAAATGTATCAAAAGCTTGTTAGGAAAGAAGTAATGGGATTATTGGAAAAGGAGGTAGGTTCTTTTCTTGATAAATTTTTAACGCCAATTGAAAAAATCTGGCAGCCTTCCGATTATTTACCAGATCCTTCAAGCGAAGAATTCAAACATGACTTAGAAGAAATTCAGACTTTTGCCCGTGAAATGCCTTATGATCTTTTTGTAACATTAATTGGCGACTGTATCACAGAAGAAGCACTTCCTTCCTATGAGTCTTGGTTGATGGGAGTTGACGGAATCAATCAGGAAGAAAAAGTAGGCTGGGCCAACTGGGTAAGAGCATGGACTGCTGAGGAAAACAGACACGGAGATTTATTAAACAAATATCTTTATCTGTGTGGAAGAGTAAACATGAGAGAAGTGGAAATCACGACTCAATATCTTATCAATGACGGATTCGATTTAGGAACAAGTATGGACCCATACAGAAACTTTATTTATACAAGCTTCCAGGAAACAGCTACCAATATCTCTCACAGAAGAGTAGGAACATTGGCAAAACAATCCGGAAACGGAAAATTAGCAAAAATGTGTGGTGTTATTGCTGCAGATGAAGCAAGACACGCTAAAGCATACAAGCATTTCGTAGCTAAAATCCTTGAAGTAGACCCTTCAGAAATGATTCTGGCGTTCGAAGATATGATGCGTAAGAAAATTGTAATGCCTGCTCACTTAATGAGACAGTCAGGACAAAAAGCAGGTGAACTTTGGGGACATTTCTCAGATGCTGCACAAAGATGTATGGTCTACACAGGTCAGGATTATATCAATATTATGAAAGACCTTCTGGATGAATGGAAAATTGAGCACGTAAAAGGACTTACAGAAAAAGCAGAAAAAGCTCAGGAATACCTGATGAAGCTTCCTGCAAGACTACAGAAGATCACAGACAGAGTTTCTACTCCTGATCTTCAGTTCCAGTTTAGCTGGGTAAAAAGCTAATAAGAATCTATATTATTGTTTTAAATATAAAAGTATTGAGTGCCTTTCTTTTTGGCACTCTTTTTATTTCTTATCTTTGCAAAGCTAAAAAAAGAACAAAATGTTAAATAATAAAAAGATTGCTGTTGACTTTGACGGGACTATTGTTGATGACGCTTACCCGGCAATTGGAAAACCCAAAACTTTTGCATTCGAAACTTTGAAAAGACTTCAGTCTGAAGGATTCAGATTGATACTTTGGACATACAGACACGGAAAAACACTAGATGAAGCGGTAGAATTCTGCAAAAAAAACGGAATCGAATTTTATTCCGTGAACTCAAGCTTTGAAGGAGAAGTTTTTGATCCTGAAAATCAGTCCAGAAAATTAGATGCAGACTGGTTTATTGATGACAGAAACTTAGGAGGATTTCCGGGATGGGGTGAGATCTACAATATTATTCAGGAAAGAATAGAATTCCGTGTGGAAGGAAAAGAAGTTCTTGCCTATTCAAAACTTAAAAAAGAAAAGAAAAAAGGACTTTTCTGGTAGAATATAACAATTTAACAGTGTACCAATCTATCAATCCATATTGTTACACTGATACATTAATACATTGGTAAATTAATACAATGATTCAATTAAAAACAATAGACGAATTACGTCTGATGAAGGAGAGTGCCCGACTGGTTTCTAAAACATTGGGAATGTTGGCAAAAGAAATTAAACCGGGGATTACTACCTTATATTTAGATAAACTGGCTCATGATTTTATTAAAGATCATGGTGCTGAACCTGCATTCTTAGGATACGGAGGATTTCCAAACTCTCTTTGTATCTCTCCGAATGAGCAGGTAGTTCATGGTTTCCCAAACAATGATGTAGTAAAAGAAGGAGATGTTCTTTCTGTAGACTGTGGAGTTATTCTGAACGGTTTCGTAGGAGATCATGCCTATACTTTTGAAATAGGGGAAGTAAAACCTGAGATTAAAAAACTACTGCAGGTTACTAAAGAATCTCTGTACAAAGGGATTGAACAGTGTGTAAGAGGGAAAAGAATAGGAGATATCTCCCATGCCATCCAGGCACATTGTGAAAAAGAAGGATATGGAGTGGTAAGAGAGCTTGTAGGACACGGATTGGGTAGAAAAATGCATGAAGATCCGCAAGTTCCTAACTATGGAAGACAGGGAAGCGGAAAAGTTATTAAAGACGGTTTAGCAATTGCTATTGAGCCAATGGTTAACATGGGAACTGAGAAAGTGAAATTCCATAATGATGGCTGGACGGTAACGACTTTAGATAACATGCCTTCTGCTCACTTCGAGCATGATGTGGCAGTAATCAATGGTAAGCCGGTATTGCTTTCTACATTTGATTATGTATATGAAGCTTTAGGGATTGTAAGTGATGAAGAAAAGCAGTTCCAACTGGATTTTTAATGAAAAAGGTAACTAAGCTTTTACTGAATAAAATTCCACGTCCTATGCTTATTAAAATGAGCATCTGGGCAAGACCGCTTATTTATCAGTTTTTCAAAGGAGATCAGTTCTATGATCCAATTGATGGGAGATCTTACAGAAAATTCCTTCCTTATGGATATGGAAAACAAAGAGAAAATGCACTTTCTCCGGGAACGTTAAGTCTGGAAAGACACCGCCAGATGTGGCTGTATCTTCAGAACGAAACTGATTTTTTCATTAAAAATTATAAAGTGCTGCATATCGCTCCGGAACAGGAATTTTTAAGGAAATTCAAGAGAATGAGCAATCTGAATTATATTTCAGCAGACTTATATTCTCCCATTGTAGATGTAAAGGCAGATATTCTGGATTTACCTTTTGAAAATGACAGTTTTGATATCATTTTCTGTAACCATGTTCTGGAACACATTGAAGACGATGCAAAAGCAATAAGCGAGCTGTATAGGGTAATGAAGACCGGCGGCTGGGGAATTCTTCAGGTTCCGATGAAAAATTCATTGGAGAAAACCTATGAAGATTTCACGATTAAAGATCCAAAAGAACGTCAGAAACACTTCGGACAGTACGATCACGTTCGCTGGTACGGAATGGATTATTTTGACCGCTTGAGAAAAGCAGGCTTCGAAGTAGATCCGAACTTCTATTCACAGAAATTCTCTGAAGAAGAAATAAAAAAATTCGGGTTAAGACATAATGAAATCTTGCCTGTAGTTTATAAAAAATAAAACAAAACCCGTTTCAACTATTGAAGCGGGTTTTTATATGATTGTCTTGTCCTTAGAAAGCTTAAATACTTCTAAGCGTTGATAATGCAAAAGAAAAACATATGTTTTAAATAGAAAAAACCGCCTTCAATACGAAGACGGTTTCCATTTTTAAATATTGATAGAAATTTATGCGCTTTTTAATGTGAGGAAGATACAGCCTTTAATCCTACCACAGAACCGATAAGTGTTACAATAAAAAATACTCTCCAAAAACTTACAGGATCCTTAAAGAAGATAATTCCCATTAAGGCCGTTCCTACAGCTCCGATTCCCGTCCATACCGCATAGGCAGTACCAATAGGTAAGGTTTGAGTCGCTTTGATCAGCAACAGCATACTGATTGTCAATGCAATCAAAAATCCTGCATACCACAGGTACATTTCGGTTCCTGATGTTTCCTTTGCCTTTCCTAGACATGATGCGAAGGCTACTTCAAATAATCCTGCGATCACTAATATTAACCAATTCATTTTTTAAATTTTTCTACTGCAAATTTCAGAATTTGGAAGGAGAAAAAATTTTACAATTGTTAAAAAATGAAGACGGTGGCAAAGATGGGAGCTGGAAGCTGGAAGATTTGAATGGGAGGCTGCAAGAAGAAAGAAAAGACGGCCCCATATCAATAGGAGCGGACTTTAGTCCGCTTTCAGGAATAAATACTCCTCTTGGCTTTAGCCGAAACATAAAAAATAAAAAGTATAGAATTTTAATTTTTTAAATTCTTCACTTTTCAATCTACTTAATTTCAGCCCTTATTCTGCTCAGACTTACCTGCGTAATCCCCAGATAAGATGCAATATAACCCAGCTGAACCCTTTTAAGTAAGTCCGGCTGATAAGCTATAATATCTTTATAACGCTCCAGAGAAGTTTTGAACTGCCTTGAAATAATCAGTTCTTCAGATTTTATCATCTCTGCTTCTGCCAGTTTTCTTCCCCAGTTGGCAATATGAATATCTTCATTGAACAGTTTTCTTAGATTTTCTGTTTCCATTCTGTACAGGTCACAGTCTTCCAGTAATTCGATGCTTTCATAACCGGGTTTATCCTCCACATAGCTTTTCATCGATAGAATACATTGGCCCTCACTTCCGAACCAGAAAGTAATATCATTGTCAGCCGTTGAAGAATAGGCTCTTGCAATTCCTTTTCGGATAAAATACAGATAAGGAATCACTTTATCAGCTTCCATCAGGCAAAAGCCTTTAGGATGGGAAACTTCGGTGATATGCTCTTTTAAACTGTTTTTTGATGCCTCAGGAAGAAGGTAAACCTTATCAAGAATCTGGTCTATATTCATAAAGATGAATTCTAATATTCAAAAATATCAGTTTTAAGTAATGCAATACAAAATTATCCCGTAATTTTTATCAGAAATTTTGTGATGAATCTGATCAAAATTATTCCGAATTCAATTTATCTATTGTCAATATTACAAAGGAAAGAACAAAATTCCCCTCCACTGGAAGGGTGGCGAAAATTCAAAGAATTTTTGACAGGGTGGTTTAAGTTTTCATAATCCTGTATTTCACAATATAACTCTCTTTTTTCCTTTAAAAATTAATATTAACTGTAAAGACCAATTTTGTTTTACTAACTTTGCAGTTCGTAATATTATTTTTATGCACAAAGCTGGATTTGTAAATATAGTTGGAAAGCCCAATGCGGGAAAATCGACCTTGCTTAACCAATTAATGGGAGAGAAGTTAGCGATTGTAACGCAGAAAGCGCAGACAACCCGTCACAGAATTTTTGGGATTTATAATGAAGATGATCTTCAGATCGTATTTTCTGATACTCCGGGAGTATTGGATCCAAAATACGGACTGCAGGAAAAAATGATGGATTTTGTAAAGGACTCTTTGCAGGATGCTGACGTTTTTCTGTTTATAGTAGATGTTACTGATAAAGCAGAACCATCAGAATTTTTAATTGATAAACTGAATAAAATCCCTGTACCTGTACTTCTTTTATTAAATAAAGTAGACCAGACGGATCAGGCAGGTCTTGAAAAACTGGTTGAAGACTGGCATGCCAGAATTCCAAAAGCCGAAATTCTGCCTATTTCTGCATTGAATGCCTTTAATACAGAAGTTATTTTACCTAAAATAAAATCTTTACTTCCTGAGAATCCACCTTACTACGATAAGGATCAGTATACAGATAAGCCTGAAAGATTTTTCGTCAACGAAGCAATTCGTGAGAAAATCCTTTTGAACTATGATAAAGAAATTCCATACTCTGTAGAAGTAGTTACAGAACAGTTTAAAGAGAAAGAAGGAATTATTTTCATAGATTCTATTATTTATGTAGAAAGAGATACTCAAAAAGGAATTATTATCGGGCATAAAGGAGAAGCCATCAAAAAAGTAGGAACTGAAGCCAGATTAGACCTTGAGAAGTTTTTCACTAAAAAAATTCATTTAAACCTTTTTGTAAAAGTGAAAAAGGACTGGAGAAAAAACGACAGGGATCTTAAAAATTTCGGCTACCGATAGACTAAAATAGCCTGTAATCCCGTTGTATTAAAAGATTTTTTATTACCTTAGTATAAATTTTTTAGTACATGAACTATAATAATTCAAATTTCAGCTCAATACCTAAAGATATTGTTTTATTAGTGGTGAGAGTGTTTGTTGGTTTTGCCATGCTTTCTCATGGTTTTCCAAAACTTCAGATGCTATTGGCAGGTGGTAAAATAGAGTTTTTTGATTTTATGGGATTGGGACCGCAGGTGTCACTCATTCTTACAGTTTTTGCTGAATTTGTATGTTCAATACTCCTGATATTAGGGCTTTTTACAAGAGTTTCTTTAGGCTTTCTGATTTTTACCATGATCATTGCTGCTTTTGTAGTACATGGAGCAGATCCATTCGAAAAAAGAGAAATGAGCCTTGTCTATCTTTCTGTGTATCTTCTGCTTATGGTGATTGGAGCTGGAAAAGTTTCAGTAGATCATATGATTGAAAGAAGAAAAAGAGCTTCAGAATGGTAATCTTATAACAATACAAAATAAGAAAGGCACTTCAGGAAATGAAGTGCCTTTTCTATTATTAATAATTACAATGAGGCAGGCATTCCCAGATCAGGGCTCCGTTTTCATCTCTTACTCTGCAAGCCATAAAGCCTGAATCACATAATGGAGCACTTCCTCCGTTGATCATTTTTAAATTTACTTTTGATAATTTCTTTAAATTTTTCATATTATTTTTAATTTGTAAGATAAATATAACAAAAAAATAAATATGACACCAAAAAGAGTCTTATTTTTCAATGTTAAAATTATTTTAAAATTCACTACATTCGTAGAAAATGAATTTATATGAAGATAAAACTGACTATTTGCCTTCTGGCATTTCTCAATTTTTATGATGCACAGGAAAATATTACGTATCAAAAACCTTCTGCTGAGATTTTAAAGCTGGCAGATTATGACAGACCTCCAGGTGTTCTGATGAACAGCAAAAAAGATTGGGTAGTTTTTACCTATCGTCCAACATATAAAACATTAGAAGATCTCAGCCAGAGTGAAATGAAACTTGGTGGACTTAGAATCAACCCGGTTACTAATATTTCAAGCAGCATGACCTACTCAAATAATCTGAAGATCAGAAAGATCAATGATAAAAATGAGATTCAGGTAAAAAATCTGCCTTCCAATCCAAAAATTGCCTACGTTTCGTTTTCACCGGATGAAAAAAAACTGGCTTTTACCAATACAACCGCTAAAGGAGTGGAGCTTTGGGTAGTGGATATGGAAACTACATCTGCTAAAAAAATTACAGCAGATAATCTGAATGCCAATCTGGGAATGCCTTATGTATGGTATAATGACTCTCAAAGCTTCCTGATCAGAACACTTCCGCAAAACAGAGCCGCTCTTATAGATGCCGCTAAAGATCTTCCTACAGGCCCGATTGTTTCAACAGCAGACGGTAAAGTATCCCAGAACAGGACATATCAGGATCTTTTAAAGAATCCTCAGGACGAAAAAAACTTTGAGACCCTTACAGCTTCCGAACTTTACAACGTAGATCTTACAGGAAATCTTAAGAAGCTGAAAGATCAGGATATGTATGCCAGCTTAAGTTTTTCTCCGGACGGAAACTATCTGATGGCTACAATGATCAAGAAACCTTTTTCCTATATCGTTCCGCTCAATAGATTTCCGTCTACAACGGTTGTCTATGATATGAAAGGAAATATTGTAAAAACAGTAAATGATGTTCCTCTGAATGAAATCATGCCGAAAGGATTTTCTTCCGTAAGAAACGGAAAAAGAGATATGGCATGGAGAAGTGATACTCCTGCTACGCTTACCTATGCTGAAGCTTTGGATGGAGGAGATCAGTCTAAAACAGCAGAGTACAGAGACGAAATATTTACATGGGAAGCCCCATTCACAGCAGCACCAAAATCCTTCTTCAAAACCAGGCAGAGATATCAAGATGTAGTCTGGACCAATGATCATTATGCGATTGTTTCTGAAGGCTGGTATGACACACGAAATACAAAATCTTACCTGATAGATATTAACAACGGAGAATCCAAAGTTTTTGATGACAGAAATTATCAGGATGTATACAGCGATCCGGGAAGATTTAACACAACGAAAAACCAATACGGGAGATATGTAATCGATATGAAAGGTGGAAAAGCCTATCTGATCGGGGACGGATTTACCAAAGACGGCCAGCACCCATTTATTGACGAAATGGATGTTAAATCACTGAAAAAGAAAAGACTTTATACGTCTAATATAAAAAACGGTAAAGAAGAAATCATTGATATCCTTAATGCCTCAAAGGGTGAAGTCCTTACAACTCAACAATCACCAAGTCTTTATCCGAATTACTTCAGAAAGAATATTAAATCTAATAAAGCAGAAGCTGTAACCAATTTTGCCAATCCTTTTGAAAGTATCAAAGACGTTTACAAAGAAGTGATTACCTACAAGAGAAATGATGGTGTTACCTTAACAGGAACTCTTTATCTTCCTGCCAATTACGACAGAAAAGCAAAAAAAGAGAAACTTCCGTTGCTAATCTGGGCTTATCCAACTGAATATAAAGATAAAAATACAGCAGGACAGAACACCCAAAACCCGAATGACTTTACATTCCCGTATTACGGATCTTTTGTGTATTGGACAACGAAAGGATATGCTGTTCTTGATGATGCCGCTTTCCCGATTATCGGTGAAGGAAAAACAGAGCCTAATGACACCTTTATTACGCAATTGGTAGCCAATGCTGCTGCTGCTATCGATGCAGTGGATCATCTGGGATATATCGACAAAAAGAAAGTGGCTGTAGGAGGACATTCTTACGGTGCCTTTATGACCGCAAATCTTTTGACCCATTCTAATCTTTTTGCATGTGGAATTGCAAGAAGTGGTGCTTATAACAGAACGTTGACACCATTCGGATTCCAGAGTGAGCAGAGAAATTATTGGGATGTTCCGGAAATCTATAATACGATGTCTCCGTTTATGCATGCAGACAAAATGAAGACGCCGCTTCTTCTGATTCATGGGGATGCAGATAACAATCCGGGAACATTTACATTACAGACAGAAAGATACTTCCAGGCATTGAAAAATCTGGGAGCGCCTGTGAAAATGGTTCTTCTTCCAAAAGAAGCCCACGGTTATCAGGCAAAAGAAAATATCTTACACCTTTTATGGGAACAGGATCAGTTCCTTGAAAAGTGCTTGAAAAAATAAATAAAGAAAGAGACTGTTTTCCATAAACGGTCTCTTTTTTTGATTTAAAAATATAATAAGGAAGTTAGAGGTATTAAACCTCAAAACTAAAAACTTAATGGTTTAAAAATTAAAGGTACTTCAAAATCTCATCAATACTCTTAAGTTCCATAAAATTCGGATGTTCCAGGTTAACGTCATGCTGTTCATGACTCCAGGTGACATGATAAGGAGTATGAGCGGCAGATCCTCCAATTTCCAATACCGGCAGAACGTCTGATTTGATAGAATTACCAAGCATCAGAAAGTTTTCAGGTTGGCAGTCCAGATGTTTCAAAAGCTTTTTGTAATCGTGTTCTTTTTTATCACTCATGATTTCAATGTGATGAAAATAATCCTGTAATCCCGAATTTTTCAGTTTACGTTCCTGATCCAGAAGATCCCCTTTCGTAGCAACAACCAGCCTGTATTTTCCTTTTAAACTTTCAAGGGTTTCTGTCACACCATCCAACAGTTCAATAGGTTTCTGAAGAAGCTCCTGGCCTAGCTGAATGGCTTTGCTGACTAATTCCAATGATGCTGTATTATTGGAAACTCTACCGATGGTTTCAATCATGCACAGCATAAATCCTTTTACTCCATAGCCGTACAGGTGAAGATTCTGCATTTCTGTTTTAAATAATTCCTGTGATACTGAGTGTTGTGGAAGATAATCTTCAAGCAGCGTGCAGAATTCTTTCTCTGCTTCCTGAAAATAAGGCTCGTTGATCCAAAGCGTGTCATCTGCATCAAAGGCAATCGTGATAATATGATTATTCATTTTTGTTTTGTAATTTTCTGTCCACAAAATTCAGTATAAAAACTCAATAAGAAAAGGACATTTGTCCCGGGTGAATATGTTAAGGACGAATCAGACATTTTTAAACTATCTTGACGAGCTGTATAAAAAGCAGAATGATAGTGATGATATTATAGTAAAACCTTTTTCTGCGGGGGATAAAATACTGATACAGGATCATCAGCTTTCCAAAGTCATGCTGATTAAAGAAGGCATTGTCAAATGTTATTTCGTTGAAGAGAACGGAAAAGAATACATTGTAGAGTTTCTGGGAAGTGGTGAAGTAATAGGAGAGGTGGAACTTATCAAGAATATAAATTGTCTCTGCAGTATTGAGGCTCTTACAAAAGTTATAGTATACGAAGTAAAAATTCCTGCTTTCAGGTCTTTGATTAAAAATGATCTTATACTGAATAATCTTCTTTTAGAGTCTTTTGCAGAACGAATTATCAATACATCCAGCAGGGCATCTTATCAACAACTCTATACGGTAGAACATACTTTAAGACAATTGCTTCAAATGCAGTCGAAACAGAATATTCAGATCTCTAAAGAAGATATGGCAGCCTATCTCGGAATTGCAGTAAGAAGTTTAAATAGAATTTTAAAAGATTTGAAATAATTTTGTTGAATATGCCAATGAAATTACGGGTTGTTTTCTCGCAGATTGAGGAGATTGCTCAGATTTTTCCATAATAATCTGCCTAATTAGCATAATCTGCGAGCAATAAAATGATCAGAATTTAATTTTATCGGAGATAAAATCCTTGCGTCTTAAAAAAAACCTAGCTTTCAATCTTATTGCGCCTTTCAAAAAAAATAATTATGTTTTTAGGGGTGTGTTTACTTTTAATATTAAAATATAATAAATTAAGTGTGTTTTTACGGGGGTAGTTTTAAAATTTAGTACTTTTGTATTGCAATAAGTTGAATCCAATATTCATGGAAAAATTAAAATTCAGAAATGCTGAGTTGGCCGATTTACATAAAATAGTAGCCATCTACAACTCAACCATTGCTTCAAGAATGGTCACTGCAGATATGGAAGAAGTCTC
>Ga0075158_10001954_pt1 | contig 15264 bp, 13 predicted proteins | sample JI91814BDNA_FD_70968 | JGI IMG/M metagenome (GOLD analysis project Ga0075158, IMG submission 70968) | Wastewater effluent complex algal communities from Wisconsin, to seasonally profile nutrient transformation and Carbon sequestration -... | ecosystem: Engineered > WWTP > Effluent > Algae... | reverse complement strand
ATGTCCATAAAATTTTCAATTTTTTACGCTTAAAGATACTATTTTTATGAGGAATAGAAACCGGAAGTAAAACAGATGTTTAATTATTTGGTTTTTAGTAAATTGTGAAATTTTTAACTAAAAAATATTTTTAAATAATTTATATTTTTTCTAACTTTACATAAGAGTAATGGAGGGTGATAACCTCTGAAAATTACTCTGTTCCTAGTTTATTTTTTTAATAGTTTATTATTTGAAGGCCCTGAAAGTTTAACACATTTTCAGGGTTTTTTTTCTAGTTGAACTCTTATTTTGATTTTTGTTAATTTTTTTTAGATTAAACCTATCTTTTTATCAGTATTTGTATTTGCTATTTGTAAATTTGCAGGGTAAAAATTAAAAGGGGATAGGTTATGCATAAATTGGCACTTTTCAGGTTGCATTTAATAGTTTTTTTATGGGGGTTCACTGCAATCTTAGGAAAATTGATTCATGCCAATGCTCAGATCCTTGTGTTTTACAGGATGTTGTTTGCTTCTGTTTTTCTTTTTGTATTCATCCGTTTTTTTAAGAAGGAAAGTATAAAGGTCTCAAGAAAAATATTCTTTCAGCTGGCTGCCATAGGCTTTGCCATGGCGCTTCATTGGTATTGCTTTTTTTATTCTATTAAAGTTTCCAATGTTTCTATTGCACTAAGCTGTCTTTCCTTATCTACACTATTTGCCTCAATTTTGGAGCCTATTATTTTCAAAAGGAAAATTGATGTATCAGAAGTAGTAATGGGTACTGTTATTGTGGCCTGTATACTATTGATCTTTAAAACAGAATTTCATTTTAAAGAAGGTATTATTTATGGAATCCTGTGTGCTGTATTCGGAACTATTTTTTCTGTGTTTAACGGTAAGATGTTTGGGAAAACAAGTTCCGGAAACATAATTTTTTATGAAATCTTCTGTGGTTGGTTTATTTTAATGATATTTTATTTGCTTTCAGGGCAAATTTTTCAGATGAATGAAATAAACTACAGAGATCTGGCGTTAATATGCTTGTTAGCCAGTGTTTTTACTGCTTTTCCAATGCTGGAATCTGTTAATTTAATGAAATATATATCACCTTTTACTTTAATTTTAACAGTTAATTTAGAACCGGTCTACGGAATTATACTAGCTTTTTTTATCTTTGGGGAATCAGAACATATGAGCCCTGTATTTTATATCGCTTCAGGTGTTATGATACTGGCAATCATTGCAAATGGATTAATAAAAGCCAGAAAAACTAAAAACTTAAACTAAGCATCAAATTTATATGATGAAAAAATATTTTTTACTTGCATTTTCACTGCTGTTTGGGCTTTCTCAATCTCAGATTATCAGGAAATATTCCAATGAATTCTTAAACATCGGAGCTGGAGCAAGAGGACTTGCCATGGGAGGGGCGGTAATTACCAATCAGGATGACGTATATTCTCCTATGTGGAACCCGGCAGGTTTGATGTCTGTTGAAAGAGACTGGCAGGGAGCAGCAATGCATGCTGAATACTTTGAGTCTATTGCGAAATATGATTATCTGGCCTATGCAAAAGTACTTGAAGAAGGAGTCTTTGGTGTTTCCGTAGTAAGGCTTGGAGTAGATAATATTTTGAATACAACTCAGATGATCGATTCTGAAGGGAATATCGATTATGATAAGATTACCAAGTTTTCCCAATCCGATTATGCAGCCATTCTTTCTTACGCATTCAGACCGGGGGGAAATCCTAAACTGGATGTTGGGGTGAATGCTAAAATTGTCTACAGAAATGTGGGTAAATTTGCGAATGGTTATGGTTTTGGTTTCGATGTTGGGGCAATTTATAAGGCAGATAACGGATGGAAGTTCGGAGGAATGGTGAGAGATATTACGACTACTGTAAACTTCTGGACGATTAATCAGAAAGAACTTTCTACTGTGGTAAACGGGGAGGAATTTAACCCTGCGCCTAAAGATAAGCTCGAACTTACAATGCCTAAGCTGAATGTAGGTGCCAGCAAATTATTTGAAATCAATAGCAGCGTATATGTATTACCGGAAGCAGGGATTAATGTGGATTTTGCTAAAACAGCATCATTAATTTCAACAGATTTTGCCAGTATCAGTCCATATGCCGGAGCTGAATTAGGCTATCAGAAAATGATTTTTGTAAGATTGGGGATCAACAGATTCCAGTCTATTACAGATATAGAAGACCTTAAAAGAAAAGTTTCTTTCCAGCCGAGTGCAGGTCTTGGGATCAGATATAGAGGGCTTACACTGGATTATGCAATTACAAATTCAGGGATTGGCGGATCTAATTTCTATTCCAATTTCTTCTCTTTAAAACTGGATATGGGAGCATTCAGAAACGATTAAAATTATAAAAATGAAAAAGATATCAATATTGATGATGGCTGTTTGTTCAACAATGGCTTTCGCACAAAAGGTTTCAGATTATAAATATGTTGCAGTTCCCGAAAAATTTGAAACATTTAAGGGAGATTATGGATTGAAAGACTTTTTCACTAACGCTTTAAAAGGGAAAAAATATATAGTACTTCCGGCAATTAAAGATAACTGGCCTTCAGAAGCTAAAAGTAACTTCTGCAATGTTATTAATGCTGATGTCATTAATGATAAAAATTTATTCAAGAATAAAGTCATAGTACAGTTTAAAGATTGTAATAATAACATGATTCTTGAGTCTAAAGGGGGGTCAAAGATCAAAGAGTTTGAAGAAGGTTTACAGGAGGCACTGAAAGAAGCTTTAATAAAAGTATCTATTTCTAATCCTGTCGCATTGTTACCTGCTGCTAACAATATTAGTGCTGCTCAGAATTCTTCACAGTCTGAGCCTGTGGCATCCACAACAACTCCGGAAGCGAGTAATTACTCGAACGGGAAAATTGATCTTCAGAAAATACAGATTGATCCTAATCAGTTTATTCTGGCCAAGTCTGGCAGCTCAGTACCGTTTGCCGTTTTCAAAGCAACTTCAAAGAGCTCCGTTTTTCTTGTAAAAACTGCTGATGGGAATACTACCATCGGATATTTTGAAAACGGAAATATTGTGATCGATATTCCGCAGGCAGACGGAAGGTATTCCAAAGAAGTATTTGTGGCAAAATAATTTTCGCAAGCAAAAATAAAAACATAAAAGGCTCTTGAAAAAAGAGCCTTTTATAATATATATGCTGATGTGTTTTTCATAGATCCGGAAATTTGAAATAAGGTTTTATCTTTTTTAGAAAAAACGAGTACCATACAGATGTATAATGTTAAATTTAAAAGATTTATAAATTGGAGATAATTTTCATAGTATTATCGTTATTAGTTGATAATACTAATTTATGAAAAAAATATAAATAATGCTATTATTTAATAAAATATTTATTTTTTTATTTGTTTTGTTGTTTTATTTCCTTTTACTTTGAAAAATAATTGATTTTTTTTATCCCTTTTTAATGAAATAGGAAATGGTTGGGGAATCCTATGAAAACCACTTTTTTACTTGTGAAAATTTAACTGATCATACCACAGGCGGCTAATTAGCATTAAAAAACTCCCAAATCACCTTAGCTTTACTTTTCCCTAAAATTTCTTCCAGAGTTTCCAGATTGGCTTCTTTGATACGTTTTACAGACTTTAATTTAGACAGCAGCAGCTCAATAGTTTTTTCTCCCACACCAGGAATTTCTTCCAGCTCAGATTTTATAGTAGAATTTTTCCTTCTCGTTCTGTGATGTTTTACCCCAAATCGGTGAGCTTCGTCACGTACACGCTGAAGGATTTTTAACGTTTCAGATTTTTTATCCAGATATAAAGGAATAGGATCTTCAGGGAAGAAAATTTCTTCAAGCCTCTTGGCAATCCCTATAATGGTAATTTTTCCGTAAAGCCCTAATAACCTCAAGCTTTTTACAGCAGAAGACAGCTGCCCTTTTCCACCATCAATCAGAATCAGCTGGGGAAGGTTTTCTCCCTCATCAAGCATTCTTTTATAGCGGCGGTAGATCACTTCTTCCATTGTTGCAAAATCGTTTGGCCCTTCCACCGTTTTAGGATGGAAAATTCTGTAATCTGCTTTACTTGGTTTTCCGTCTTTAAAAACTACACATGCAGACACAGGATTCGTACCCTGAATGTTTGAGTTATCAAAACCTTCAATATGTCTTGGCTCTACAGGCATTCTCAAAAGTTTCTGCATTTCAGCCATGATTCTGTTGGTATGCCTTTCAGGATCTACTATCTGAACCTGTTTCAGCTTTTCAAGACGGTATTCTTTTGCATTTTTTTCAGAAAGCTCTACAATTCTCTTTTTATCTCCCACCTTAGGAACAATCAGTTTTACATTGGGGATTTCTACAGACAGATGAAAGGGTAAAAGAACTTCCTTAGAATCTGAAGAGAATTTCTGACGGATCTCTATCAAAGCTTCCTCCATAATATCTTCATCGGTTTCCTCAAGAATCTTTTTAATCTCAGTAGTAAAACTCTGGATGATATTTCCATTTCTGATTTTAAAGAAATTGACATATGCTGCGGTTTCATCACTGGTCATTCCGAAAACATCCACATCATCAATATTCGGATTAACAACCGTGTTTTTAGCCTGATAATCTTCAAGAATATCCAGTCTTTCCTTAATGATCTGAGCCTCTTCAAACTTTAGGCTGGAAGCCAGCTTCATCATCTGATTCACCAGATAATCCTTTGCTTTACGGAAATCCCCTTTGATAATTCCGCGGATAGCATCTATTTTTTCGTCATAATCTTCCTTGCTTTCAAGGTCTTCACATGGGCCTTCACAGTTTTTAATATGATATTCCAGGCAGACTTTATATTTGCCATCTGCAATTTTGGATGGAGAAAGGTTCAGGTTACAGGTTCTAAGCTTGTAAATATGCTTTATAGTATCCAGTAATATCTTTGCAGGACGTACTTTTGCGTAAGGACCATAATATTCAGATCCATCTTTTATGACATTTCTTGTCAGGAAAATTCTTGGAAAATCTTCATTTTTAATACAAATCCACGGATAAGTTTTATCATCCTTCAGCATGACATTATAAAACGGCTGATGTTCCTTAATCAGATTATTTTCCAATAGAAGTGCATCATATTCACTGTTTACAATCGTGGTTTCCAGCCGCTGGATTTTGCTGACCATTATTTTGATCCTGTATCCCGAAAGATTTTTGTTGAAGTAGGATAGAACCCTTTTTTTTAGATTTTTAGCTTTCCCAACATACAAAAGCTGTTCATTTTTATCATAATAACGATAAACGCCGGGTTCGGATGGTAAGGTTTTGAGCTGTAGTTCTAAAGAAGGATTCATATAACAAAATTAAGGAAACTTTCCCTATTTAAAAAAGAAAAACCTGCAGATGGCTCTACAGGTTCTGTATTTTGATAGTCTGTCCTATCCATGGTTCATTTCGGTATACTGATAGATAAGAAAGCTTAAATAATTCCATTCTACAGAATTTTTTGGATACTTTTTCATGAATTCGGGATTATCACCAAATAAAAAGTCATAGTTATCCTCAAAATCATCTTTGTGAAGCCACATTACTTTATTACCTTTCTTTATATAATAAGATTTGATAACACCGCCTCCAAATGCTGGTGCACCAGCAAATCCTGTACTCGCGGTTTCTGAAGCAAAAGGATCATGATAAACCGTAATAAGTTCATTAAATTCAGGATTGATCACCTGCATTAAGAAAGCTTTGGGCTCTTTCTTGTTTTTTAAAGAAACAATCTGGTTTTCGTAAGGAATGGCATCGTTGGTCACAGATTTACCGTATTTTTTTGTGCTGTAATTTCTCATGTTTGAAATAAACTTTGCCGCTTTCATCGACTTTTCTGTCTCTGTAGCATACAAATACATTTCAGCAATATCTGCTGCCTCAAATTTTATAGGCTTTCTGGTATCAACATCTTCAATGGTGATGGAAAGAATCTGTCCCCTCTGTTTTTCCCAGGATTTACTGTAACCCTGATGTTCTGTATTATCCTTTAAAATAATGGTGGAAACCTTTTTATCTGTTGCGGTATTGAACCCTTCATTAAACAGATAACGGTTCATTTCTTTTCTTTCTTCTTTAGAGTATTTTACTTTCTGCGCAAAAGCAGTTGTGCTTACTACACATACAGCAAGTAGTATAGTTTTCAGTCTCATGTATTATTGTTTTTAATTTTCGGGGCTAAAAGTAGTAAATTAATTCGCTTGTTTTATAAAAATATAGAAGATCAAAATTTAGCTTTTCCAATTATTGTTAAATGCGTAATTTTAAGAAAATTTTTTGAAATGATATACGGAGTAGATGTTTTTACTTTCCATGATGTTCTGGAAATCTGTAAAAAGCCAAATAAAGCCAAGCTAAACAAAGCTTCAAAAGAACAAATTTTAAAATCTGAGAAAAACGTACAAAAAATAGTAGAGTCAGACAGATGCGTATATGGAATCAATACAGGATTCGGACCATTATGTGATACTAAAATTTCAGCGGACGAAACAGCTCAGTTACAATATAATCTAATCATTTCTCATGCAGTGGGTGTAGGAAAGCCTATTGATAAAGAGCTTTCCAAGATTATGATGATTGCCAAAGTACATGCTCTTTCGAAAGGGTTTTCAGGAGTTTCCCTGGAAGTTATCGAAAGAATGATTCTGATGCTTGAAAAAGATATTATTCCGGTGGTTCCTGAACAAGGATCTGTAGGAGCTTCAGGAGACCTTGCTCCATTAGCACATCTTGTACTGCCTTTACTTGGTTTAGGACAAGTTTGGGAAGGAGATCAGGTTTCTGAAACCATGGACGTTCTTAAAAAACACGACCTTGAACCATTAGCTTTAGGCCCAAAAGAAGGATTAGGATTAATCAACGGTACGCAGTTTATCCTTGCTCACGCAATCAAAGGACTTGAAAAATTTGAATACTTGCTAGACCTTGCTGATATGACAGCTGCTATGAGTATTGAAGCGTACAGAGGTTCCGCAAGCCCGTTTAAAAAAGAACTTCACGAGATCAGACCTTTTGTAGGCAGTAAAAAAGTAGCCGCAAGAATGCTTAAGTTCTTAAAGGGATCAGAAAATATGAAAGCTCATGAAGATTGCGAGAGAGTTCAGGATCCTTACTCCATGAGATGTGTACCACAGGTTCACGGAGCCAGCAGAAATGCTTTTGAGCATCTTAAAGGAATGGCAGAAACAGAATTGAACTCTGTAACAGATAACCCGATTGTACTAAGCGCGGAAGAATCTATTTCTGGTGGAAACTTCCACGGACAGCTTATGGCGCTGCCTTTAGACTATGCTACATTAGCAGCCGCGGAATTGGGGAATATTTCAGACAGAAGGAGCTACTTATTGTTAGAAGGAAAATACGGACTTCCAAGATTATTAACGGAAAGCTCAGGATTAAATTCCGGATTTATGATTCCTCAGTATACTTCAGCTGCCTTGGTTACAGAGAATAAAACATTGTGTTTCCCTGCATCAGCAGACTCTATTCCAACAAGTTTGGGTCAGGAAGATCATGTTTCTATGGGAAGTATTTCAGGACGAAAATTCAATCAGGTTCTTGGAAACCTTGTGAATATTCTGTCTGTTGAGCTGATGTTTGCCGCTCAGGGACTTGAATTCAGAAGACCTGCAAAATGTTCTAAAGTAATTGAAGAAAACTTAACTATTCTTCGTTCCAAAGTTGCTAAGCTGGAAGATGACAGACTGATCGGTAAAGATATGTTAGCGATTGCAGAATTGATTAATGAAAGAAAATTCATTGTCAATTAATTCAAATAAAATAGAAGCTTCCGAAAGGGAGCTTTTTGTTTTCTAATAAATAATGGCTGGGTTTAAATTTAAGCCTATAAGGTTTGATTCTATCCACATTAATCTTTAAACCCAACAAAATGTACATCCTCAGAACAGATTCCGGTAATAAAGATTTTCAAAATCTTGTAAAATCCCTCGATGCTACTTTAGCTGAGCATAATGGTGAAAATGATGATTTCTTTGCTCAGTTCAATACAATTGATACCATCAAAAACTGTGTTGTAGCCTATATAGATGATATTCCCGCAGCCTGTGGGGCATTCAAACCTTTTTCAGAAGATACCGTAGAAATAAAAAGAATGTTTACCCATCCGGAATTCAGAAAAAAAGGATTAGGTTCCACTATCGTAAAAGAACTTGAAAGCTGGGCAGCAGAATTGAACTTTACAAAAGCGGTATTGGAGACTTCCCGGGATCTTAAGAGCGCCATCTCGGTCTATGAAAAAAGTGGGTTTTATAAAATATCCAATTATGGTCAATACGTTGGAATAGAGCAAAGTGTGTGCTACGAGAAAGTGTTGTAATTTAATATTCATGTAATGCTAAATTCATTTTTTTTCAATTTTTAATTCCCGCCAAAGTGTTATATTGTGGCCTCAACCAAAATTATAACATATGAAAAAAACTGTATTCCTATTAGCAATATTTTTTGCTTTAAACTCGTGTTCCAGAGAAGAACTTCAGAACGAAAATGTAAAAACGGAAATGGCTCAGAAAGATCCGCTGACTGCAAAACAGCTCAACGAAAGGATCAATCAGGCGATTAAAACGGACGGAACTTTCAATTGGAAGAATGAATCCGATCATTTCGTATGGAGTGCTATTTTCCGCGGAAATAAAATGGTATCTATCGGTTTTGGAACTTCTAAAGATGATTTCGACAGAAGTAAATCTCCAAACAGTAGTGATATCGAAAAGGAAGTTCTTTCTGTGATCAAAAAATATGAAGGAAAAGAGGAAAGAAATTTCCTGCTTCTTTCAGATCAATATCTTAATCAGATGGATGTTGTGATTGAAAATGAGGAAACTGTTTCCGCTCTCCGACAAATGAAAAACATCCGATATGTAGAACCGGCAGACTATCATTATTTCGAATTTGAAGCTCAATATAATGCTGCTGCAAAATCTTCGGGAAGTGGTTCATCAGGATGCGGATTTTCATCAGCTACATTAAGTACCGCAGACTATACTTCAACAACGCCAAGTGCAAAAATACCTTGGGCTTTCACTAAACACAATATTCCTGAGGCCTGGAGCTACAGTACCGGAGCAGGTGTTACCATCGGGCTGATTGATACAGGGGTTTCACCAGAGCAGACTTTATTGGGAGGAAGTTTTAATAATGGTGCTTCTTCAGGAAGAACAATCAGTAAGGTAGGCGTATATAATTCTGACGGATCCGGAGATCAGTGCGGGCACGGTACGAAAATGGCTTCTGTAATGGCAGCGCCGAGAAATAATGCTGGATTACCTGTGGGAGTAGCTTATAATGCCAATCTTATTGCCTACAGAGCTGCAGAAAATGTGGTTCTTGAAACTTCCAGTGAACAGACTGCTGTAAAAACGGCTTTCACAGAATTGGGTAACAATACCAGTGTAAAAATCATCTCTATGTCGATGGGACATATCTTCTCTGTCGGAAAAATTGAAGACGGTGTTAAATACGCTTATTCTAAAGGAAAACTGATTTTCTGTGCCGGAGGTACTTCAACAAGTTTCACAAGTTTTGTTGGTGTAATTTTCCCTGCATCAATGCCGGAAACTCAGGCGATCACAGGAGTAAAAGAAAATACATCCAATCAGAAATGTGATGTCTGTCACTCAGGAAGCCAGATTGATTTTACCTTCCAGATGGAAAGACCTTCAGGAAATACGGTTCCTGTCTTAAGTTATTATAACGGTCAGGCTGATTATGTAGGAGGTTCTTCAGTAGCTACAGCAGCTACAGCAGGAATTGCAGCGTTGGTTTGGGCTAAAAATCCATCATGGACAAGAGATCAGGTGCTGAATAAAATGAGACAGTCTGCTACCTACTATCCAAATGTGAATTCAAGCTACGGCTATGGAAACATCAATGTTCTGAAAGCGGTACAATAAATAATTACCCTCTAAAAAGAAAAGGAAATACCTCATCTGAGATATTTCCTTTTTTATTTTTACTATAGAGAAGGTTATCCAATCCTTACACTTGTCATACTTAATGATCCGCCGATAAGCTCATCATTGAATAAATTAAGTTCTTCAGACTGATCTTTCAATCCTAAAGTATACAATAAAGGCAGATAATGATCAGGTGTAGGAACAGCATATTGTAAGAATGTTCCCTGTTTCTGATAATCAATAATATTCTGAAAATTACCATCCAGAAGCCAGTTGTTGGTTTTTTCTCTGGCTTCTACTGCCCAGTCCCAGCCGGCTCCTACTGTATTTATATTTTTCCAGTCGATAAGTCTTAGGTTATGAACAATATTTCCGCTTCCGATGATCAGAATACCTTTTTCACGAAGCTTATTCAGTCTTTTGGCAAGATCATAATGATATTGTGGAGGTTTTGTATGGTCAATACTCAGCTGTATCACAGGAATATCCGCATCAGGATACATATGTTTGATAACTGACCATGCGCCATGATCCAGCCCCCAGCTGTGGTCTTCTTCCACATCTGCGGGAAGAAGAAGCTCTGCGGTTTCTTTGGCCAGTTCGGGACTTCCCGGAGCAGGATACTGAACATCAAAAAGGGCTTTTGGAAAACCATAAAAATCATGAATGGTTTTCGGCATATCCATGGCAGTTACAAAAGTTCCGGCTGTATACCAGTGGGCAGAAATACAAAGAATCGCATTAGGTTTTGGAATTTCTGCAGCTGCTTTCCGGAATCCCTGTACAAATTGATTCTCTTCAATGGCATTCATTGGTGAACCATGTCCAAGAAATAAAACAGGCATTCTCTGTGTGCTTTTGAATCCGTTACTTATATTTTGAAGATCGTTGAGGTTCATAAATATTGAAGATTATAAAAAAAACAAAAGGCTCAAGGCTTTTAGAAAAATCCCCGAACCTTTTATCATATATATTAATTTACTATGCCTGTTTTACAAACTGTAATTCACCAGCTACTTTTACATCGTCACTTACCATTACACCTCCTGCTTCAAGAGCTGCATTCCAGTTTAATCCGAAGTCTTTTCTGCTGATTTTTCCTTCAAAAGAGAAACCTGCTTTTGTATTTCCCCAAGGGTCTACATTGATTCCTCCGAAATCTACATCAAGATTTACAGGTTTTGTAATTCCGTTGATGGTAAGATTTCCAACGATAGAATTATTTAATGCCTGAGATTCAAAAGTGATGGTAGGATGTACTTCAGCATTGAAGAACTCTGCAGACTTTAGGTGGTTATCTCTGTCTGTATTGTTTGTGAACACAGAATCCGTCTGGATCGTAGCGGTAGTTTTTGCATTTGCAAAGAATTCGTCTTCAGATTCAATCTCAGCGGTGAAAGTTCTGAAGCTTCCTTTTACGTTAGAGATCATCATATGTTTTACTTTGAAAGTAATTTCACTATGCGTAGGGTCTAAAATCCATTTTGTTGCCATTGTATTTTGTATTTTTTGTTTGTTATTAATGATGCAAATTTAGGACAGCGTACCTATACAAGTCATTGATATAGGATAAGAAATGAGATTTTTTTGTCAATCATCAATTTTGCTTCGCAAGTGAATGGTGAATATTATACCTTTCCAATAATTAAAAACTGACAAGCGCAGCGGATGGACAGTTCACGATTGACTCATTTAATAATCAATGGTCAATTTTGCTTCGCAAGTGAATAGTGAATGATTAAAGCTGTTCAAAAATTTAAAAATTGACAAAAGAAGTGGATTGACCATTCACAATTTACCTATCCTCATTCCCTTTAAAAATTCTACTATTAAGTTAAGAAAAAATTTCTTTTAATGTATGAATTCCATTTTATGAATGTTTTAATTTAACGTTTCTTAACGATTGATTTTTATTTCTTATTTTTGAAGGATTCAATTTTATCCAATGAAATTACATAAATTTTCTTTATTGATGCTGGTTTTAGGCAGTTCAGCATTTGCCCAGACCCAGAAGTTTACCATGGCGGAGGCTGTAAATGGAATGAGAACCAACCTTGCCGTGAAAAATATTTCCCAGTTTTCATGGGCTGCAGACGGAAAATCTTACATCCAGGCAGTGAAAGGCGGTTATCTGATTACAGATTTGAAAACGAATAAGCAGGATACACTGATCTCATTGAGCCAACTGAACAGAAATCTTTCCAATGATAAGCTGAAAGCTGTTCCACCCATTAAATTTACAGGAAATTCCAATGGGTATTTTACTACAGGGGGTAAAATGTCGTGGATTGAAAAATTAGGAAACAACTGGAAAATTAAAAGTACAGCTGCCATTGATGAGGATGCTGCAAACGTGAAAATGTTTGGTGACGGTCAGACTTTTGCCTTTACAGCAAAGAACAATTTATTTGTAAACAGAAACGGGAAAACCATTGCTGTAACCAACGAGAGTAATGAAAATATCATCAGTGGACAGGCAGTTCACAGAAATGAATTCGGAATTGATACCGGAATTTTCCCGGCTCCTAACTCTGAGAGCGTAGCTTTCTATAAAATGGATCAGAGCATGGTAGCAGATTACTCGATTATCGACTGGTCTGTAACTCCTGCCGTAAACCACAATATCAAATACCCAATGGCTGGTAAGACTTCTCACCAGGTAACATTAGGGGTTTTCAATCTTAAAACTCAAGCGACTACTTTCTTAAAGGTAGAGGGCGAAAAAGATCAATATCTGACAGCAGTTACATGGAGCCCGGATTCAAAATATATCTTTGTAGGGGTACTGAACAGAGGCCAGAATCATATGAAAATGAATCAGTATGATGCTGCAACAGGAGAATTGGTGAAAACTTTATTTGAAGAAACAGACAGTAAATATGTGGAGCCACAGCATCCGCTTACTTTCTTCCCGAACTCTAACACAGACTTCATCTGGCAGAGCCAGAGAACAGGATACAATCACCTGTTCCACTACAGCCTGGAAAAAGGACTGGTAGCACAAATCACAAAAGGGGATTGGCTGGTAACCGATATTTTAGGTTTCAATGAAAAGAAAAAGGAAATCTATTTTACTTCCACAAAAGAGACTCCTTTAGAAAGACATTTGTATAGAATCAACTGGACTAACTTCAAGATGCAAAGGCTGGACAGTGCAGAAGGTATGCACATGGGAACATTGAGCAGTGATGGAAACTATCTGTTTGATGCTTACAGCAATGCCAATTCACCAAGAGTTGCCGACATTATCAATACTTCCAATTTAAAAACTACCAATATCCTTACTTCTGAAAATCCATTAAAGAATTATCAGAGACCGGAAATTAAAAATGTAGAGCTAAAGGCAGATGACGGCACTCCTTTGTACGGAAAAATCATCCTTCCAACCAACTTTGATCCCAATAAAAAATACCCAACCATTGTTTATCTGTACAACGGACCACACTTACAGCTGATCACCAATAGCTTTCCGGCTTCAGGAAACCTTTGGTATGAATATATGGCTCAGAACGGGTACATTATTTTCACAATGGACGGAAGAGGTTCTTCTAACCGTGGACTAAAGTTTGAGCAGGCTGTTTTCAGAAATCTTGGAACTACAGAAATGAATGACCAGATGAAAGGAGTGGAGTACTTAAAGTCTCTTCCTTATGTAGATGGAGACAGAATGGGAATCCATGGATGGAGCTTTGGAGGGTTTATGACAACAAGCTTTATGCTTCGCAAACCGGATGTATTCAAAGTAGGTGTAGCAGGAGGACCTGTAATTGACTGGAGCATGTATGAGATCATGTACGGCGAAAGATATATGGATACTCCACAGGAAAATCCACAAGGATATGCTACTGCCAATCTTTTGGATAAAGTACAAAACCTGAAAGGGAAATTACTGATGATCCACGGAGCACAGGATGATGTAGTAGTGTGGCAGCATTCTATAAAATTCATCAAGTCAGCGGTCGATAATGGAGTTCAGCTGGATTACTTTACCTATCCTGGACATCCCCATAATGTGATCGGGAAAGACAGGGTTCACCTGATGCAGAAAATCACAGATTATTTTAATTTATATCTGAAGAAATAATAATAAAATCCAGCCGGAAAGGCTGGATTTTATTATTTTAAGTATTTTGCTTAGATTTTTTTATAAGTCAAAGAAATAGTGTTTCCGTTGTTTATGAAAGAAATCGTTCTTTTATTTTCATCGAAATAATCAACCTTGAATTTTGTTATATTTTTTCCTATTGTTATGTTCAAAATCTGAACATCTTTTTCTTTCGTTAATTCCCATTTTCCTTTATTGCTTTTTTTTCCGATTATTGCTTCAAAACTTGAATCTTGCTTGAAATCCTGAAATACCACATCACTTCCAAAAGTGGATTTTATATCCTGAGGCTGGCTGTTAATCTGAGTTTCTACCAGCTGCCACTTACCAATTAATTCTTTAGATGTTTGAGCTTTAAACATTCCGGTTAAGGCAATGCATACTATTAAAATGTACTTTTTCATAATTTGAATTTTTAAATTACATTACAAATATACAACTAAATTACGCTGTTGAAATATGTAAATAATTGATAATGAATAATTTAAATGTTTTTAATTTGATTGTATTGAAGAGTTGTAGAGAGTTTTAAAAAAAGAAGGATTATTTCTTTTAATGCGTGATTTTATATTGATTAATTACAAAGGTTTGTTGTATGTTCATAAACGAGTATTCTTTTTTATATTGTAATTTCATGATTTGGACAGAATCTAATGTACCAATCTTAACAAACATCAATGTTTTTGATTTTTCATAGTGGTATTTTTGTATTACTAAAAACAACAATATGGAATTAGGAATAGGAATGTTCGGAGATCTGTCTTTAGACCAGTCTACCGGAAAATATAGAGATGCAGGAATTAAGATCCGTGAAATACTGGATCAGGTAAAATTCATGGATGAGGTAGGAATAGATGTTTTCGCTATGGGAGAGCATCACCGTCCGGATTATGCTGTTTCCTCTCCGGAGATCGTTTTGGCAGCAGCGGCAAGTATCACAAAAAATATAAAACTGGCGAGTGGAGTGACTGTTTTGAGTTCTTCGGAGCCGGTAAAGGTATATGAAGATTTTTCTACGCTGGATTTAATTTCAGATGGAAGAGCAGAGATATTCGTGGGACGTGGAAGTTTCATCGAATCCTTTCCGTTGTATGGCTATTCATTGAATGACTATGAACAGCTATTTGACGAAAAATTAGAATTATTACTGAAAATCAATGCTGAGGAAAATGTAAGCTGGTCAGGAAAACTTCGTGCTCCAATGCAGAACCAGACCGTATATCCA
>Ga0075158_10001952_pt1 | contig 15274 bp, 5 predicted proteins | sample JI91814BDNA_FD_70968 | JGI IMG/M metagenome (GOLD analysis project Ga0075158, IMG submission 70968) | Wastewater effluent complex algal communities from Wisconsin, to seasonally profile nutrient transformation and Carbon sequestration -... | ecosystem: Engineered > WWTP > Effluent > Algae... | reverse complement strand
AATTATAAAAATTTTTTCAAAAAATAAAAATGAAAATCTTGAAAAAAAAATATTTTTTTTCTAAAATAATTTTTTGTCATTTTTTTCGCGGGCTCCATTCAAAACATCGCTTTTCGCGGGCTAGTTCACCCACTTTCGCGGGATACAATACCCATTTTCGCGGTTCTCCTTATGATTTTACAGCAGAACCCGCGAAACAAACCGCGAGAAAATATGGTAAAAAAATTAAAAATCTTTGATATATTTATATTATTCATTAAATAAAGTTGTTGCATAAGGCGTGGTTGATATACATATGCAAAATATTAGTTTATTAATATATATATATATATATATATATATATATATGGGATAATTGACTTATATACATGTATTATATATATAACATAAAATAAATAAAAATATAATGTATACAAATATTTTAAGAAATCCAAGGAAGAAAAATGTAGCAAATGAAATTGGTTTTTTTATATCATCAGGTGGAAATTTTAATAATAAAACAAAAAATAAAAGTTCAATTATGGAGTTTGGAAATGCTTATTATGAAGAATTTGAATCAGAAAAAGATATAACTAAATCATATGTTTTTAATGTAAATAAATATTATGATAATAAATTAATTATATCATCAAAATTATTTGATTTAAATGATTTATATATTTTATTAGATAAAAGATTTAAACAATATATATTAACTTGTGGTGAAACAAGTGAAATTATTTTAGAAAAAATATCACCAACTCCATATTCATCGTTTATTATAATAAAATATAAAACAATTAATATGAATAAAATATTAGGTTATTTTGCACATTGTTTTATATTAAAAAAAAAATTATTTTATCCAATAGATATTATTGATTATGAAAATAACAAAAAAAGTAATAATAATAATATTAATGATGATGAAGATTATGATCTTGATAATATAATATTTTATACAACATCTTTTTTAAATGGAATAAAATCTAAAATTGAAAGAGATGCTATACATAATATATATTTAATGGCATGTTCACAAATAGTTATAGAAAATAATATTTTTATTGGAAAATTAGTATTATGGAAACCTATGAGTTTAATATGGAAAGGAAAATTATGTGATGAAAAATTTCCTTTAATAAAAAATCTTAAAGATTCTTTTTATGAATATATTAAAAAAAATGATATTTGTTATGATAAAAAAACATTTGATGGAAATATGGAAAATATACTTATAAATCAAGCAATGTATATATCAAAAACAAGAAAAATATTAGATGAAATTGATGATGAAATAATAGAAAATGAAGATGAATATTATGAAAAAAATGTAGCACTTCAAATAATAAAAGATTTTGAATGGTTTTTTAATGAATTTGATAAAGGAATAAGATATAATAATATAACATTATAAATATAAAAATATTATATATATCTGTTTTGTTATATTTTATAATAACTAAAAATTTTTATATTTTGATTGTGGAATTATTTCTTCAAAATGTTTTTTAACTTCTATTGGTTCTAAATATAATTTTAATTCATTATATATAATTTTATATTTATCTAATGATAAAATTATTTTTAATATATTTTCATTTATCCATATTGAAATTTTTTTAATTAATGGTAAAATTGATAATTCTTTTGAAATATTTACATTACTTGTATAAAAATTCATATATATATCATGAGATGTTTTACAATTTAAAATTTCATCAAAAAATTTAGATTGATTTTTTGAAAAAATAAATGGTAAATATGATATTGGATCTCCTTTAAAAGAAGGAAACATATTATTTTTTAAAATAATTCTTGTTATACCTTCATCAGGAAAAGATGAATAAATATTATTTTTATCTTTGTAATATATTTTTTGTGATGATAATGATGATGATGATGATAAAAATGATTTTATATTATTAGAATTTTTTTCTCCTTCTTCTTCTTTTTTTTCTTCTTCTTCTTTTTTTTTAAATTTAGAACATCCTGAAAAACATATTGATAATAAATCAATAATAACATCATCAGAATATATTTGACATTCTTTACGAAGAATATATTCAATAGATTTTGATATTGATTTCCAAATAATTTTATTATTTAAATTATTATTATTTAAATTAAAAATAATATTTCCATTATCAATAGAATTATTTATAAATAATGCCCAACCATATGAAACAAGATGAAAACAAGATATATTACTTTCATTACATACATTATTATTATTAATCCATTCTTCAGATCCCATATTATTAAATGTATTTAATATTGTTTTTGTTAATAAATTAAGACGCCATACTTTAACACCTTTAAAATTTTTTAAAGGTTCTAAAAACATTGTTGTTGATAAATATAAAATACTATTACTATAAATATATGTTGGTATATTAAATATAATAGATAATTTTTCATTATTTTTATTAAAATTTTCGGAAGAAGATAATGATGATGATGATGATGAAACATTTAAATTTTCATCATTATCATTTATTATATCAAATGTTAAATTTATTTTTGATAAATTTATTCTTGGTTCTAAATGTTCTTTATAAATTTTAAATAATGAAAAACTATCATATAAAGAATTATGAAATAATATATCATTATTATTTTTATTATTATCATTGTTTTTATTATTATTATCATCATTATTATCGTCATCATCATCATTATCATCATCATCATAATTATTATCATCATCATTAATATTATAATTATAATTTTTTTTATTAGATGATGATGATGATGAATTATTATCATTATTTGATTTTACAGAAAAAAAAATATATGATAATGATTTTAAACTATAAGGATGAGAATCACATTCTAAAATTATATAATCATCATTATCAGATTTATTTTCAAAATCAGGAAACAATTCTTTACATAATTTAAGTGAATCAAACCATACCCAAGGATTTTTAAATAAAGATTTCATAAGATTTATAGCTTTTGGTATAGATGAAATATGATTTTCTATAATAGTCATATCAAATTTTACATTATGTCCAATCATCATAATTAAACAATTATTATTATTTAATATAGATCTATCATAAACCCATTGAATAAAATTACAAATTAAATCTTCAATTTTTTCTGTTAAATTATTTTTTTTTTTTGAAATTAAAAAATCTTTATTTATTTTATGAATTGATGAAGAATATGAATTAATTATAATATCATCATCATCAATATATTTATTAAAAAATATATATTCTTCGTCATCATCATCATTATTATTTTGTTTATTGTTATCATCATCAAAATTTTTATTTAATATTGTATCAATACATGATAATTGAATTATTTTATGATAAAATGTATATGTGTTATTTTTATTATTTTTATCATCATCATTATCAAAATTATAATAACCCCATTGTTTAACTCCTGAAAAACCATTTGTTTCAGTATCAATTATGAATTTATGATAATCAAAAAAATTATGATTCATATTTATTTAATTATTATTTAATTATTATTTGTTTATAAAATTGGATAATTAATTGTTTGATGAATTAATGATGATTTTTTGTTTGTGTATATATATATATATATATATGTATATATATGTATATACACGTATGCATGCATCTATATATGTTTATTTAAAAAAATCACACACATTAAACAAACAAAAAAAAAATTCTTTTTTTACAATCATAAAAATAAACAAATAATAAATAAAAAATGGATGATTATAATATAATTAATGATAATATAATTAATGATTATAATATAATTAATGATAATATAATTAATGATTATAATATAATTAATAATAATATAATTAATGATAATTATATTGTTGATATTGGTTCTAATGATTACCAAAAAAATAAAGATACCACAATTTTTAATAATAATTTTATAAATATAAATAATAATAATGATGACGATGCTTATGAATATTGGTCACCATATTTTTCAATTTTAATTAATCATAAAATTGATAAAATTAATGAAAATATAATATGGAGATGTGAATTATGTTATAAAATTTTTTTTGAAAAAAATCTTAATAATAAAAATTTTGATTTTAACAAAAAACAATTTTCAAATAAAGCAATTGAACATTTAGATAAAAAACATTTTTATATTATGGGTATTGATATTTTAAATCAAAATAAAAATTCTTTTAATATTAAAAATAATGATGATGATGATTCAACACTTACAGTTTTATCATTTTATTCTAATAATGACATCATAAAAGGACAAAAAAAAAGAATAGAATCCGAAAATTTTAGACATAATTTTAAATTAACAACAAATATATCTAATTTTAAAAGTGGAGAAAAATTATGTAATGATAATAAAAGTAATGATGATGATGATAATAATGATAATAATAATAATAATTATTTTATAGATAATATTGAAGATGAAAATAAATTATATATAAATATGACTAGTGAAGATCATTGTAATAAAAACTTAAAAAATTCATCATTAATTAATAATAATTATGATAATAATGAATTTGAAAATACTAATAAAACAGAAAAAATATATAGTAATGAATGTGATAGTTTAGCATATAAAAATTTAACCCAATTAAAAAAATATCATGATATTGAGGATTTTGAATTTTTTATAAATGAAAATAATAATATAGAAATTTTTTTTGTAAAAAATAAAAAATATGTTAAAATTAATGATGAAATTATTAGTTATGATTATTTGAATATTAATCATAATAAATTAGATAATATTGAAATAACAAAAAATAATAATAAAGAATTTATTAATAATATTTCTGATAATGATGATATTAACAAAAAAATTATAAAAAATGATATATTAAATAATGATGATAATATTAATGTAAAAAATAATGTGTTAGATAATGATAATAACAATGTTGATGACAATAATAATAAAAATGTTGATGACAATGATAATAAAAATGTTGACAATAATAATAATAATAATGTTGATGAAAACAACAACAACAACAACAATAATAATAATGACAATAATAATAAAAATGTTAACAATAATGATAACAACAATAATGATAACAACAATAATGATAATAATAATATTAACAACAATGACAATGTTGATGACAATGATAATAATAATGACAATGATAATAATGTCAATGTTAGAAACAATGACAATAACAATAATAATATTAACATCAATGATAATGATAATAATATTGTCAATAATAATGACAATGATAATAATAATATCAATGTTAACAACAATGATAATAACAATGTTAACAACAATGATAATAACAATGTTAACAACAACGATAATAACAATGACAATGTTGATGACAATGATAATATCAATAACAGTAATAATATTACATTTAATGTTAATTATTATAAAGGTAAAAATAATGATGAATTAAATAAAGATAATACTTTATTAAATATTAATAATTCTAATAAAATGGATTTAGATAATGATATTGTTATAAAAAATGATAATATTATATTAAATATTAATAATTCTAATGATAAAAATAATGATGGATTAAATAATATTTTATCAAACATTAATATTAATAATTTTAATAAAATGGATATAGATATTAATATAAAAAATAATAACTTATCATCAAAAATATTAATTTTTGATAATAATTTTGATGAACATAAAAAAATGGAAGAAGGAGAAGAAGAAGAAAAAGAAGAAAAACAAAGAGAAAAAAATATATTTAATTACAATAATAATACTAATAATATTGGTAATAAAAATTGTGATGAAATAATTTTTTCATATTTAAAAAATTCTTATATAAAAAAAGAAGAAGAAAATAATCCGATTTCAATTGAAAATGAATCAAACATAAATATAAACAATAATATGAACATAGAAAATGTTGGATATGATGGTGATGAATTATTAAAAACTCAAGATAATGTTATTAATAGTGATAATAATAATAATAATAATAATAAAATTTATTATAAAAGAAATATTAGTTTAATTGATAAATTACAAAAAAAAAAGTTTACTAAATTATCTAATGTTAATTCTTCTTTATCAAAAAAAATAAGTGAAGAAGATAATAAACAACAATATCAACAACAACAACAACAACAACAACAGCAGCAGCAGCAGCAAAATAAACAACAAAAAAAACAAAAAATATCTAAACATCTACCTGATGATGATAATGATAAAATAATAATATATAAAAAAAGCCCATTAGATTATTTTAAATTAATTGGGAAAAAAAATTTAAAAAATAATTTTAATTTAAAAAATAAATTATTTAATTTACATGATAATGATGATGAAGTTACAAAAAATATTAAAAAAGCAAGAAAAAATATAGAAATTTTTTTTAATAAAAATGAAAATAAATCATCATTATCATCATCAAATTTAATAAGATTATCTGATATATTTATTATAACTGGAAAATGGAAAAATCAATATAATACAAATTTTATATCTTGGGTTTGTTCTTTATGTTTAAAAAAAGGAAGATCTGAAAATTCAGCAAAGTTACATGCATTATTTCATTCTTCAAAAAAAACACCATTACAAAATATTTTAAAAAAATCATCAGAAATCATTAAAACAGATAAAAATACATGGGATAATGTTCTTGTTTAAAAAAATTATGGATAATTAAAATGATCTTTTTTTTTGGTATTTTAATATGTATATTCAAATATATACACATATATATATATATATGCATATACATAAATATACACATAATAATCATACAATTAATTAATACAATTTTACATAAATATATATATATATATATATATATATATATATATATACATACACACACACATCTTTTTTTTTAATTTTATTTTTTCTCAAATATAAAAATGCAAGAAATTTCAAATGGTGAAATTTTAAATAAATCATCTGACTTTAAAATAAAAGATGAATATAATGAACCTTTTTTATTATTTCATACAGTTGAAATTGATTTAACACAATCTAATAACAACTTATTTTTTAATAATAAATTAAAAAATCTTTTAATAGAAAAAATTGAAAATCAAAAAAATATTATAAATACATTTAAAACATTAAATAATTTTATATGTCAACATTTTTTAACACCATACATAAGAATATTTGGAAGGGGTAATATTATTAATATAAATAAAAATGATATTAATAATGAAACATCATTTCCAAATAATTTAATTATTTCATCAATAACAAAATCAGATCCTAGTTATTTTTGTAATAGTATTGGTATTTTAGTTTCTGATTTTTATCCATATTTTTATTGTGAACCTCCAAGTTTTTTAGAAAATGAAAATAATATTGATAATATATTTAAATATATGTCATCTGTTTTAATGGAAATATTATCAAAAAATATTTATGAATCATCAAAAATTGATAAATTATTTGAAATTATAATTTTTTTATTTGAAAATAAAAAAAATAATTTTAAAGATTTTTTTTTAAATGATCAAAATACTAAAAAAAAACATAGTATTTCATTAATAAAAAATATTGAAATAATATATGGAAATTCAATGTATGGATATTCTTTTAACAAAAAAATAAAATTATTAAAAATAACATTATTTACACCAAATCATATAAAAATATTAAGAGATTATCTTATTTATAAATATAAAATAAAAACTTATGAAAGTAATTATCCTTATATATTAAGATTTATGACTGATATAAAATTAGTTGGATCTGGTTGGATAATATGCAAAATAAACAATAATAATAATAATAATTTAAATAATAATAATAATATTTATGATAATTCTTTAAATTTAATTAGAACAAATATTAAATATTTTTTTAATTTAAAAGATTTATATCCATATAATCATGAAGAAGTATCACAAATATCAAATTTAAAAATTATTTCATTTGATATAGAATGTTTAAGTGAAGATGGACATTTTCCTAAAGCATTAAATAATCCTGTTATTTTAATATCATTAATAATAAAAAATTATCATGATTTTAAAGAAGATAATTTAAAAAAGATAACATTATTTTATCAAGATTGTGATAATGATATTAATAATAATTTAAAAAAACATAAAGAATTGTTTATTGATAATAATAATAAAATAAATGATAATAATAAAATATTTGAATATTTTAATGATGAAAAAGATATGCTTATAAAATTTGCAAATATTATTAATATAGAACAACCAGATATTATAACTGGTTATAATGTTCAAAATTTTGATATTCCATATTTAGTTGAAAGAGCAAAAACATTAAATATTAATAATATATTTGATATTTTATTAGGAAAAGTAAAAAATGAATCAATAAAAATAAATGATAAAACATTTAGTAGTTCAGCTTATGGCACAAGAACATCAAAAGAAATAAAAATACCTGGTATACTTGTTATTGATGTTATACAATATATGTATAGAAATCATAAATTATCATCATATTCATTAAATAATGTTAGTTATGAATTTCTTAAAAAAACAAAAGAAGATGTTCATTATAGTCAAATACCAACATTATATAGAGGAACAATAAATGATAAAATAATATTATGTAATTATTGTGATAAAGATGCATTATTACCAATTGAATTAAATAAAGAACTTAAAATTGTAGTAAATTATATTGAAATGGCTAGGGTTAGTGGAGTACCAATTGATTTTTTAATATCAAGAGGTCAACAAATAAAAGTCCTTTCAATGATTTACAGAAAAATAAAAAATGAAAATTTAAATAATAATAATAATATTCTTGTTGTTCCATATTTACAAAAAGAAAGTGATAATAAATATAATAATATTAATAATAATGAACAAGAAGATGATGACGATGATAATTATGATGAAGATGGTGATGATAATGATGATGATGATGATGTAGATAGTGAATTAAGTGATGATAATAATATACATAAATTTTTTTCAGAAAAAAATAAAAAAATAAGCAAAGGCCTTAAAAATATAAACAATAATGATAATAATAATAATGTATCATCATTGATATCGTCATCATCGAATTCTAAAAGATTAAAAGATGATGATGATAATATTGGAACAAATGATATTATTAATAAAAACACTATAAATGATGATATTATTAATAAAAACACTATAAACGATATTTTTATTGATAAAAATATAAATGATGATTTTAATAATGATACAAACAATAGTTTTTGTAATAATAATAATACAAATGATAACAATATAAGTGGTAATTTTAATAATAATAATGATAATAACAATAATAACAACAACTTTTTTGAAAAAATGATGTCATCAAGAGATAATTATTTTTTTTGTAAAAGAAAAAAAACAAAAATATCATCAAAAACAACAACAACACTTAAAAAAAAAGTATATGAAGGTGCAACTGTTATTGAACCTGATGTTGGATTTTATAAAACACCAATAGCAACATTAGATTTTGCTTCATTATATCCATCAATTATGATGAAACATAATTTATGTACAACAACATGGATAAAAAAAGAAGATGAATATAGAATTGGATTAGATGAAAAAAATGGAGGTATTAATAAAGAAGATGTACATATAACGCCTGTTGGATATTATTTTGTTAATATAGAAAAAAAAAAAGGTATATTAGTATCTATTCTTGAAGAATTAATATCAGCAAGAAGTAAAGCTAAAAAAGATATGAATAATGCTGAAAATGAAAATATTAAATCTGTTATGAATGGTAGACAATTAGCACTTAAAATTTCAGCAAATAGTGTTTATGGTTTTACAGGTGCTATATCAACAGGAAGTTTACCATGTATTGAAATATCATCATCAGTTACATCATATGGTAGAGATATGATAAATATTGTAAAAAAATATATTGAAAATGAATTTACAATAAAAAATGGTTATGATTATGATTCTAAAGTAATATATGGAGATACAGATTCTGTAATGGTAAATTTTTGTGGAAATAATACAGGTTTTAATTATGATAATAAAAAAAATGTAAATAATAATATAAATAATAAAAATAATTTAACAGTTTCAAAAGCTATAGAACTTGGAAAAATAGCATCTGATAAAATAAATCGTAATTTATTTAAAAAACCAATATCAATTGAATTTGAAAAAGTTTATTATCCATATATATTAATGAAAAAAAAAAGATATGTTGGTTTATTTTGGTCAAAACCAGAAAAATATGATAAAATGGATATAAAAGGTATTGAACTTGCAAGAAGAGATAATTGTAATTTTGTTAAAATTATAATGAAAAAAAGTTTAGAATTAATTATGGAAAAAGATGATCCAATTGGAGCAGTTAATTATATTAGAAATGAAGTTAATAATTTAATTGATGGTAAAATTGATATATCACAACTTGTTATATCAAAATCATTAACAACAGAACCAGAAAAATATAAATCAAAACAACCACATGCTGGTGTTGTATTAAGAATGAAAAAAAAAGAGGTTGATAATAATTATTTAAAAAATAATAAATTAAATTTTATTAGTAATAAAATTCCTGTTGTTGGTGATAGGGTTCCATTTGTTTTTGTTTCAAAAAAAACAAATGATCATAAAAAAATATCACTTGATGCTTATGAAAAAAGTGAAGATCCTTTAGTTGTTTTACATGAAAAAATACCAATTGATTATGAATTTTATTTTTTTAATCATGTTTTAAAACCAATAACAAAATTATTTATGTTTGTTATTAATAATTTTAATAATATTGATGATAAATTTAAAAATATTAAAAATGATGATTTAATTAATTTTTTTATGGATAAAACAAAAAATATACTTTTTTTTGATATTATAAATAAAATAAATAAAAAAAATTTATTATCTAAAAGGATTAATTATGAAATTAATCAAATAAATAATGATATTAAAAATAATAATAATGGAAATATTTTAAATTTTATAAAAATAAGTAAAAAATGTTTAATTTGTAAAATAAAAAATATTTTAAATGATGATTTTTTATATTGTGATGATTGTAAATTAAATAATAAAGATAAAATAAATGAATATCAAAATAATATAAATATTGATTTAGAAAATAAAAAAAAAAAAGATATTGAATTTAAATCAATATGTATGAAATGTCAAGGTGATCATTATGGTGAAGTAATATGTCAAAATACAGATTGTGAAATTTTTTATTCAAAAGAAAATGTTATTATTGATATAGAAGATATAACAAAAAAGATAAAATTTTTTATATAATATATATATATATTTATTCATTTAATTAAAAAAAACAAAAAACAAAAAAAAAAAATGGATAATAAATTAGATGAAATAATTAAAAATGATGATATAAATCAAAATGAAAATAAAAATTTTTTTAATTTTTTTAAACAAAAACAATATGAATTTGATTGTTGTACAAATTTTATGAAAAAAAATGAAAAACTTTTAAATATAAATAATTTATATGAAGGAATAATAATTTTTTATGATTCTATTATAAAATCTTTTAATAATTTAGATGGTATTTTTATTAAAATATCAAAAAAATTCTTTTCTGATATTTTTTTTTGTTATGATGATGATAATAATGATAATATAAAAAAAGATATTGATAATAATGATGATATTAATAATGAAAATAATTTTATTGTTATTTTTTTTGAAACTAATGATAAAATTTTTATAAAAAAAATAAATATAGGATATAAAATAATGTTTAATATTGATTTTTCTAAAACTATTTATTTAGAAAATAAATCATTTATATCTGATATTATATATATATCAAATAATATTATTATAAATAATAATAATAATAATATCTCAAATTATAAAAATTCTATAAAAATTTGGAATTCTTTTATTATTAAAAAAAAATTTTTAAAAAAATTAAAACATATTATATTTTCATGTAAGGGTCCATATTTAAATAATAACAATATAGATAATTTTTATGATTATAAAAATAATATATCATTAATTATTGATAATTATATTGAAATGATATCAAAAAGAATTTTTTTAATTAAAAAAAATTATAAAATATATATATATTTAATATTTATTGGTCCATTAATTTGTTTTGATAATAATATTAATAAAAATAATAATAAAAATATTATAAAAAATATATATAAAAATTTTTTATTTATTTTAAATAAAAATATTAAAAAATATAAATTATATGATTATATTAAAAAAGTAATATGGGTTCCATTTTATGATTATTGTTCAAAATGTAATAATATACATGAAACATTTTTTGATATTGAAAAAGAATATTTTGAAAATATTAATAATAAAAATTTATATGTATATTATAATTTAGATAATAATAAAAAAATTCCATTTATAATTAATAATGAATATTGTGATTTTTTATTTATTAATAAAAATATTATATTAATAATAGGAAAAATTTATATAATTAAACCATATTTTTTATTATATTGTATAAATAAAGAATATTATAATAAAATAATACAATATATTTTAAAAAATAAAAAAAATTTATATTGTTTTATAAATGGATTAAAAAATAGATATGATATTTCATATAAAAATATTAGATCATTATCAACTGGTTATTTATTTGAAGGATCATATTCAGAAATAATTATTGAATTATAAATTATTATAAATTTTTTTTTGAAATAAATGAAGGTTCCTCAGATAAAAAAACAAAATATGGTTCAAATCTAATACCATAATCTTTAATAAAAGAATAATTATTAACACCTTTTGATGTATTTTTACAAAATAAATCACTTTGAACTTCACTACTATTTGAAATTGTTTTTCTATTATCAATAAATTTATATTGTAATTGTTTTGGAATAAAATCTAAAAATTCTATAATTTCATTATTTTTTGATGAATCAACTTTTAAATTTATTAAATTTGAAATATTAGGAATATCATTTCTTTTGTGAGAAAAAAAAAAAGGTTTATTTTCATATTTATAATCATTAAAATTTTTATTATTATTATTTTTAATATTTTTTTCATCATTATTAATTTTATCATCATTATAAGAATATCTTGCTGATAATTCTGTTTCTTTATCTATAATAGGTTCTATTGGTAAATTAAAATGATATCCATTAAGATAATCATTTTCCCATATTTTAGGTTTTAATGATGTTAATAATTGTGATGATGATGATGATGATATTAATGATTTTGATGAAAGTTCATAATTTAATAATGAATTTAAACAATAATATCCATGAGATATTGGTAATTTATTTATAATTGCATAATTATCATAATCAATCATTTTATAATCTTCATTAAATACAAATCTTTCAATATCAATATTATTAGCATTATTATTTATATTATTATTAATATCATTATCAATATTATTATTATCTTGTTCATTAATATTATTAATAATTTTTAAATAATCAAATCCTTTATTTATACTTTCAAAAATAATTTTAGAATCAATATTTACATCATTAAATGATGAAACATATTTATTATTATCATTTATATTTGAATAATAATCTAAATTTGATTTATTATAATCATAAATAGATATTTTATTATTTAATTGAAAATTATTTTGTTGTTGTTGTTGTTGTTGTTGTTTTTCTTGTTGTTTTAAAAAAAAATCATTATTTTGATATAATAATGATGATGATGATAATAAATTATTATTATTATTAATTTCATTTTTTTTAAAATCATTATAATATGAATCTTGAAATAAAATTTCTTCATTATAATCAATAAATCTTTTAGTAGATATTGTTGATGAATATATAATAATAGAATCTGATTTTTTTCTAAAAGTATTATATTCTGATTGAACAGTTGGAATAATTGTTTTTGGATATTTTTCAAAAATTATACCTTTTTTTATTTTTTCTAAAAAATCATTTATATTAGAAGAACTTTTTGAATTTTCAAAAATTATATCAAGTAAATATAATGCTTTACCAATAGGAAAACCATATAATAAATCATCAATTTTAATATCATTATTTAATAAATCATCTTTATTTGGAATAATAGAAAAAGGATATATTGGAATATTTATAGGCCACCAATTTATACATTTTTCTATTATATTAAAAATATAAGATGGAAATATAGGTTGTTCTTCAATATTATCATCATTATTATTATTATTATCATCTAATGATGATGATGATGATGATGAATCATATGCACCTAAAATATCATTATTATTATCATATAAATTATTTTTATTATTTAATGTTATTGATGTTAAAGGTGATTTATATGTATTATTTAAATTATTAATAATAGGTGAAACTCCATAAAAAATATCATTAGTATTATTATCAATAGAACATCTTATTGGTTTTGCATTAAGAATTCTACAAAAATGAAGAACTAATCTTTTATTATTTTCAATAGAAATATTTAAAAGTTTTTTTTTAATAGAATCATTTTTTAAAAATTCATCTTCATATGTTATATATGGAATATTTGTATTATCATCATAATTTTTATTATTATATTGTTGTTGTTGTTGTTGTTGTTGGTATTGTTGTTGTTGTTGATTATAATAATTATTATTTTCAAATTTTGAATAAATAATATCTCTAGGATCTAAATTTTTTTTATGAATATTTAAAGATAAAATAAATTTTTCATTTAATTTTTCTTCACATATAAATCCAATATATTTATTTTTATTTTCTTTATCATTATTAATATTATTTTTTAAATAATCTAAATTTGAATCAAGTGATAATTCCCAATTTCCAATATTAAATATAGGATTATTTTTAATATTATTATTATTTTCATTAATAAATGATGATAATATATTTCTTTTTATATTTTGATTACAAATTTGTATATTTAAATCTCTTTTATAAATATCTAACATAAGAGATGAATTTAATCCTGTTTCAGCACCAATAAATATTCTTTTTTTAATTGTTTCATTTTTTGTATTTTGTTCATCAACTGTAAATAAACCAATCATATTACCATTTTCTCCAAGTTCAAATCCCCAACCTGAATTTTCATCATCAGATAATAATGGAGGACATAATGATTTTAATGGTATACTTAATCTCATTTGTGATATAATATCATCTCTATTTAAAGATGATGATGATGATGATGATGAATATGGTGATAACATATTTAAATCCATATCAATTTCTGTAAATGTAATTATTCTAAATTGAGGATATTGAAATAAATAATTTGAAAAAGGAGTTTTTTTTGGAATTTCACAAACAAATCCACTTGGTCCATTTAACCAAGATATTTCAAAATTAGGATATAAACAAAATTTTGTTGATCCTGTTTTTAAAATTGTTCTTTTTAATGATGAAATATAATTTGATAATGTATTATTAATTTCATCAGAATTTTCATTTAAATTAACAACAACA
>Ga0075158_10001949_pt1 | contig 15286 bp, 12 predicted proteins | sample JI91814BDNA_FD_70968 | JGI IMG/M metagenome (GOLD analysis project Ga0075158, IMG submission 70968) | Wastewater effluent complex algal communities from Wisconsin, to seasonally profile nutrient transformation and Carbon sequestration -... | ecosystem: Engineered > WWTP > Effluent > Algae... | reverse complement strand
CGCCTAACCAATACGGTAAAAATGTTTTATTGACGATTGATAATGGCAACAAGATCATCTTTAATAATACCACCGGTAGTTCGCCAAAAGGCGATCTTCCCTTTTTAATGAGCTTTGATGTACACAAGAAAAAAGCAGATACACTCTGGCGCAGTCCGGAAGGATATTTTGAATATGTAGTCAAATTGCTGGATGCAGGCAAACTCAGTCTGGTTACCCGCAAAGAATCTGAAAAAGATATGCCGAATTACTGGCTCAAAAATCTTCGGCTGCGGATCGCAGACCGGCAACTCACTGCTTTCACCAATCCCTACCCGCAAATGGAAGGGGTAAGCAAAGAAAAAATAAAATATAAAAGAGCAGACGGGGTTGATCTGACCGGTGATCTCTACCTGCCAAAAGGCTATAACAAAGAAAGAGATGGCAAACTACCCGTACTGATCTGGGCTTATCCTGCAGAATATAATTCAGCTGATGATGCCGCACAGATCAGGGGCAGTGAACATAAATTCACCCTGATCGGTGGTGCTTCTCCGGTGATGTATGTAACCCAGGGTTATGCCGTATTAAACAATGCTGAAATGCCCATTGTGGCAACCGGAAAAGATAAAAAGCCCAATGATAATTTTATTGAACAGCTGACGATGAATGCAGAGGCCGCAGTGAATGCGCTTGACTCACTCGGCGTAGGCGACCGCAACCGGATGGCAGTATCCGGACATAGCTATGGGGCTTTCATGACTGCTCACCTGCTGGCCCATACTAAATTATTTAAGGCAGGCATTGCCCGCAGCGGTGCTTATAACCGTTCCCTCACACCTTTTGGTTTCCAGAATGAGGACCGTACTTACTGGCAGGATCCGGATCTGTATAATAAAATGAGTCCGTTCAGTTATGCCGACAAAATCAAAACTCCCATCATGCTGGTGCATGGTGATATGGATAATAATACCGGCACCTTCCCGATCCAGAGCGAACGTATGTATAATGCCATCAAGGGACATGGCGGTACAGTAAAATACCTGAGCCTGCCCTATGAAAGTCATGGTTACGCCGGAAGAGAAAACCTGCTCCACCTGCTGAGCGAACAACTAAGCTGGCTGGATAAATATGTAAAGAATGCTGATAGGAAGGTGGAGAAAAAGGAAGAGAAAAAAGGATTCTAAAATCTGAACAATGCTGAGACTATTCATCCCGATTATATTAATCATTGTTTTTGCCTTCTGGGCATTATACCGCTTACTGATAAAAAAAGATTGGAGACAACATCTTTCTAATTTTTACATGGGATTATTCTTCATAGGTATTTGGGGATTGATTTACTTTTTTCTACTCAGCTAACCCGATCATATATAACTGAAACGAAGAAAATGAAAGACACCAGTGCACATGACGAAAAATTCGCAAAAATGAGTTTTGCCTCAGTGTATCCTCATTACCTGGCAAAAGTGGAAAAAAAAGGAAGAACAAAAGATGAACTCCATCAGGTCATTCAATGGCTGACCGGATACAACAATCAGCAGCAGGAAGAACTGATCCGAGACAAAGTAAGTTTTGAGGTTTTTTTCAAAAAAGCAAAAATGCACCCCAACGCAAAACTGATCACCGGGTTGATTTGCGGGTACCGGGTGGAGGAAATACAAAACCCGCTCACACAACAGGTCAGGTACCTGGATAAACTGGTAGACGAATTAGCCAAGGGCCGTAAAATGGAGAAAATACTAAGAACGGAATAATTTAATCAGTCAAACTGCGGCAAAGAAAGTCCCACATGCCTTCGTTGTTGCCTGGATGAAACCAGTTGATCGCTGTATCTCTTTTAAACCAGGTCATCTGCCTTTTAGCATATTGGCGGGTATGAATTTTAATCTGCTCCACGGCTTTTTCAAGCGTACAGCGCCCTTCTAAGTGGTCAATCAATTCTGTATACCCTACTGTCTGTAAGGCATTATTTGTTTTGAAAGGAAGCAGTGAGCGGACTTCTTCCAGCAGACCTGCTTTCATCATTGCCTCTACCCTGGCATCGATCCGTTCCACCAGTTCTTCACGGGGCAGTTCCAAACCAATTTTAATGATATTAAATTCCCTGACTGCTTTATGTCCTTTCTGAAATTGAAGAATGGACTGCCCTGTACTTTCAATTACTTCCAGTGCCCTCATCATCCGCTGTGGGTTTTGCATTTCACCACTAGTATAGAAGGCCGGGTCTTTTTCTTTCAACTGTTCCTGTAACCAGGATATCCCTTTTGCTCCATACATTTCAGTGATTCCGGCTCTGATCGCCGGATCAATATCAGGGATATCATCCAGTCCTTCACAAAATGCACGGATATACAAACCGGTACCGCCCACCATCACTACCTGATCATCTTTCGCAAACAATAGCTTTGTCTTTTCCAAAGCATACTGTTCAAAACTGGCAGCGGTCAGATCCTGCTGAATACTATGAGAAGCTATAAAATAATGCGGCACCAGCTTCAATTCATCAGCAGAAGGGCGGGCTACTCCGATATTTAATTCCTGGTAACATTGCCGGCTGTCAGCCGATATGATGGAGCAATTATATTTTTGTGCCATTGCTATAGACACAGCGGTTTTACCCACAGCTGTCGGTCCACAGATAATGATCACTGTCTTTGCTGCTTCCTGCCCCATCTTAAAAAAAGCTGCCGGGTCATCCCCGGCATTATTAAACCATTGTATTAAACTTAAGATACCATACTTCTTTCTCCCCTTTAGGGGTTGGGGGCTCTCCCCTTTAGGGGACGGGGGCTCTCCCGACTACACTTCCTCCTCTCCTCCCTCCGTCGTTTCCTCGCCCAGACTCACATCCTCGCCTTCATCATCTTTTACGCCAAAACCTTCACCTGCCTGTGTGAGATCGTATTTCTCTTCCACATCGGCGAATTTCTCACCCAGTAATCCTTTGGTACCATACTGACTTGGGCCGATGCCTTCAGATCTGGACACGGAAGGATAGATCACTTTGGGGTTCTCTTCTTTTGATACATTGATCAGCTCTACGAGAAATGTCCAGTTTTTATTAAAATCATACTGATAAATAAATCGCTGGTTGGGGTCGCGGATTTCTGAACCGATCGTTGTTTCCGCCATCAGCAATGGAGGTGCTTTATACTCTTTATCGTATTGTTCCAGAGAAATCTCTCTTCCCCGCAGCCAATGATCATTGCTACGGTAAAAAGTGGCTTTATGTTTATTATCAAACTCAAACCCTTTTAATATTGCATCATGAAGGTCTCTGAAATGCTGGGTATGGCGGATCACGACATCCCGGTAAACACTTTCATCTTCCTCAAAATAGACCCTGAATTTTAAAATTGCCATGTCACAAAATTAAGCGTTCGAAGCTAAAATCACGAATAATACAGATGTCAGTTAACTGTTAAAAAGGGAATGTGGTCAATGCTTAGGTTGTAATCCCAGTTCTGCAGCTTTGGCCAGCATAAACTCAAAGGCGGCTTCATAAGAATTGGGGATAACCCCATCCAGCATAGCATCTTTCAACGCATCTTTGATAACCCCCACCGGTTTGGAAGGTGGCAAACCAAAGGTTTCCATGATCAATTCCCCGCTGATGGGTGGCTGCCAGTTCCGGACATGATCTTTTTCTTCCACTTCTTTGCAACGTTGCCTTACCAGTTGAAAATTCTCCAGGTACCTTTTTACCTTCTGCTTGTTTTTAGAAGTGATATCTGCGTCACATAACATCATTAGTGAATCAAAATCATCACCGGCATCAAAAAGCAAACGGCGGATAGCCGAATCCGTTATATTTTCTTTGGTCAGGCTGATTGGCCGCAGGTGCAGTTCCACCATCTTTCTTACAAATCGCATATCCTCGTGCAAGGGCAGCTTCAGTTTTCCAAAAATTTTGGGGACCATCCGTCCGCCCACCACTTCATGGCCGTGAAAAGTCCACCCATGCCCTTCTTCAAATTTTTTAGTAGCCGGTTTAGCGATATCATGCAGCACTGCCGCCCAGCGTAACCAAAGGTTGTTGCTGTGCACCGATAAATTATCGAGTACCTGCAGGGTATGATAGAAATTATCCTTGTGCCCATGACCGTCTTTGTATTCTGCCCCTGCCAAATCCACCATTTGCGGGAAAATGATGCGCAACAAACCGGAGCGGTACAACAGGTCTAATCCCACCGAAGGCTTTGGTGAAAGAATGATTTTGTTTAGTTCGTCAGTAATCCTTTCCTGGGAAATGATACTGATCCGCGACGCCGTATCCCTGATCCCCTGCCAGGTATTTTCTTCAATAGTAAATCCAAGCTGACTGGCGAAACGAATGGCCCGCATCATCCGCAGCGGATCATCACTAAAGGTTTGAACCGGCGCCAGCGGCGTTCGGATGATCTTTGCTTCCAGGTCTTTTAGTCCTTCAAACGGGTCTATCAGCTGACCATAATCCGCAGCGTTCAGGCTAATGGCCAGGGCATTGATGGTAAAATCGCGGCGGTCCTGGTCATCCTTGATTGAGCCGGGCTCAACTGCCGGTTTCCTGGAATCACGCTGATAACTTTCTTTTCGGGCCCCCACAAATTCAATATCAAACCCATCCCATAATCGAATATGAGCTGTGCCAAAATTTTTGAAATAATCCACTTTGGGTTGCGGGTCAAACATATGGGCCGTTGCCGTTGCCAGTTCTATAGCATCACCGGCGCATACAAAATCTGCATCCTTCGTTTCCCTGCCCAGCAATTTATCGCGAACAAATCCGCCAATTAAATAAGATTCCAGTCCCAGATTTTGGGAAGCCCGGGCCACTTTATCAATAACCAGTAAATCTTTTTCACTACAGGGAATCTGCATGCCGCAAAGATAATGGGAATGGATTACTGCCGATGGAGAGAGGTTGGGGAGTTGAGAGGTTGAGGGGTTGAGGGGTTGACTAGTTTAGAGGTTGAGAAGTTGAAATGGAACATGCGTCCTGTATGATTGATGAATACACTAACGTCCCCGGCATATAGACTGACTGACTGAAAGACTGCTGACTGTTGACTGATGACTGATGACTGTTGACTGATGACTGTTGACTGTCGACTGAAACCTACTTCCTCAATACTTCCACTTCCCCGTTTGTCCAGCGGATGACAGAAGAAGGTGCTGCAATTTGAACATCATCCTGCCGGTATTGAACAATATAGTCAACTCCATTTTTCACTTCCATTCCAATTTCTGAAAATATACGAGGGCCTGGTTGACCGGAGATATTAGCCGATGTGGAAACGATAGGTTTTCTAAATCTTTTGATCAATTGCCGGCAAAATGGTTCTGCACAAATCCTGATACCAATACTTCCATCGGCACCAGTTAAATTGGAAGCCAGTCCGATAGCGCCTTCATATATAACCGTCGTAGGCTTTGATGCCTGTTGCAGGTAATCAAATACCGCCAGGTTGGGAGCGGCGGTGTATTGCAATACATCCCTTTCATCTGCCACCAGTACGATGAGGGCCTTTTCATCTGCTCTTTGTTTGAGGGCATATACTTTGGCTACTGCTGCTTCATTAGTAGCATCACACCCGATTCCCCATACGGTATCAGTTGGATAAAGCAGCAGCCCTCCGTTTTTTAAAACTTCCAGACATTCTATAATATCTTTTTCCATTTCCGTCATATCGTTGTCGCTAATACTTTAATGATTTCATTCACAATGATGGCATCATCCAGCTTTGTTAAACAGGCTGGGATGCCATAAGGTTTACAGGTATTTTTGGTACAGGGTTCACAACTCAGCTGGTTCAGCCGGATGATGCTGCGCAAAGACTGGTTATAGGGTGCCGTATTCTTTTCATTTCCAGCCCCAAATAAAACAATGGTATGGGTGCCCAGTGCATTGGAGAGATGTGCCGGGCCACTATCAGTTGTCAGGACCAGTCTGGCCCCTTCGAGAAAACCCGATAATTCCGGAATCGGCGTGGTCCCGGCCAGATTCATGATACCTGAGCGGCTGTCAAGACTGGTATACACTTCATCCACAAAAGCAGCCTCTTTATTACTGCCCGCGAGGAAGATATTACCCCGGTATGCTTTTCTTACTTCATTAATTAGCTGTACAGCCTTTTCTTTTGGTAACCGGCGGGATACAGCTTCAGAATTGATATTAACGACAATATAATCCTGTTTTAGTTTGCCAGGCCCCTTCAGTGCAACAACGGCTGACGGCAAAGCCTTCCCGGTAAACTGTTGGAGTAAATCCATATACTCTTCTACCCGATGAAGACCGGTCTTCTTGTTAAATGCGGCTGTAAGCAAAAGCCCCCGGCCTTCTTTCCGGTAACCGATTCTTTTGGCTGCTCCGCTAGCATAAGCCATCACAGCGGAGGATAATGAATCCGGCAGACAAAAAAATAAATCATACTTTTTTTGTTGTCTGATTTGCCTACCGAATTTCCAGGCGCCGTTGATGCCGGGAAATTCCTCTTTTGAAAAAATATAACGCTGCTCATGTTCAGGAAAAAATTCGAGTAAAACATCGATCCCTTTTTTGGCAATCAGGTCAATGGTTGAGCCGGGATACAATTCCCGAACAGCCCTTACAAAGGCTGAACTCATTACCATATCACCCATCCAGTTGGGGAGCCTGATCAGGATATTCATAGCCGCAAAGTTGCAGATTCTTCCCCACTCCCCGGCAGCGATTTACATTTCCTTCAATAACCACTCCCCCTAATTCCCTACTCGCTACTAGCCACTCCCCACTCGCCTCTTCCCAGTCCCCACTTGCCACTCGCCACTTGCCACTCGCCTCATTTAACAATTCCCTACTTTCGCAAAAAAAATATAATGAAGGACCTGATACTTGAAGCCTGGGCCAATCGCGATTTACTGAAAGATGAAAAATACAGCGACGCGGTGAGGGCTGTTATAGAAGAAGTGGACAAAGGAAGACTGCGTACGGCTTCACCAACCGGTATTAATCCAAACGGATCTGCAGTGTGGGAAGTAAATGAATGGGTCAAGCAGGCCATCCTGATGTATTTTGGAATCCAGCAAATGCAGACCTGGGACCTGGCTCCTTTTGAGTTTTATGATAAAATGCTGCTCAAGAAGAATTATAAAGAATTGGGAGTAAGAGCCGTTCCGCATGCTGTTGCCCGTTATGGCGCTTATCTGGCAAAGAATGTGGTCCTCATGCCCAGCTATGTGAATATCGGTGCCTATGTGGATGAAGGCACGATGGTGGATACCTGGGCAACGGTTGGCAGTTGTGCGCAGATTGGCAAGGGTGTTCACCTGAGTGGTGGTGTGGGTATTGGTGGTGTATTGGAGCCCCTGCAGGCGACGCCTGTGATTATTGAAGATGGTTGTTTTATTGGCAGCCGCTGTATCGTGGTGGAGGGAGTGGTTGTTGAAAAAGAAGCCGTACTTGGCGCCAATGTTGTTCTCACCCAATCAACCAAGATCATTGATGTAAGCGGTTCTGAACCGGTTGAAATGAAAGGCCGTGTTCCCGCCCGAAGTGTAGTGATTCCAGGGTCATATACTAAAAAATTCCCTGCGGGAGAATATGGGGTTGGTTGCGCATTGATCATCGGTCAGCGTAAACCCAGTACCGATCTCAAGACCAGTCTGAATGACGCCTTACGTGATTTTAATGTAAGTGTTTAAAAGGTTAACATGATTCATAAAAAAAGGTCCCGCCAGTGGCGGGACTCTTTTTTATATGGGTGTGAATAAACGCAATTAATCTTTCACCACTTTCAGTGTTGTTTCTTTACCTCCGTTTGTCACCCGGATAAAATACATGCCGGATGACAGTTTAGAAAGATCCATTTCTGTGTTCACGGTTGCTGAACGCTGTTGCCGTACCAGTTTACCATACATATCAAATACCCTGATATCGGCCAGGCCCTGCAGGTTATCAATCCGTATGTTCACTTTGTTGCTGACCGGATTGGGGAAGATGATTACTTTTTCTGTAATCAGTTCTTCGGTCCTGCTGGCAGTACCCAACTGAACCCTGAGTGTATAACAGCTGCTGGCATTGGTAGCACCATTGAAACCTACCACTCTGGCATAATAAGTACCGGCGGTTGCAGTATAGTTGATAGTTTCACTAGTAGTACCGCCATTTGCCGACGAACCTACTTGTGTATTATTCCTGTATAATCTAAGATCATAATCAGCAGGCAATGTCCCAAGCGTAACAGTGATTGTACCACCCGTAGTAATAACAAAGCGGTAGAAATCCACATCACCACTGGGGTTAATCAATCCTTTTACATCTGTGTTGAAAGGAATGGTAGCCGCGCCGTTTCTGTTACCGTTGGTTGATACATCCAATGTACCCGGACAGGCGGAAGCAGCCGTTGTTGTAAACTGAGCCTGCGTATATGCACTGCTGCCGGAAGTACAATTGGTCCGAACCCTCCAGTCGTATAATGTTGAAGCAGATAATCCGCTCAGGTTAACGGAAGTGGCAGTTGTGGCAGTTGCGGCACTAATCCAGGTGGCGGAACTGTTCGCTTTATAATCCACTGCATAGGAAACAGCACCGCTGACAGCTGTCCAGCTAACTGTAGCAGCAGAAACGGTTATACCAGTTGAATTTAATCCTGTCGGCGTATTACAACCTGCCAGAGGAATGGTGGTGAACTGGGATTGCGCATAAGCACTGCTGCCACCAGCACAGTTCGCCCTCACCCTCCAGTCATATAAGAAACCGGATGCAAGACCGGTAAGGTTAATGGAAGTGGATGTGGTACCAGTAAGACCATTGGTCCAGGTACCTGAAGTACTCAGTTTATAATCCACATCATATGATGTCGCGCCGGCAACCGTTGCCCAAAGCACCGTAGCCGATGTGCTGGTGATAGCGGTAGACGAAAGAAAACCGGGAGTGCCACAGCTAGATCCTGCAGTGATGGTGAAATTCGTATTTGAAATATCAAAGAAGATATTGCCCACTGCTTCCACTTTGACACGTGCAGTTGTGCTGGCAGTATTGGGTACAGCAATCACTTCAGATCCGTCATTGGGTGTGCTGGCAATTAAAGTAGCGAATGTATTACCGCCATCAGTAGACAACGATATTTTTACATTGGCACAACTTACCGGTGCTGCTGTTGTGTTATTCACTGACCAGGTTACTGTCTGATTGGAATTACCGGCCCATGATACAGCGGTATTAGGTGCTGTAACAGCAAAGGGTCCGGATGTATTGGTTACCGTAACAATCATATCATCAAACTGTGTTTGTCCAACAGATACCGGTGCCGTAGAACTATATACCGCATTATCCCTTACCGTTAAACGGAAATTCAGTGTTCTTGACACGGAACTGAGTGCTTCGGTATTCGCACCAGCATCACCACCAGAGAGCGGACCAGATATATTTGCGCCAGCCAGGATCGTGGCCAGTTTTGGCATTAAACGGGTTGGGTTCGTATTTCCTTTAAATGTGATCCAGTTAGGGCCGGTTGCTTTCGTTGCACTGGCTACACTGCTGGCACCGGTTTGTGTGGAACCTGCATTATCATTTTGTTCCCAGGTATAAGTCAGCACATCTCCTGCATCAGCATCGGTAGCTGAACCATTGAGTGCAAATGGCGTGCTGATGGGAATGGTATAATCAGGTCCTGCATTCACCACTGGAGTTGCATTCACAGCAACAAGGGTAACCGGACATGTTTTTGTATTCAGGTTGGCCTGTATTTGCGCAATGGATGCCTGGTGGAAGATATCAATGGAATGAGGTGCGAGATCCTGGGAAGTGATACCTGCATAACCCATGATGGTGATCCCGGAGCCGGGTTCTTTATTGACGCCGGTTCCTTCATTACTCATTGAGAAAGTATGATTGGCACCTAACTGGTGTCCTACTTCATGCACTACATAATCAATATCAAAATTATCACCCTGCGGAATGCCATCAGCCGGAGAAGTAATACCACTTCCTTTGGAAGCATCCACACAAACGCAACCAATACAACCCGCATTACCACCACCACCGGATGCACCAAACAGGTGACCGATATCATAATTAGCGGCGCCAATTACTGAGGTGAGAGTAGACTGCAACTGAGCATTCCACTGGCTCTTTTGAGCAGCAGCTGAATAGGGATCAGTAGATGGGTTGTAATAAAATACATTAGTGTTATTAGCCACCAGGTTCAGGTGTAGGGCCAGATCTTTCTCATAAACACCATTACAACGGGTCAAAGTGGCATTAACAGCAGCAAGTACCAGTGATACCTGTGCAGCACTGGTAGCTCCGAAATAATTGGAGTACTCTGCAGTTACAGATTGTGCCAGGCGCATGGTTTTAAGGTTCCCGCCGGAACGTGCTATATAATTGATATTGTTCACCTGGTTATTCAATCCATCCACCAGATTTTGCTCCGGTGTGGTACAAGTCCATCCCATATTCCCCTTTGATCTTTGTGAGCGGAATACAGCGTACACTGTATGATCTGCTGAATAAGCTTCAATAAACTCATTCGCTTTTCCACCGTTGCGGAATACCATAGTTTGTATACCACCGGGGGAATAGCTGAGTTTCAATGTAGCACCCGGATCTGTAATTCCACGGCCGGAGAAAGCCCTGATGTCGGGGAACTGTGCCTGAAGAGCCGGTTCGAAATTGGAGGCTTCCACAATGGAAAACTGTTCCATACCACCATCTGCATTGGGCAAACTGATAATGGTTTGATCAGTTGAACGAGCATTTACTGCAGCGAATAGTCTTTGCTTTATTGACCGCATATCCAGGTCAAATAATTTAAAGTCTTTCGGGAAAGACTGCCTGGCAACAGCTTTGTCTGTTGTAATTCCCCCGGCATTCTCACGCGAAGCCCAGTAATTCTGTGCTGTTGCCGAGTAGGTTGCAACAGACATCATCATGAACAGTACAATTTTTCTCATAAAGTTGTTTGGGTGATAAAAAAATTAAGCTGCCTAATTTAATTGAATAATTCTAACACCCGTTCGCCTATTGTTGCTAAATCACATCATGTGAATAATTAGTTGGATATAAATCGTTATGACTTTCTGGTATTTGCGGGGGTTTGCAGTTTGTTGCGGGTTTGGATTCAAAATTTAAGCGTTACTACCTAATAGCAGGAAAGCAGCATTTAAAACTGTATCCGGAAGAATGCGATTGATAAGATGATGTACGTTGCGACTAATAAAACCTAAAGCGTTATTCACTATTGAAAAGCGTTTTTTCAATAGTAAGATGGATTACCTGCAATGATCCATATACGCTCACGAGGGGCGTAGCCAAATCCCCCATCCGGCTTCGCCGTTTTCGGGGTTTTTTATTTGCCTGCTTTGACAAGCGAGCTGTAAATGGATTACCTGTGGTGATCCAGGTACGCTCACGAGGGGCGTAGCCAAATCCCCAGCCGGCTATCGCCGTCCCCGGGGTTTTTTATTTGCCTGCTTTGACAAGCGAGTCGTAAACGGATTACCTGTGGTGATCCAGGTACTCTCACGAGGGGCGTAGCCAAATCCCCCAGCCGGCTATCGCCGTCTCCGGGGTTTTTTATTTGCCCGCTTTGACAAACGAGCTTGTCACGCTGTCAAATAAAAAACCCCGGCGCTATTGCGCCGGGGTTTTTGTGCCCGAGACTGGATTCGAACCAGCACACCCTTTCGGGCGCCACCACCTCAAAGTGGTGCGTCTACCAATTTCGCCACCCGGGCCTTCACCCGGCCGAAACCGGGTTGGGGACTGCAAATGTAAGTGGTTTACTTTTTCAGAACAATTCTGAACGTAGTTCCTTTTCCAATTTCTGAATGTTTTACATAAATCTCACCCTTGTGGTACTGGGCAATGATCCTTTTAGAAAGACTCAGCCCTAATCCCCATCCTCTTTTCTTGGTAGTAAAGCCCGGCTTGAATACCTGGCCAATATTTTTTTTGCTGATCCCCTTCCCGGTATCGGTCACATCCAGATAAACCGCTTTATCATCTTCATTCATGTTCACAGTAATCGCCCCCTTCCCTTCCATGGCATCCAAAGCATTCTTCAAAAGGTTCTCAATCACCCAGTCAAATAAAGGAGGGGATATCCGGGCAAAAATGGCTTCCCTGTTTTGATGATTCACCGTAAATATAATCTTGCCCGTTGCCCGCTTGCGCATATAATCCACCATACTGTTGACCTGTTTCAGCAGATCAGTGGACTCCAGTTGGGGACTGCTACCAATCTTTCCGAATCGGTCCGATACCAGCCGGAGCCGGTCAACATCTTTCTCCAGCTCCTGTACAATTTTTTTATCCAGCGGACTATCCTTCAGCATTTCCACCCAACCTTCCAAAGAAGAAACCGGGGTACCCAGCTGATGGGCCGTTTCCTTGGCCATGCCGGCCCAGACCTGGTTCTGCAAAGAACGGTGCCTGCTGCGAAGCGATAAAATGGTGATCACAATAAATAATGCCACAATCAGTAACTGAATAATCGGGTAATACCTGACCTCATCGAGCAATTTGGAATTGCCATAATAATACCGGTTACGGATACTGGAGTCTGCCGGATCCACCCATTCAAAAGGAGTATGTTGTGACTTTAACTGCCGCAATTTTGAATCCAGATATTTTGGATCTGCAGCCCTGGCCGAATCCAGGTTCACATGACTGGTGACACTGTCCTTTTCATTGGTTTCAATAATCGGTATAGTTTTGTTTTCTGTTACTATCAGCGCAGCAAAACCAATATCCACGGAATCAGGTGCACTGATGATGAATTTACCGGCCTTGAACCATTGTTCTACCCTCAGCCGCTCCTCCCCTTTTATCTTACGGGCAAGGTATTGTGAATAAAATATAGTACCACTTACGATCAGGATCGCGATCAGGGCCAGTGTTGTTCTCCAATTCAGGTATTGCCGAAACATGCACCGAATTTACGGTGATATAGCGGCATGCCTTATTTTTGATCAAATAAATTCCCGCATTGAGCCATCTTCCAAAAGTTGCCGTTGTAATTCTCAACTGGAACGGAAAAAAATACCTGGAACAGTTTCTGCCTCCGCTGCTGACAACCAGCTATGCTGGAATGGAACTGATTATTGCTGATAATGGTTCAACGGATGATTCGATCTCATTTCTTCAAACCCATTACCCGCAAATACGATTGATCCGTTTCAACGAAAACCATGGCTTTGCCGGCGGATATAACCGGGCCCTTCGCCAGATTGAAGCTGATTATTATGTATTGCTGAACTCAGATGTGGAAATAGAAAGCGGCTGGCTGGAGCCCATGGTTGACATGCTGGAAAAAGACCCGGCCATTGCAGCCTGCCAGCCCAAACTCCTGACCTGGCACCGGAAAAATCTCTTTGAATATGCCGGAGGTGCCGGTGGCTGGATCGACAAATATGGCTACCCCTTTGCCAAAGGAAGAGTCTTCGATCATTTTGAAGAAGACCAGGGTCAGTATAACCAGCCTGGCCCCCTGTTCTGGGCCAGCGGTGCCTGTCTGTTTATCAGGGCCAAAGTTTTTCACGAAGTCAATGGATTTGATGATTATTTTTTTGCCCACCAGGAAGAGATTGATCTGTGCTGGCGTATCCAGCTGGCGGGACATCAAATCTGGTCCTGCCCCGCTTCTGTTGTGTACCATGTAGGCGGCGGCACCCTGCCCAAGGGCAATTCCTTAAAAACCTTCCTGAACTTTCGCAATAACCGGATCATGTTATCCAAGAACCTTCCATTCCGGAAAAAACTCTGGGTGGTTCCCGTTCGTTACCTGCTGGATGCTGTTTCGGCCTGGAAGGGATTGTTATCGGGTGACGGCGGTTATTTTCTCGCCATATTCAAAGCCCATATCGCTTTTATCCGCTGGTGGCTTTTCCATCAGAAAAAATCAGTCTTCCCGGTAAACAGAAACGGGCCACTACAAGCTGTATACAAAGGAAATATTGCCTGGCAGCATTTTGCCCGGAAAAAGAAAACCTTTTCTGAAATTGTGGGCAAAAGCAACTGATTTTTTTAGAATGAACCCCTATTTTTGCAGCACAAATTTTTTGTATGAGTAACCAACAGGAATACCAGCAGGAATTAGAGAAGATTCAGGACAAGGATTTCACCCATAACTGGGTATCTTCTTCAGGATTCCTTTTCTACCTCCAGGTAGCCTGTCTCGTGGCATTTGTACTGGGTGGCTGTTTTATGCTTTATACCAAGAGTTTTAACAAAGAGGGAAATGGTACTTCCAGCGCCCCTGTGCAGGAAAGCAGCCTTTATACTCCCAAGTACAAATAATTCAGCAGTAAAAATTTTTTAAAACAGGCGGCAGGCCTTATTTTTGCATCCCGCCAACCGAAACTGGGACCTCAAACAGTGCAGGAATGGCAACAGTTCTTTAGAAAAGCGGAAGTAGCTCATTTGGTAGAGCACGACCTTGCCAAGGTCGGGGTGGCCGGTTCGAGCCCGGTCTTCCGCTCAGTAAATCCTCTTGCCGTTGCGGCGGAGGATTTTTTTTTCATCGCCCTGGTGGTGGAATTGGTAGACACGCAGGACTTAAAATCCTGTTTGCAGCAATGCGAGTATCGGTTCAACTCCGATCCGGGGCACAAAGCGACTTAGGTCGCTTTTTTTATTTGTAGATTTGAAACAAAGCATATTCATGTCCACAGCGATCAAATGCCCCAATTGCGGCCACGAATTTGAACCCACCGACAGCATCCGGGAGGAAGTGCAAAAGGAACTCCGGAATAAGATGACCGACTGGCAAAAACAACAACAGCAAAAATTTGATACCCTGCTGCTGGAGGAAAAACGCAAGACCCAGAAAGAAACCGAAGAACAGATCCGCAAATCCGTTTTGTCTGATGTGGAAGACAAAGTGAAGTTGCTGGAACAAAACAATAAAGACAACGAAGAGAAATTAAAACTGGCCCGCCAGAGAGAACTGGAATTCCTGAAAATGCAGCAGGAATTAAAACAAAAAGAAAATGAAATAGAGATCCAGCTCCAGAAAATGCTGCTGGAAGAAAGAAGCAAGCTCACCGACATCATCCGCAAAGAAGAAGGAGAAAGAAGTCAGTTAAAAGAAACTGAACTCCAGCTGCGCCTAAAAGAAAAAGACGAACAACTCGAAGCCCAGCGTAAACTAGCTGAAGAAATGAGACGCCGGGCCGAACAGGGCTCCATGCAATCACAGGGCGAATCACAGGAATTATTATTGGAAGAATTACTCCGCAACTCCTTCCCCTTCGACCTGATTTCCGAAGTGGGCAAGGGCGTGAAAGGAGCTGATTGTATACAAACCGTTCGCAATAACCTGGGACAGGAATGCGGCCG